>Ga0207937_1000356_pt1 | contig 16099 bp, 14 predicted proteins | sample LakMenEpi04Sep11_FD_150668 | JGI IMG/M metagenome (GOLD analysis project Ga0207937, IMG submission 150668) | Freshwater microbial communities from Lake Mendota, WI - 04SEP2011 deep hole epilimnion (SPAdes) | ecosystem: Environmental > Aquatic > Freshwater > Lentic | place: Lake Mendota, Madison...
TCGGGTGATCATGGGCTTGCCGGTTGCAAATGCTCGGGACTCTTTGGATTCGATTTTAGCCCGCCACCAATTGAAACCACCGCTAAGGGTAGAATCGCCACACACTTTACTTCCCGCTTTACGTACGCGACAAGAATCGCATTTACGATTTGGGCCTCGCTGGCATGTATTGCGTCAGGTTGATTATCAGGCTGATGCAGCACTTGCCTTTCTAGAATTGGCGGAACCATTCCGAAGCGATTTGGAGGAATTCAAATTGCATCCGGGATTGTTAGATATTGCTACTGGTTTTGCGATGGATTTGATAGAAGGCTATTCCGATGTACAGACGTCTACCCATCTATGGGTGCCTGTTTCTTACGGTAGTTTCCAATACCATCGCCCTCTAAACTCTCGTATCATTGCGTGGGTACGAAACGCCAGTACAAACCGCAACGAAGATGAGTTTGTTAGTTTTGATGTAACGCTCTTTGACGAGAGGGGAAACCTACTCGTGGAAGTTGAAAAGCTGACTCTTAGGAAGTTATCCGGAAGTATCGATGTCGCAGCCGAAGATTCCCAATCGCTATTGGAGAGATCGGCCAGTCCGATCATGGGTAGGTCGGAGTTCAGGCAGTTGTCGCCCGCCGAATTAGCTTTTCAGTATAATTTATCGCAGGGTATTTTGCCGAGTGAAGGTACCGCCGCTCTCTTCACAGTACTTCACCATTATCAAAACCAGCAGGTGATCATTACCTCTCTTGAACTGGAAGGTCTCACGCAAGAAGTTGAAGCCTCCTCGCGATCACTGCATCAACATGCTGACGTGGCCAAATTCGCTCGCCCAGAACTCGATACTGAGTATCGCGCTCCAAGCGATGATATTGAACGGACTATTGTCGGATTCTGGGAGGACCTGCTTGGTGTCGAGCGGGTTGGCACGCTCGATAATTTCTTTGATCTGGGAGGGCACTCGTTAGTGGCAGTACGGCTGTTTGCCAAGATCCAACAAGCCTATAATCTAGATTTCCCGATTTCGGTATTGTTTGAAGCACCGACTATTTTCGCCTGTGCTTCGATGATCCGAGATGCGATTGGGAGTCGCACTGCGATTTCGAGTCACACTGCGATTGGAAGTCACACTGCGATTGGAAGTCACACAGAGCAAACGAATCGGGATCATGGGTCTCAGGAAACTGCTCATCGCAGCCGTTACATGCATCTCGTTCCTATGCATGCGACTCAATCGAGTCAGTTGACGCCGTTTTTTTTGGTGGCAGGAATGTTTGGAAACGTCCTGAATCTTCGCCATTTGGCTCAATTAATCGGCAATGAGCGTCCTTTCATGGGCCTCCAAGCCCGCGGCCTTTTCGGCGATCATGAGCCCCATGCAACGTTTGAGGACATGGCACAAGACTATATTTCTGAAATGCTCACCGTACAGTCCAAAGGGCCGTTTATCTTAGGTGGATTTTCTGGCGGAGGCATTACTGCTTTTGAAATTTCGCGGCAGTTGACGGCAATGGGGCATGACGTTGCTGAATTGATTCTCCTTGATACGCCTTTACCCTATAACGATCCGTTGAGCTCAGTAGATAGGATGTCCATTCATTGGCAGCGATTGAAAACACAGGGGATCGGTTATTTCACGCAGTGGGCCAAAAATCGGTATCACTGGGAGCTGGAGAAGTTTCGAAAGCGATTTGACACCCCAGATAATCAGTCCGCAGCACCTGATGAATTTAAATCCGGCAGGATGGAGTTGTCCTTTTATCAGGCCCTGGCCCGCTACCAGATTCAGCCTCAGAATGTGAAGGCTACCCTGTTTCGGCCAAAATTGCCCGTGGAGTACTATCTAAGTGGTGATCGCATGGCGAGACAAGATCGACAAATCATTATGGAGGACAATGGTTGGTCCCGCTACATCAAGGATCTTCAGGTTTTTGAAGTCCCAGGCGATCATGACAGTATGGTGCTCGAACCTAATGTCCGTATCTTGGCTGCCAAACTTCGGCAGTGCATCGATACAGCAGACCCATTGCGTAACCGTACTGTTCGCGCTTATCGCCAAATAGAAAGTCGCTAAGCGAAGGCTGTTCGTCCCATCAAGATTGCAAAGTGCGCGACAATCATCACACTCAACAATTCGTATTCCGGAGTTCTTCCGTGCTGCCTGAACCAACCGTTTCCATAGGATCGGTTACCATCGTCATCGTCAACTACAAGGTCGCAGACTGCGTCATCGACTGCTTAAGGTCCTTACAAGCGGAAGTGTTGGCATGGGGGCCATCCCAGGTTATCGTAGTTGACAATGATTCTCAAGATGGCTCGGTCAACAAGATCTCCGAAGCCATCCATGAAAATCATTGGCAGAGCTGGGCTACGGTTACAGCCTCGGAAACCAACGGTGGCTATGCTTATGGAAACAACTACGCGATTCGAATGACCGAGCAAATGAATCGAGCAACCGAATTTTACTGGCTTCTTAATCCCGACAGCACTGCTAAACCAAATTCGCTTAGACGCTTGGTTGACTTCATGCTTGCCAATCCCCGCGTTGGTATTGCCGGCAGTTCGATCGAAATGAAAGACGGAACATCATGGCCAATTTGTTTTCGCTTTCCTAGTATCCTAAGCGAGTTCGAACGAGGTATTCGGTTAGGTCTTGTTACGAAACTTCTTTCTGGTTGGAAAGTAGTTAGAGAGATGAGCGGCCATCAGGAGCAGGTCGACTGGCTGCCAGGCGCAAGTACTTTGATCCGAAAACAGACTCTGGACGACGTAGGGCTGCTCGATGAAGAATACTTCTTATACTATGAAGAGACCGATTTTTGTTTCAACGCACGTCATCTTGGTTGGGAATGTTGGTACGTTCCGGAAAGTCGGGTAATGCATATTGGCGGTGAAAGTACTGGGGTTAGTGGAAGCGACCGGGTCCAGGAGGGTAAGCACGATCGGGTTCCTCAGTATGTTTTTGACTCTCGTTACCGGTACTTCTCAAAGAACCACGGCTATTTCTATGCTTGCCTAGCTGATGCGGCTTGGATGGCAGGATACTCGATCTGGAAAATGCGCAATCTAATTGAGCGCAAACCTAGTGGTGAGCCAAATCATTTGTGGTTCGATTCCCTGCGGAACTCTATTCCCTTCCGTTGGCTAAAGATCAAAAAGCTGATCCCCCCGATCAAATGACGACCTCACGATCCAAGCGATGACACACCCCAGAAAGGTTAGTAACCGCCAGGTGCGAAAGGAGTATACGCTTCGGCTGGCTTGACGATTGGCATCACGCTCTCCGTAAACTGCACTAACGTTGGAGGATGTTGCAACGCGGACGTCAGTGCCTGTTGTGACATTGATGCAGGCGCCTGCTGCGATGTTGACGCGGGAGCCTGCTGTGATGTTGATGCAGGAGCCTGTTGCATCGCTGGTGCGGGGGCTAGAGCTGGGGATTCCTGCATGGCTGAGGCTGGTGAAATTTCCCGCGTGGTGGCACAAGGAGATTCCGATACGAGACAACAAAACTGATCTCTTGAAGTCAATACACGCCACTGCGGACGAGAGTAACCATAATGTCCCAAATCGACTCCTTTGGGCGGTACATGTTGATCACTCGGAAAAGGATCACTCATGACGGTCGGCGAGCAAAGGTCTGGCAAACCGCAGCGTCCTTGAGGTGCCCTCGATTTGCAGCCGGTCTGCACGGCCTGGACTGCGATGATGATCAAGAATACCGAGGTCCTGTAGCTGTACGCTCGTGAATTTCGACGGGTGGAAAACATAAATCGAGTACTCATCTGATTATAGCTTTGTTGGACGACAACTGATGTTTAGTGACCTATTCAAAACATGACTTCGCCCCTATGGCGAGCGTCTGATATGCACATCTCAGGCGATTGGACGCGTTGACCAGTTCCTAGAAACCCGCTCCACCGCCAGCTACGGCAGACCGTTCAAAGAAAACCAGTCGTTGAGCGGCGGTTGTTACTAACAAAAACACACCGCTGATTCGCTCTATCGGCGCGAGCTTCTTAGCTAAGTGGTTGTCATAAGCTACCAAGCCATCTTCAGCGACGAAGAGCCGATCGCCTGGCAACAACTGATAGTTTGTTTTCACGTCTCCCCGTTTCGAAATTGCCAGCCAATCGACGGGAAGGATCTGTTCCCCTCCTTGCTCGTTGCGACCAGGTCTCGCTATCCACATCTGTTTTGAGGATATCGCATTGAAACCCTCGACGTTGCTAACGGCATCGAGCACAGTTTCATTACCGGTAAAGGGAAAGCGATTAACTCGGTCTCCGAGCCCAGCACCTTCGGTTATGACATAGTAGAACTTGCTGTTGTATCCGTAGACATCAATGGCAATCTTGGGTTTGTTCAATATCCCAGACAGGTGTTCCTCGACAGCCTGCGTAGCCTCTTGAAGCGTCAACCCCGCTACACGCACTTGCCCATAGACCCCTAGGTTGACACGACCGTCTGGACCCACCAGGTGCTCGCCAGCAATCTGTTGGAATAATGCAAGTTGTGCGACATCCGCGGAAATTTGTGGTTTCGTGTAAACCTTTCCGACTTCGAGCCGGATAGACTCACGCACCTCCTCAATGGTTTTACCACTCGCTTCGATCGATCCAAACAAGGGCCCCAGTGTCAAATTGCCTGAAGGATCGATGCGACTCGTCGCTTCGTAAAGCGATAGGCCGGATGCATCGACAATTTGTACCGTCACACTATCAAGCGACTGAAGTAGGTAGGGCTGACGTGGCAGAATGCGGATGGCCTCGATGGTCAGTATATCGGGAGGCTCAATGATATAGTCCGGCACCGACGCCTTGCACAACTCGCTAGGCACGCCGACAGGTTGGCTTATCAGCCGAACGGGCTGTTGCTGTTTCGATAAACTATGTAACTGGCAGCCCGTGCAAAGCAGCAACAGGAACAGCAAACCGAATCCATTCGTTCGCTTAAACATTCGAATCCCATCCTTGGATCAATGTATTTGAAACCGTGGTTACCATTACATCGATTCACGCTTCAAAGCGATTATGCCAGTAATGTCCACAGAATCGAACTTCGGCTTATCCGAATCCCTAATTTGCGGTTTTCTTCCTCGCAACTCCAAGTAACAAAAGACCGAACGCGGTTATGATGATATTGATGGTGGTAGCGAACCTTCTTGCCGCCAGACGTTAAACTATTGTTGAAAAAGAAAAAACTACACCTAGAAAGTATGGTTGGTCGAAAGTACTCGCTGGATATGGAAGTCCGGTTTCTCAAAAGTTCCTCGCTAACCTAGGAGACATTTTTATGAGTCGCTTGCACAGTCTGCGGTTCGGTTTGATATGCTTTGGCATTTGCTTGTGGGGTGGGATTTCCTGCACAAATGCTTTCTCCCAAACACGACGGAGCGATGTTCGTCAATATCGGCCAGCGCAAGGAACGCTTTCCCCCTACGTCGGTTTACTGCAGGGAAACAACGGTGTTATTCCGAATTACTATACATTGGTTCAGCCTCGACTCGAGCAACGCGACTTCAACCAGCAGATCCAAGCAACTACGCGCATTCAAGCGTTGGACATTCAAACACTAACGGGCAGTCCGGAGTCCACGCCTCGCGCGGTGCAGACTGGGAAAAACGCAGGTTTTCAGCAGTACTTGCACTATTACCCCACAATGCCTGTGACGAGACGACGTCCCTAACCTCCCTTTTTGCTTTAGCGAACAAAACGTCTGGGAGATCTCTGCGACGAACCCAATCGTTAACGGTGGATTTTCTGGCTGCCCAAGCGCTGAGAATTGCGGTTGCTTTCTCTACTCTACGGTTGAAGTTGGCCGAGTGTTCATCTAGTATTAGACCGAGAAATGAGAGTTTCAGGGCGTTAGCGCATCTTGTGTACTGTCATTCTACATGCGAACGAGAAAATCAAATATTGGGAAAGACCTGGATTTGAGAGGGACGGAGTCCGCGCATTCTGCACGAGCAGGGTATGGAAATATCCTTAAAATCGAACGAACTGTTACAGCCCCTTTTCCCCGATGATCCTAGCCAAAGCGAATAGTGAATCCGTTCAAGATCATTGGCCGTCTTTCGACAGCCATTCCGGGTCTTGCTGGTGGGTGCTCCGCACCAAGAGTCGCCAGGAAAAAGCAGTAGCCACGACCTTGTCGGCGTGGGACATACACCATTTTTTACCTCTGGTGAAAGCTCAGCGATTTATCGGAAACCGAAAGATAAACGTCGAATTGCCACTGTTCCCTGGTTACGTTTTTCTACATGGCGATCGAGACCATACCTTTCAAATCGACCGTACAAAAAGGCTAGCTTGCATATTGTCCGTTGACAACCAACAGCAACTGCACCGTCAATTGGATAATTTAAGAAAAGCGATTTGCTTTGAGGCTAGCTTTGATCCCTACCCCTATCTTTCGCATGGTGTTTGGGCGGAGGTGAAGTCCGGCCCATATAAGGGGATTCAAGGAAAAGTGGATCGTGAAACATTGCCAAGCAAATTGATTTTGCAGGTCGATCTGTTGCAGACAGCAATGGCCTTGCAAATCGATGGATCATTGCTGACCATTCTCTGATCCATCATGAACCTAGAGCCATTTTCGGTCGTGTAATGATCACGAATCTTGATCTGGAATCCATGGAAGTGGAGAGCACAGCCAAACGCCCCAAGAACCTTTGGTCGATCGCCATTGATCCGTTGACGATGTCCGAGGCTATCGCTCGGATTCGGTTTTGGATTACTCGAAGCGAACCAATTTGTCGCTTTGTCGTTACACCCAACGTAGATCACGTGGTCCAGTTGTATCGCAAGCCAGAGTTGCAAACTATCTACAACAATGCCAGCTTAACCTTGGCCGACGGTTGGCCCTTAGTCACCATGTCCAGATTCTACGGCAAAGCATTGCCGGAGCGTGTGGCGGGTTCGGACTTGCTCCCCGCTTTGTGTGAAGATTTCCATAGACTTGGATCACCATTGAGGTTGTATTTAGTTGGCGGCCGCCCTGGAGTGCCTGAGCGTGCGGCGTCCAACATTCGCTTGCGGTGGCCCACTGTCAGTGTAGTTGGTTGCAGCAGTCCGCCCTTCGGCTTTGAACACGATACCTTTTTCAACCGCCATTTATGCGAACAAATCAACGCGGCGCGAGCTGACGTGTTAGTCCTCGGACTCGGGTCCCCTAAACAGGAACTGTGGTTAAATCAAAATCGCGATCTGCTCACGGCCCCAGTCGCATTGGCGATTGGAGGGACCATCGACTTTCTGGCTGGAGAGCAGAGGCGAGCTCCGCGCTGGATGCAGTCGATCAACCTAGAATGGCTACATAGGCTTGCCACAAATCCGCGGCGATTGGCGAAGAGATACGCACTCGATGCGATATACTTTCCATGGATCTGTGCAGTTGAGAAGTTTCGATCCAGAAACGTCAACCGATCCGAAGCCAATTCCCCTGTCTCGATTGAGCGAGGAAGCGGCTTAGGTTAGGCCATGCGCATCGCTTACTTGATCAATCAGTATCCTAAAGTTAGTCATAGTTTTATTCGCCGAGAAATACAGGCTCTCGAACGTTTGGGGGTCGGTGTCTTGCGAGTCTCGGTACGCAAGCCTGAGCGTTGTCCGGATCCTGCCGATCAATCCGAAGCTTTACTCACGCAGTGTCTGTTATCGCCGTTCGTGATGTTATCCGCCTTTGTAGGTTGTCTCGCCACTAGACCAGTGAAGATGTTGCATGCAATTGGGGAAACCTACGCATTATCTCGCCGAGCAGACCGAGGAAAGTTAGCTCATATAGCCTATTTCCTCGAAGCCTGCCAACTCGCAAGGTTGTTGAATCGACAAAGAATCACACATGTGCATGCACACTTTGGTACCAATCCAACGGCGGTGGCACTCATCACAAAGAGACTTGCAGGTATCACCTATAGTTTTACGGTTCACGGCCCAGAAGAGTTTGACCGACCGCTGGCACTTAAGCTGACGCGTAAAATAGAGGCTGCTGAGTTTGTGGTTGCCATCAGTTCCTTTGGTAGGTCTCAATTGATGCGATGGTGTTCTCACCATGAATGGTCCAAGCTAAAAGTCATCCACTGCGGATTAGATTCTTCGATTTGGTTCTCCGGATTAGAACATGGACCTTGCGAATCCCGAACGCTATTGTGCGTAGGGAGACTGTGCGAGCAGAAAGGTCAGTTGTTACTCATTGATGCAGTCGCCCAACTAACGCGCCGAGGCATGGATGTGCATTTAGTTCTAGCAGGTGATGGTGAATTACGTCCCGCCATCGAAGAAAAGATTGTTGCGTTAGGCTTGAAGGATGTTATCGAGATCACCGGTTGGTTGAGCGGAGCTCAAGTGAAGGAGCGTATGCTGCAGTGTCGAGCTCTTGTCTTGCCCAGTTTTGCTGAGGGTTTGCCTGTGGTTCTCATGGAAGCCTTTGCATTAAGTCGTCCCGTCGTAACTACCTACGTCGCCGGAATTCCAGAGCTTGTCCAGGACCAAGTGAATGGCTGGCTCATACCAGCCGGTTCGCTTGAACCGCTTGTGGAAGCCCTTGTCGCTGTCTTAAACTCGCCTTCGGAGTTGCTCGAACGATTCGGTGCGAACGCGCGAGAGACCGTGAAAGTGAATCACGATGTAGATATTGAAGCAGATATGCTGAAACGATGTTTCTCAAATGTACTGCTTGGGGAAGGCTGATCCAATCTATGATGATGCTTTTGTCTGTGCTTGCGTTCACGCTCTCTCTCTTGGTTTCGCTTCCGCTGCTTGTCCTGGCTATCGAGTGTTTTTTGGCGTTACTCCCAGCGAAGAAGCGCGTATTGGGAGAGCGAAAACCATGTGCCCTTTTGATTCCTGCATTCAATGAAGAGCAGGGCTTGGGTGCCACGCTTCAGAATATCCAGACTCAAGTCGTAGTTGGTGATCGAGTAATCGTTGTAGCGCATAATTGCACGGACCGCACGGCTGAGATAGCGGGTAACTTTGGAGCCGAAGTCGTGATAAAAAATGAAGCCGAGAAACGAGGCAAGGGATTCGCATTAGAAGCAGGCGTGGACTATCTTAAGCAAACCGTTGCAAGCGGTTCTGCGCCACCAGAAGTTGTCGTGATCGTGGATGCGGACTGTCTATTTGCGAAGGGGGCGCTGGATTCGTTGGTGCGGATCAGTGGTTCCGAGGAGCGGCCGCTACAGGCACAGTATCTGATGCATTCCAGCGAAACTGCAAAACCATTGGGCCGACTATCCGCCTTTGCTTTTCTGACGAAGAATCGTATTCGACTGCGAGGGCTAGATCGCGCCGGATTAGCCGTTCCCTTAACCGGTAGCGGGATGGCATTTCCTTGGGGGCTAATCAAGAACCTGAACTTAGGAACCTCCGAGATCGTGGAAGATCTAGATCTTGGATTGCAACTGGTGATTGCAGGGCACGGTCCGAAGTTCTGCGAAGCGGCGCGGGTCGATAGCTTCTTTCCTTCCGCCCCTCAAGCAGCGTACGAGCAGCGTACCCGTTGGGAACACGGCTACTTAATGCAGATGATCAAAAAGGTGCCGGCGCTGTTTCGCGAGGGATTGCGAGGTAACTGGCAAGCTGGGGCGGCCGGGTTGGACTTGCTGGTTCCACCGCTTTCGCTGTTGGTGATGCTGGCTGCATTGGCGAGTTTTTTGTTAACTGCGTATTTCGCCTACAGCCGAGATCTACTTCCCATTACGATCTTAATGGTAAGTTGTGCGTTGGCCTCAACCTCGTTGTTCCTAACTTGGTTTCGCTTCGGAAGGCAAACGATTACCTTGATGGAAATTCTGTGGATCCCGGCCTATGCAGGGAGAAAAGTCTCGATGTACCTAGCGTTACCATTTAATGCCCAGCGAGAATGGAAGCGAACTAAGCGGAGTAACCACTCCGTCCCGCTTGCTTCACAGAAGGATTAACGATGGGTCCAGTTGCGGAAAACGGTCGATTGAGGAACCGCAATCCTGGCAGGTACCAGCAAAAGATACACGGCGTTTCGCGTTAACTAAACTAGACCAGATCGAAGAAGCGATTTCTTTTGAAGTCATGGGTGGTGATTTCTACGGTAATGGAAAACCGACTGAAGCCTGGTCGGGTGTTGTTGCGGTGCGTTCTCAATGGCTGCAAGAATAGGATGCCACCGGACGACGTCGTTTCACAGAACCGTCCATGGAGCCTGCGAAGGAATCAACTCAACTCGATAATTCAAAATGAGTAAAATCCAAGAAGATTCTCCACAGCGTTGGTCAGTGATGGTTCCCTGCTATCAGCCCTCTTTGCTGCTCAGAGAGACGCTAGCTAGCGCGAGGGCCGCATTAAGGGGATTGTCTTCGGAGGTTCAGTTAGAAATTGTTGATGACGCATCCCCAGATGTAGATGTAAGAGACCTGGTTAAGAGTTGGAATATACCGGATGTCCGCGTGTATCGACGCGAGACGAATGGTGGTCTCGCCAAGTGTTGGAATACATGCATCCATCGCGCTCAAGGTGAGTTCATTCACATTTTGCATCAAGATGATTTGGTCAAGCCGAATTTCTACTGTAAACTCCAGGATCTATTTGTCCGACATCCCTTGGCGGGAATGGCGTTTTGTCGTTCGGAATTTCTTCAAGAGAGCACGATCAGTGAAGAACCTATTGAGCAACATGATGAGGGAATCCTTTTGGATTGGATCGATCGTATCTGTGAGCGGCAGCGATTGCAATGTCCGTCCGTTGTTGTTCGAAAATCGACCTATGAGAAAGTAGGTGGTTTTGACGAGAAGTTAAAGTATGTTGTCGATTGGGAGATGTGGGTACGAATCGCGGCGCACTTCCCAGTGGCATACACGCCCAAGGTGCTCGCCAGCTACCGATGTCATGCAGACTCTGAGACCGCAAGACTGAAACATTCAGGGCTAATTAGTAAAGACTCGAAGCAGGCGTACAATCGCATCAAGAAATCTCTACGTGGATCGGAATACCAGCTGCAAAGGCAGATGGTATTTGAGTACCTCCTTTTCATCAGCTCAGGCGCTGTTTCGATGGCCGCGGCAAGTGGCGATTTTGGACTGGCCAGACGAGAATTGCAGGGTCTTATTCGATGCTGGGGCGCATCAATGCCGCTTAGGCAATTAGTGAAGCATTCGAAATGGTATCTCAACCTGACATTCCATTTAACGGGTGGGGAAAACGGATAAGATTCTCCACGAGATATTCATCAAAAAACCTGGCTAGTCGAGCAAACTGAATCATGTACTCCTCAATGTAATTTCACGCAATAGAAGCTTAGACATAGGTATGAATACAGAAAAAAAAGAGAAAATTCGACTTGGTTTCACGGACTTCTGGCCCGAATTTGATAAATCGGACAATTATTTCACGAGGCTCCTTGCAGGCACCTATGATGTCGAAATATCCGAGGATCCTGACTTTCTGATTTTCTCCAATTGGGGATGGAATCATACCCGATTCAAGTGCGTTCGTATTTTCTATACCGGTGAGCCACTCCATCCGAAGACTTGCAACTGTGATTACTCTTTTACCTTCGACTTTATTCAAAGCGCCACCCACTATCGTCTCCCTCTTTATGGAATGTTGGCGGAAGCGCCAGCATTACGCGGCTCCAAAGATACTTGCCCGGAAGACTTAATCAAACCTAAGGATTATGCGAGTCGAATCGTACGTCAAAAAAATAAATTTTGCGCATTCGTGGTTTCAAATCCGAATGGGAATAAGAGGAACGATTTTTTTGATAAACTATCCAAGTATAAGAAGGTCGATTCCTGCGGGCGGTACAAGAACAATATCGGTGGTCCCGTACGTGACAAGATGCGGGCCTTACCACACTATAAGTTTACCATCGCCTTTGAAAATTCAGAGTATCCAGGCTATACGTCTGAAAAAATAGTGGAACCAATGCTCGCCGGCAGTCTACCGATCTATTGGGGAAATCCTCTTATTCACAGAGACTTTGACCCGGCTAGTTTTATCAATTACTATGATTTTGGAAGTGATGAATCGCTCATTGAGAAGATTATCGAATTGGATCGAGATGACAGGAAATACCAGGATGTCTTGCAGACGCCATGGTATCACAACAATCAGGTGAATGACTATGTGAACAAAGTGAACGTACTGGCTCAATTTCGGCACATTTTCAGTGCGAATTTAAAGCGGCCTTCCGCCATGACCTGGAAAGCTCACTTTGCCGAGGAGATACGGCCCGCAATCGGTAGGTATGTGAGCTTTAAGAAAATCAGGCGTCTTTGGGAAAGTTATGTTGCCAGCGAACGACGTTCTAATGGAAGAACGTCCTAAGCGTTGTTTTCCGATTTACCTTGAATAATCGTCCAGGATGCAATGGTCCAATTCTGAATAGATCATTACTTCGTAGCTGGTCTAGCTTGCAAATAATACATCTAAATTAGGAGCTGTTCGCTTGGATTTATCGGTCGCTATCTGCGCATTCAATGCTCAAGATCGTATTGAGATGGTCCTTCAATCACTTGGTTCGCAAGATCTGAGTACCGTGGCAGAATGGGAGTTGATCGTCGTTGATAACGCTAGTACAGACAATACGTCCGAACTGGTGAAAGAGCTTTCCGCGAAGTATCGTTTACCTCTTCGGCTTTTTGTGGAACCAGTTCCCGGGCTGTCAAATGCAAGACGTAGAGCGGCTTTGGAGGCGAGATCGGACTTCTTGTCCTACCTCGATGACGATGTGGTTGCTCCCGATAATTGGGTGGTTGAATGCATACGTTTTCTCAAATCCCGCCCACAATGTGGGATACTAGGTTGTAAAGTCATTCCGCTTTTTGAAGATGTATCCAAGAAGCCTGCCGACTTTGATCACGGGTATGCTGGAATTTTGTCACTTGTTGACCTCGGCCCTACAGCATATGAGTTGGACGTGCGAAACGGTACCTCGATTGTGGGGGCCGGTATGACTGGGCGCACCTGCGTGTTTCGTTCCACGTTTGCCGATGTCCAGTCGCTCACAGTTGGAAGACGAGGTAGCAGCCTGGCGGGAGGAGAGGACCTCGAAGCCCAGTTAGTAGCCTCAAGACTGGGGTGGGAGATCTGGTATACGCCATCATTGGTGTTACAACATTTTGTACCTTCCAGAAAGTTAAATCGCGAGTACCTGGAGAAATGGTTTATCGATACCGCATCATGCCATGCGTGGTTGGACTGCCTGGCAAAGTTTGACCGGTGCCCATCGACAATACGATTGCTTATGTCATCAGCTTCGTTGATTCCAAGAATATTGCGGTTATTGTTAGTCTCGGCCATACCTTGGCGTAAGGCCAATGAAAAGCGTGAGGTGCGTTTCTGGGCTAGGCAGATTTCAGCTATTCTTGTTGGTTATCTAGCATTGATTGGGAAACGACAAGATATGTCAAGAATCTTCCAGTTTATCGATAACTACAAGACAAAAACAATCGCCGCTCGGCAAACCGAACTCGCAGTTATGGCTGAGCCCAAGGGAAGCAGTCCGGAAGTGAAAAGGGCTCATGCTCAAGCATTGTGCGAGGAAGATTCGAATGGTCCAGGTTGAATTTCATTGTACAAGTCTTTAAGGATGCCAAACTTGAATACAGTAAGTAGCTCTGGCGCGCAAGATTCTAGCTGGAATATCCCCGACTGGCACCGCGAGCGACCGGTGCGGTTTTGGGATCCTGGCCGCAAACTCCTCAAAGCGATTCGCGACTATCAATGTATGCAAAAGCGAGGTACTCTCGGGCGTTGGTTCTCTAAAACGTGTGTTCTCCGATATCTTTTTTGGTCTGTGGTTACTGGTGCTGACATACCTCTTAACTCCAAGATCGAGGGTGGGTTGTTGTTGCCCCATCCCAACGGAGTTGTAATCCATCCGAGTGTGGAAATTGGTCCCAACTGCTTGCTCTTTCAGCAAGTCACCATAACGGCAAATGTAATTCTTGGGGCTCATGTCGATGTAGGAGCCGGAGCAAAAATCATTGGGCCACTTCAAATTGGAGACCACGCTCGTATCGGAGCTAACGCCGTTGTCTTGCACGATGTCCCTTCAGGAGCGACTGTCGTTGGTATACCAGGCCGGGTAGTGGAGAGCCAGACTAGATCAGTCCGAACGACCTCACCTGACTTGCGTCCGGAAATGTCGCAGAAAGAAGAACAAGTGTGAACGCTTTCGCCTGGTTCGTCCTTATCGCTTATATTCCGATCTCGATCGGAGTTTACCGTCTGTTGCCACCGCGTCAGGGATTCTTGTGGGTGATTTTCGGAGGTGTACTTTTTCTCCCACTGGAGAGCTTCAAATTATCAATTCTGGCCGACTATGGAAAAGCATCGGCCCCGGCCTATTCGGCCCTTCTTTGCACCTTGATCTTTTATCCACACTATCTACTAAGATATCGGCCGAAATGGTTCGATCTTCCGATGCTTGGTTGGATAATTTGGCAATTCCCTCCAAGCCTCGCGAATGGATACGGACTGCATGACGGAACAGCCCAAGCAGTAGACTTTGCAACCGTTTGGGCGGTACCTTACTTTCTGACACGCTGCTATTTCACTCGCCCTCGACATTTGCGGGAAGTCGCATTGGCTTTGGTAGGAGCGGGATTGATCTATCTTCCACTTTGCCTTTTTGAAGTGCGGATGAGCCCTTCGTTGCATCTGTGGATTTACGGAACGTATCCTTCACCGTTTTTTGACATGGTACGTCTGGGCGGGTATCGGCCGGTTGTGTTCATGCGACACGGACTGATGTTGGCTTTCTTCATGTGCTCGGCAGCATTTGTGGCAGGTTGGCTTTGGTGGTTTTGGAGGGAGGCCGGTCCAAAAAAAGTCGGAAGTGTGCCGATTGCATTGGCCGCGCTTGGGTTAGTCCCCATGGCAATTCTGACACGCTCCGCAGGGGCTATCATGATCTATGCGTTTTTGTCTGGTCTAGTACTGCTGAGCCGTGGTGGCAAATGGAAGTGGGTGCTAGCCATCCCCGTGGTTATCATGCCTATTTACATCGGAACCCGAACCGCAGAAATCACCGATGGGCGATTTATGCTAGATGTCACCAAGGCTCTTTTTAAGAACGACGAAAGTCGCGCTGGTTCATTGATTGCCCGTCTGACCCAAGAAGACAATGAAATTTCAAAAATACGACAGAAACCATGGACTGGTTGGAGCAATTGGAGCCCCGGTCAAGATCAATTATGGTTACTTCTGGCAAGGAATACAGGCCTGCCGACAATTGCGATGTGGTTAGCAACTTTTTCACTTCCCCTCGTCCTGGTTTTGAATGCGAACCTTAAAAAATGGAGAGATCTGTTCGTGTTTGGTGTCCCTCTAGCACTAGTTTTAGTGGGTTGGACAATGGATGGCCTCTTTAACGGAATGTTTCATCCGATCTGGTCGGTAGTGGCTGCTGCAGTCATGACGGCAGCAACAAACACGGCGGCAAACATTGTACGCACTGACAAGCTTTTCAGACAAACCAATAGGGACAGTATGTACAGGAATAGTGAAGCAACAAACCCGTCGGAAGTTTCTCTTCGTTGTCAGCGGAAAGGTATATACAACTCAGTCCTTTGGCCGTAAGCCTTGAGGATATCTCCTCGAATGACAAACGTTAATTTGATAATCTCGCCGACAAGTACGGTGTTACGACTCGGTGCGGTTGCTATTGGTCGCAATGAGGGCGAGCGACTGCGACGCTGTTTGACATCTCTGATCAAGGAAGTAGACGCAGTCGTTTTTGTTGATTCAGGAAGCACCGATCAGTCGGTGGCGATTGCAAAGTTGCTAGGCGTGGAAGTAGTAGAACTCGACATGAGCCAACCATTTACAATGGCACGCGGACGCAATGCCGGTTGGCGCCGTCTCCTCGAACTTCACCCAGAAATCAATGTGATCCAGTTTGTCGACGGCGATGTAGAAGTCTTCCCTGGTTGGCTGAACTTTGCCCTGCACGAACTGGAAAACAACGAAGATATTCTAATTGCTTCTGGACGGCGCCGAGAGCGGCATCGCAACGCCACTCCCTATAACCGCCTGGCTGACATGGAATGGGATACGCCCCACGGAGTAACCAATGTAGTATTGGGTGACATGATGGTCCGCGTCGACGCCATACGTACAGTCAATGG
>Ga0207937_1000359_pt1 | contig 16064 bp, 14 predicted proteins | sample LakMenEpi04Sep11_FD_150668 | JGI IMG/M metagenome (GOLD analysis project Ga0207937, IMG submission 150668) | Freshwater microbial communities from Lake Mendota, WI - 04SEP2011 deep hole epilimnion (SPAdes) | ecosystem: Environmental > Aquatic > Freshwater > Lentic | place: Lake Mendota, Madison...
ATGGCAAGCGAAGCCCTGGATAGGTCGTTTCTTATCAGCCAGCCGCGATCGATTGCGGGCATTGGCGAGCAAGTTGGGTGTTCGGCATCTTGCGAACATTGGCTGACGGCTCGACAAGGTAGCATCTCACCGAGAATCGTCCTCAAACAAATCGAGAGGGTTCGATCAATGTAGCGGTACGTTCCAATCGATCGAATTCAGGTCGAATTCTTCCGCTGCAGTCATGGGAAGCCCCATCTTTTGATGCTTTTGCTGTTGTTGAAAAGACAAACTCTCCATCGGCCGCAGTTCGAGAACCGATAGCCTTTGCATTCGATTCGGAATTCAGTGAAAATCAACTTGCTGTGCATGTCCTTTCTGATACATGTCCTTTCTGATAACAACAAAGGACAGGTTGAAAAGCCAATCTGCTGTGCATGTCCTTTAACGTGGGGAATGTGGGAGGCGTAGTTCGCATGCGTTCCCAGCTGTTACAGGAGTCTGCTGGCCAATTCCGATAGTTCGGAACGTTCCCCTTTTTCCAATGAGACATGTCCGTAAAGTGATTGTCCCATCATGCGATCGATCAAATAGCTCAATCCGTTGGATAACGAGTCTAGGTAGGGATGATCAATTTGATGTATGTCCCCAGTGAAGACAATCTTGGTTCCCTCCCCGGCGCGCGTGATGATCGTTTTGATTTCGTGCGGCGTTAAATTCTGTGCTTCATCAATGATAAAGAAGACTCGATGGAGGCTACGACCTCGTATGTAAGCGAGCGGAGTGACTTCAACATCATTGGCTAGCAGCCAATCGCTTCCTTTGTGATTTGTCGTGTTGCCGCCTTTGTGGGGTTGGATGACTGCAAGGTTGTCATAGAGCGGTTGCATATAGGGATCGAGTTTCGCATCCAGGTCGCCCGGCAAAAAACCGAGATCTTTGTTCGAGAGTGGTACGATCGGTCGAGCGATCAATGTTTGACGGTAATGGCTTTTGCACTCCAGTGCGGCTGCAAGCGCCAGCAGGGTCTTGCCGGAACCAGCTTGCCCTACAAGAGTGACGAGTTTGAGGCTATCGTCCAGCAGAGCTCTCATGGCAAACGCTTGTTCTGCGTTTCGTGGAATGATGCCTGAGGCTGCAATTTTGTCTATACGTTGAAAGCTCTTTTTCGACGAGTGGTAGCAAGCGAGAACGGATCGGGATCCGCTCCGAAGGATGAAGTTCTCATTGGGGATGGGGTCGTTGACTTGGGCGAGGATCTCAGAGGAAACAAGACCTCCATTTTCGGAGAACAATTGAAGTTGCTCGGTTGCGACATCTTCGATCAAACGTTTGCCAGTATAGAGTTTGTCAAAGCTCTCTACTTTGTCTGTGCTGTAATCTTGTGCGGTTAAGCCAAAGGACTTCGCCTTCATTCGCAAATTGGTATCTTTCGTGACGAGCACGACAGAGCGAGGTGATTCTTGTTCCTGGAGCTTGATCGCAACGTTGAGTATGCGATGGTCGGGGCAATCATCGAGAAATGCCCGGGAGAGGGCCGGATTGGATTCTGCACCTAACACGACTCGAATGGTTCCAAGACCTTTTCCTAGGGATGCGCCATGATCCGAAATTGCATCTCCGGTCAACTCATCCACGGTTCGAAGAAAGGACCTCGCTTGGAAGTGAATATCCTCATTTCCCTTTTTGAATCGATCTAGTTCTTCCAATACTGCGATGGGGATGACAACATCATGTTCTTCAAAATTGCGAATGCAATTAGCATCGTGGAGAATGACGTTGGTGTCGATAACAAAGATTTTCGGTAACAAAGCCGTGGTAGGCGAAAGCATCTGCATCCTCCATGATTCAATCGTTGTGTCTCTCGAAACAGCCTTGAGCGTATCTGGCTTCGCACACACTCGTCAATACCCGAGAAGGGTTAAGGCGAGTTGCAGGCTGAAACGATGGAGCATGCCCCTGAGGTTGAATCTTCTTAGTCAATTCACACAACGGTAATCACTTCTAAACAATAATCCTTCATGTTTTTGTCCCGTAGCGAGCGTACAGGCTGAGTAAAGTACTCAATCATGCGAATCGCGAATCGGGACTACAAAATGGAATCTTGGCGTCGCGCACGAAGCGTTTTTTTGAGCGATTTGCACCTTGGATGGCGGTACTCGCATGGGTTCGAGGTTGCGTCGTATCTTGCAGGAAGCAACCCTGACTATCTATACCTTATCGGCGATACGTTCGAATGGTTCCGACATGAGCCGTTCACAAGTCGCGCAGACGCTACCGGGCTTTTGCGACAAATATCGAGACTAGCAAAGAATGGGACGGAAGTGTTTCTACTGCCGGGTAATCACGACTCAGCACTTGCAGATTCGAATTCGACCAACGCTTGGTGGACAGATGTTGAATGGACGATACGACCACATGTAGTGCATAGAAGCGTTGGCGGTGGGCGGTATCTAGTGATGCATGGCGATATCTTCGACATGCAGTTTGATTCCAACGCCAAATGGCGACGATTCGGTAGTCATTTATATCCTTGGCTCGTTCGATTAGGAGATCGCCTCCACCGATGGGGAGTCCATCCCAAAGCGACGGATTCCCATTGGTGCACTTGTTGGAAGTTTCGTAGCACGAGGTCTGTACATCACATTCGCGCTTACGCGGAATTCATGACAAGTCTTGCTTTGTCGCAGGACTGCCATGGGGTGGTCTGTGGGCATATTCACTTTCCCGCCAACGAAAGGTTGGGAGAAACCAGGTATTTGAATTGTGGGGACTGGGTGGAACATCGATCGTGTGTCGTTGAAAGCCCTTCGGGTGAACTGGAGATGTTGAACTTACAGAAAGGAAGGTCTAACCGATGGCAACCATTGTCTATAGCATGTGCGGAGAAGGACGAGGTCACGCAACGCGGGTTCAAACAGTTGTCGAAATGTTAGTACCCAAACATCGCTTTGTACTCCTAGCATCTCGCGACGCATACCATCAACTCTATGATCGTTACCAGGATCACCCGCTAGTTAGTGTTCGTCGATTACCAGGCTTGTTTTTCTCGTACCGCGATCGACGATTGGATTATTGGAAATCCTTTATGGATGCAGGACCATTCCTATGGCGATTGCGATCGATGGTGGAATACGTTCAGCAAATGTTACAGCGCGAACAACCGGCGTTGGCCATCACAGACTTGAACCTCTTTTGCCGCGCGCGGCTAAGAAGCTTGGGATACCTTGGATTTCGCTCGACCATCAGCATTTATTGACCGTCAGTGACTTTAGTACCCTACCGTGTCGGTTCCGTTGGCGCGCTATGTTTTTGCGATTGTCCATACCCATCTTTTATTCAGGACAGTCGGGTGAAGCGGTAAGTTCCTTCCAGCATTTTCCTCCTCGAAGGGGAACACAACATATTCCTCGTCTTGGAGTACTACTTCGGCGCACCGTTGTCGAACATCGGGAACAAATATGCGATCAAGGCCATGTCGTTGTCTACGTGCGCAAGCATGCACCAGACTCACTCTGGAAAGCACTCGCCGCATGCGGGCGCCGAGCCGTCGTTTACGGGCTGGGTGCCATGTCCCACTCGCAGGGTTTCGATTTTGCAGCGACCAACATTCAATTCAAGAATATCTCGGACGAAGGTTTTGTAGCCGACCTCGCATCCGCAAGTTGCTTGATTACAACGGCCGGCAATCAATTAGTTGGGGAATCCCTCTTTCTGAAGAAGCCCGTCTTAGCTATTCCGGAAGACGGAAACTATGAGCAGGAGCTCAATGCACTTTTGGTCCAACGGTCCGGTGGAGGCTGGTCCATTAAGTTCGAAAAACTCACGTCGCATTTGCTAGGTTGCTGGGCTGAATGCGAAGTACTCCCGAACGCCATTTATACGCTGGACATCGTGAGACCTAAGAAGAGAACAATCCATGCTGTTGGCTCGGTAGCTGGTCAAGAATCATCAAGAATTGAAGGTGCCGTCTGCGAAGCAGGTGTTTAGCGATGAAAAGCTGCGGACTCTCGAGGTCGACGCTTGCGAAAAAAGAGGGGTGATAAAGCGGTGAGAACGAATAGCACCGAAAAGAAGATGCCAATAAATCCTGATCGCCAGCTTTCTCGAGGCATAAGAATCAGACCGCCAATGATCCCGATTATCGAGAGGAATAGCAATTCCCATCGACGAGGTGTGCGTCGAACAGAATACCACAACATCATTACCCAAAAACCCAAGACGATTCCACCGAATCCGCACCCGATGTAACCGAACAAAATCAGCAACAATGCAGCGATGGCGTTGTGCACCAGAGAGCGTTGAATCTTCATGAAGGTTCCTGTCGATTCATGTTTTTTGGCTTACCATTCCGATTGAAAAGGTTTCGTGATCAGCAGGATGGTCGCCAACAATACACCGCAGATGACAGCTGCGCATGAGGCGCGAACCCAGGCATTGCCGTATCGGGCAAAGACAATATCGACTAGCCATACCGCCGTCGGCAAAAACAGAACACTTCCTTGAAGCCAGTGTGAAAGCGGATGGGACTGAAAGTAGGGGGACAACAATAATGAAGTCCCCGAGGCTATCGTCAACGGAAAGACTACCGGAGACAATTGCCAGCCTGCAAATGTTGGTGGTTGCGACCGCGTGATCAAACTACCAACCGACAACCCAACTGTAGAACCGATACACGCGAGCGTCCATTCCCCTAGACTGGCGTAAGATTGCAAGATAATCGCAGCTACGCAACCCAATTGGCCAAGCAACACGAGAGGCGTCCAGCGAGCGGCACCAGATCTAGCCAAGTTGTCGAGCGTCGCGATGTTCAATAGGATGGCAACCGTTCCCACAGCGATGCACCACAAAAGGGACTTCAATTCCTCTTTCCACTTTTCTGCGTTCAACATGTCCGGTTCCATCAAAGATACAATCAATGTGCAGGCTGTGAGAATTGCCAGCATTGGCCAGGCGATGTTTGCGATGGATTTGGGAATCGGCAGCACAGATCTCAATAAGCCTAGCACCACAAAACTGGATGGGATGAGTACTGCCATCCATTGCCATTGGTATGAGGCTTTCCAACTTAACCACTCCTCGGGTTTGAAAAGCAAACCTCTCTGAAGAAGATCGGAGGCCAGAAGTCCTATTCCGCAGAGGATTGTTCCGAGCAGCGTTTTGAAAAAGATACCCTGAAGGGGTTCGTCTTCGTGATTTTCTGTCCCTGCCTCGGTGGACAAGAGGAGCCATCCACCGGCGAGAGAAGCTACCGCTGGAATTGCGATTCGCTGTAGGAAAACTTGGATCTCAAAGTTCATAAGACTCGCCGGATGGAGGAATCGTGTGCATCATCCTCATGCTAACACAGGCGAGCCTTATTGACTATTTCGTGTTGCGAGGATGTCTACTTCTTCTTTGTCTTGGTGACTTTCTTGGCTGCCTTTGGAGCTTTGGTGGCTACCTTTTTCGTGGCAGCGGCCTTCTTTGCTGCAACAGGGGCTGCAGTCTTCGTCGTAGCAACTGGAGCTGTTTTTTTTGCTGTGGCACTTTTCTTCACGACCTTTGCCGCTTTCCCTGTCTTTGCGGAAGATTTGCCGGCTGCGGTCTTACCTGCGCCACCACCGAAAATGGAGTCCCAATTAGATGCGTACTTCTCGTTAGTTCCAACTCGTGTAATCGTCACAAAATCACCTTTCAAAAATGTTCACCATGTGGACTCGATATGCGAGCATCAACCTATATCAACGTAACGGATACATTCCGATTCGGTCAATACAACTTCAAGGCTTTCGAGTTACAGAAGTCAATCGGGACTCTTCCATGTCCAGTTCTCGCTCCAATTTTTGGACCGTCGACTCGTCGATGAGCGAGTCTCGAGCCATTTGATGCAGACGGTGTCTTTGCCGGTGCAGTGTCCGTAGGTAGGTTCTCTGGCAGATCCCAGACTGGTTTTCGATGAGTCCCTCCTCCTCTTCTAGCCCCAATCGAGACAGCCAAGCATCGGATTGCGTGCGAAAGTGTGTTCGCAAGTACTCGACTTCTTCTGAAGGCATGCCTGCGGATTGTTGCATTTCCAAAAACAAGTTGGCCTCAGCCAACAGAGCGAGCCTGGCATCGATCTCTTGTTCCATTCCGGACCGCCCGCCCCCCGCGATTCCTAACGCGCGAACTAAGAACGGAAGCGATATTCCCTGAATCACGAGCGTGCCAAGAATAACGCCAAACACCACGAAAAGGATCATGTTACGGAACGGAAAGTCACTTGGCAACGCCATTGCCGCGGCTAGCGAAACAACGCCTCGCATCCCCGTCCATCCGATCATCAGTAAATGGCTGGCAGGCGGAATAGGGTCACGCGATTTCAGCCCCGGGATAAGCAATCGAGGAAGCCAGGCAGCAGGAAATATCCAAGCGAGGCGGACCACCACCGTAGCCACAAGAACCGCCAACGTCGTCCAAAGATACGGGCCCAAATTGGACTCGCTACGGATCGAAACAACAACGCTTCGAAGTCCTAATCCAATGAAGATAAACGTCAAACCCGTAAGCACAAAGACAACGCTTTCCCAGACCGCCGTCGCATGCAACCTTGTCGGCGCGGAGAAAAGTTCGATAGCTTGGCTTCGAACCAGCAACCCCGCACAGACGCAGGCCAGGACTCCGGAACAGTGAATCGATTCGCTCACTATGTACGCGGCGTAGGGTGTCATGAGCGTGCATACGGTCTCAATCACTGGATCGTCAAGTCGTTTGTGGACCTGCATCACCAACCAGCCAACAATACACCCGATTGCGAGCCCACCCGCGCAAACGATTACGAAATAGGACAAGGCTCCTTGCCAGGAAAACAGCTCCCCAGCCGCGACCGCGACTGCCAAGCGATAGGCGACCAAACCGGATGCATCATTAAGGAGGCTTTCCCCTTCTAGGATGACTACGATTCGCTTCGGGACTCGCAACCGTTGCGTGATCGAGGTAGCAGCGATCGCGTCTGGCGGAGAGATGATCGCGCCCAAGGCGAAGGCTGCAGCCCATGGCATTTCTGGGACAAAGAACTTGGTCACCCAAGCGACGACCATGGTCGTTACCAAAACCAATCCCAACGCCAGCATCGTGATCGGCCTGAGGTTATAGACGAACTCACGTAGATTCGTTTGCCATGCGGCAGCGTAAAGCAGCGGCGGCAGGAAGACCAGGAAAACGATGTCTGGCGTCAACTGCACGTCCGGCAGTCCCGGCACCAACGCCAAGATTCCGCCGACCAAGACCATGATGGTTGGATATGGAACGGACCAATTGCGAGTCCAAAACGCCAAAAGCGTCACAACACACAGCAACAAAAGTACGGTGGAGACCTCAAAGATGGCGGCAGTAGCTAGCAATTCGAAATAGACCTGCGGGTTAAATTTTGCCGACTGTAACGAGAAAAATAGCGATTGATCGAACTTTTGATTCGGGACTTGCCGATAAAGCCGGTGGTATCGGCTGTTCCGATCGTTCTCATTGTAGTAAACGGTCGTGTCAAGCCGATTATTCCATGGCGAAAGCATATTTGAATGCTGCCAGCAGGTGCTTCGGCATCTGATCCAATCGGGGGGAATTACAGGAACTCAGTCCTGGGTTGTTGTGATCGCATATTTGCGTTGGAGATTATTCGATGAAGTTGCTTAAAGGCTGGAAGATACGTTTACTCGCTGGATTGGCGATCGCCACGACGAGCGGGCAAGTAGATGCACAGATGATGCCCGGCAGCCCGTATCCCGACGCCATGGGACCACAAAGTCCGATAATGTATGCATCGCATGCCGAATCTGGGGTGCAAGGCTACAGCGAGGGTGGATCCGCACCGATGGTATTCGATCCGTCGTGCGGCGTCGAATCCTGCGGACCTGGTGGCATGGGCGGTTGTGGACCTGGCTTTGGCGATGGCTGCGGTCCTGGTGGCTGCGGACCTGGTGGCTGCGGACCTGGCTTTGGAGGTGGCATGGGTCTCGGCGGTGGCATGGGTCTCGGCGGTGATGGTTGCGGCCCTGGCTGCGGACCCTATGGCTGCGGACCTGGCTGTGGACTCTTCGGCGGTGGAGGCGTTCTAGGCCGTTTCGGTGAAGATCGCTGCGACATCTTCGGTCGCTCGAAGACCGGTTTCCGAAAAGACATTTTCGGTTGGCTCGCCTCGAAACGTGGATGCCTGCGTCCCTACGGTGAAGGTGGAGTTTCCACACAGCGTTGGTTCGACATATCCGCCGAAGCGATGCTCTTGGCAAGAACGAAGGGGTCATCCGACTTTGTTTTCAGCAGTGATGGAATCAATGGTCCTAGGGTCCTCAGTGCGAACATGCTCGCGCTGGACGACCTAAAAGCAGGACTAGCCTTGCAAGGAAACATCCAGACCGGTCCAGGTTCCAACCTCGAAGTGGTTTACTTCGGACTGAACCAATGGGACGATTCCGCGCAAGTGACAAGGACGACGCCAAGTTTGTTCTCGTTCATCAGCAACTTTGGAACACTCCCGAACAACGGATTTGACGACTCCGACCGATCGTTTGTACATCAAATTGATTACGACAGCGAACTGCATAACGGAGAAGTCAACTTCAGACGCCGTTGGTCCGAGCCCTATGGATTTTTTCAAGGTTCCTTCCTTGGTGGTATCCGGTACATGGACATCAGTGAAGGTGCGAGATTCACCGCTCGTGGTGAATTCAACGATACCTTTGCAAACAACAGCCCACGCTTTTTCGACTACCGAGTGAACACAACCAACTCACTCGTTGGGTTCCAACTAGGCGGAGATCTCTGGTACAACTTCCTGCCAGGTGTCAAGCTTGGTGGCGAGTTGAAGTCAGGTATTTACAACAACAATTCACGTCAAACCAGCGTGATTGATGGTAACTCAATCTCAGCTTTCACCGAGACCATCGAAGACGACCAAGCCGCCTTCATCACCCAAGGATCCGCTCAACTCTGGTATCGACTCAATTACTCGTGGGCCTTCCGATCTGCTTACCAGGTTATATGCGTCGATAATGTGGCTCTGGCGACGAATAACTTCAATGCAGTACCACCAACGACTTTCGGTGTGAATCGACCAAGAACTTTATCGGTCAACAACGATTCGAACGTCGTCTACCAAGGGGTTAGCTTTGGTGCCGAGTTCACTTGGTAAAGTGAATGTGCGATGAAAACAAAACCCCAGGCAAAAGCCTGGGGTTTTTTTATGCATAGTACGCAAACATGTAGCTCAACGATCCGTATCGACAATCTTCGAGACATCGATCAGGTAGACTTGCCGACCTTTGCCATCATGCGTGGAATCCAACACCACTTGACGACCGCTTCGGCTGGAACTCGGATGGTTGTCGCATCGATACTCCGCACGATAACGATCGGGAGATAGCAAATCCGCGATCGGAACTTTTCGATTCGTACTTACTTGATAGAGGTAGGGGTGTTGAATGCGACCTTTGTCGGGATACGTATCGTTGAGAATCCAATCGTTGTTAGTGAACGGCAGGTAGGTATTGTGTCCATTTTGAGTCATCGTATCTGCGCCGACTACAGAGACACGATTGGATTGATCTTCGTAGAGATAGAATCGATCCCGATGCGAGGGGTGCCATGCCCAAGCGCAAATCGAGTTGCTATCGCGCCAAACAAAATGAGATGTTTTGCCATAGGGATCGACAATATGCAACGACGACCCATCCGCGTTGGCTGTGAACATTCGTGTTGAAAATCCCGTCGACGCGATCTTCTCTCGTGAAGAATCTTCGGGTGTTTCTCGCCATCGATGCAAAAACAAAAAACGTTTGCCATCTGGTGCCACCAGGAGATGATTGAACCAATGTTTCGATTTTTTGGGATCGAACTGCAACTTGACATCGCTCGCGTATTCGATAGCTGCGATTTGGGCATAACTCAGGAGCAATTGAGAGTCTCCTGTTCTTAAGTCCACTCGAGATAATCCTGTTTTTTCCGGTGCGAGATCTTGGGCATAGGGATCAGGGATCCCTGCATACCCATAGCCAGGTCGGCAATCGTTGAGGCGGCGGAAATCGATACTTAATCCCCACTGTCCGTTGGGCTCGACACAATAGATGGGAGCAGGCAGCGTTCGAACAATACGACGACTTTCGATATCCAGGATGCGACAGACGAAGCGATCTCCCTCTCGGTCGTTCCAGAGAACGTGCTGCTTTTCACGATAATCGTCTCCTGGAATCCACTGCAACATGCAACCTTGCTGCCAATTCCAAGCAGTCGTGGTGCCTAACTCCATCCATTCATCTTGTTGATGGAGATCGATCATGCCGACCGAAATTTTGTCGTTAGGCTCGGGACTCCGGCCTTCAAAGTCAACCTCGTTTGCTAGCACGTAGCGATCGTTGGTATCGAATAGGTCTTTGTCATAATAGCCGCGCCAGTGATACTTCGGTCCACGAGTGATGGCACGAATCGGAGGCAGTTCAGAACTGACGCGTGCTAGCGTATCGCCAGTGAAACTGGCCAACGAAATGGTCGCAGCAGTCGAAGCACAAAATTGTCGACGCAACATCGGATGGGTGCCCTAACGAGAGTTCTGTTTGATCCACTTTGCCCAACGCAAACTCGCGTTGTGGAAAAACACAATTCGCAAGTATACACGCAAGGCCTCTTTGAAACACGAGAGACATAGCCCATCTCGCAGTTGCGGTACAAACCAAAAGCGCCCAAAATAGATGCGTGTCAAGTTTTGGCGAATTGCCGCACGGAGGTTCGGTCCTCAGCGGATCGCCATCGCAATTCTCTGCATAGAAAAAGTAACTCGATTGGCGGACAAAAAACCAAAGTTTTATGTTGTTTGGCAAGGACGCGAGCCAGGAGTTTACTCTTCGTGGGATGCTTGCCAAAAGCAGATCAGCGGGTTCTCAGGTGCCAAGTACAAATCCTTTGACACGATGGCCAAAGCGAAAGTTGCTTTCCAACAAGATGCCGATGAGCATTGGGGCAAGGGAGATGGTGCCCCGAAAAAAGCTACCACCCCAGTCGTTGACCTCCAAGAACTATCGGGATTGGGTGTCAACATGTCTGCATGGTGCGTCGACGCCGCGTGCAAAGGGAACCCAGGTCAGTTGGAATACCAAGGGATCGATCTGGCGACCGGTACCAATATGTTTCACATGGGACCTTATCCGGAAGGAACGGTCAACATTGGCGAGTTCTTAGCGATCGTACACGCACTGGCTCTACTTCACGAAAAGGAGCCAGACACCCCGATCTATTCCGATTCAAAAATCGGAATCACCTGGATCCGACAAGGGAAGTGCAAAACGAAACTGCCCCCTTCTGCGGATAGTCAACGATTGTTCAACCTGGTTGCTCGCGCCGAGAAATGGTTAGCGAGCCATTCGTGGAAGAACCCGATCCTCAAGTGGGAGACTAGCCGCTGGGGGGAGAACCCTGCCGACTTCGGTAGAAAGTAAACCAACTCCAGCCTACCTAGGTCCAGCAGGAAGATTCTCCAACAAATATCGAACGATGAGCATTCGGACATGAACGTTCGTTCCGTTTCCTTCCCGAAGACCATGGTCTCGATTCGGATAAACCATGTAGTCAAAGGGTTTACCAAGCTCGATGAGCTTGTCGATCAATCCCTCGATGATTTGAATATGCGTATTCGTTTCTCCAGAACCTGTGATGATCAATAACTTGCCTCGAAGTCCCTCCGCATAGTTGATGGCAGCAGCTCGTTGGTATCCCTCGGGATTCACTTCCCGTGTTCGCATGAAGATCTCTTGAAACCAAGCGTTGTACAAATGAGGCTGTGGTTTCGGTACGACGGCAATACCAACATGGTATGAGTCTGGTTTTCGAAACATAGCGTTGAGTGTATTCGAACCACCGCCGCTCCATCCCCAAATGCCTACTCGCGACAAATCGACATAAGGTCGCGTTCTGGCAAGCTCTTTCAGTCCAGCTTCTTGTTCTTCGGTGGAGAGAGGCCCAAGACTTCCGAAGATGGATCGCCGCCATGCTGCACCTTTCGGGGCAGGAGTACCACGATTGTCGATCGAAACGACAATGTAACCGAGATCTGCAATGACACGATGAAAGTCGATGTGAGCCGCTCCCCATTCATTCAACACGGTCTGCGCATGGGGTTCACCATAAACATAAACAAATACCGGATACTTTTTGGAGGCATCGAAGTCCTTTGGCTTGATCATCCATGCATCCATGGAGATACCATTGGCGATGTCGAGTTGCACAAACTCGGTTGGCCTGGCCGCGATCGACTTCATCTTGGAGCGTATCTTCGCATGCTCATCGAGCACGCGGATAACGCGGTGTTCTGGTAAAGAGACTATCTCCACACGTGGTGGAGTGTCGATGGTCGAATACGTATGAATGGCCCATTTCGCGTCGGGTGAAACATCGTAAGCGTGTGTTCCCGGTTCGTTGGCGGGTGTGATTCGTTCGGACTTTCCAGATCCATCGAGCGGGACTCGGAATAGATGCTTTTGTGTTCCGTTGTCAGGCGAAGCATAGAAATAGTACCACCCACCTAGTTCATCGACAGGCCCGCGTTCGATCACGTCATAGTCGCCTGGAGTGAGCAGTGCCAATTCTTTTCCTTCACGCGACCACAGAAAGGCATGCCGCCAGCCATCCTTTTCACTTACGACAATGAACTCCTTTCCGTCGCGGATCCAAGTGAGTCCGGAGTTTTTTCCTTGGCTAGACTCAGCCCAAGCGTCGTTGGTCTCGTGGTAGATCTTCTTTACGTCACCACTGACTTTGGCGAGGAAGAAATCGCGTTGATCACGGGATCGACTAAACTTTTCGACAAGCAACTCGTCAGAATTTCCTGCCCATTCCACTTGCCCTAGGTAGATACCTTCTGAAGGTGTTTCAATCGACAACCATTGAAGGTTCGTGCCATCAGCGTTCACGATGCCGACTCGAAGCTTTTCGATTGCTCCGCCAACTCTAGCAAAACGATTCTTTTGAACACCTGGGTAGGATGGATCCTCTGGGACCAATACGGATCGTTGCAGTACCTCCGTGACATCCGATTCGATAAAGGCAACTCGACGTCCATCCGGGCTCCATTGGGGATTGCGGTATGAGATCTCTCGATCGGGCGTTCGTTTGGTCAATTGGGTTCGTTGGTCCGTCTCGATGTTCCGTACGAAAAGCTCTCGGTCGCGAAATTCCAAAACGTGTTTCCCGTCGGGCGAACGAAGCGTTCTGCGTCCAGTCTGCTGATCCTCTCCTGGTTTGGATTCAAGTCGTTGGCCGGTACGAACGTCATAACGAACGCCGATCATTTTGTCGGATGTTGGATCCCGTTCTTGAAGTGTGTAGCCAGTGCTATCAGGGAACCAGTCGACTTGAATTTTGGGGGCCCGAAACTCACCGCGATCGTAAACATCCTTGAGTCGATTCTCGGTTTCGGCAGGCCAAGAGGATTGGATTGTCGATTGGGCCGAAATTTGAGAACCACCGGAGGCAAAGGAAAAAACGATGGACAAACAAGCGACAGAGAATTGAGGACATCGAGTCATGAGTATAGAATCGGACAGAGTGCTGAGTACAAAAGGTATAGACTACTTTAAAATTGTGTGGTGGTGTCGAAAAAAGGTTGAGCAAAGGATCTACTCCGACATGCCAAAATAGCGATCGATGAAGTGTTTTCGATCCGGTGACTTGACGTACTCCACCAATGCATAGAGTTTTTTTTGGTCGCGAATGCGCTTTTCTTGGCGGTTCTCATCATTTGCCAACGCCTCAGGCAGGGGGGCAGCAACATCAACATTCGCAAGATCATTTTCGTCTTCAATGATGCCAAAACGTTGCAACATCGATAACGCCGTCTCCAAGCGGCGATCGTGTTTGCGGCGATCGCACAGTCGTTCGCGAAGCCAGTCCATGCCATACGCTCGCACTTGGTCGCGATCGTGGACCAAAAAGTCATACACGCGATGGTAAAAATCTGCGTCGGGATTGCTCCATTGATTGAATTCCATCTGCGTAAGCAAATCATCTTGGCAGTACAGGAATCGACAAAGCGAAGGCTTACCGTCTCGGCCGGCTCGGCCAATTTCTTGATAGTATGACTCCATCGAACCAGGCACTTCGGCATGAATGACATAGCGAATGTCTTCTTTGTCGATCCCCATCCCAAACGCGGGAGTGGCTAGAACGAGTGGTGAATCCCCAGCCATGAATTGCTCTTGGATACTCAATCGGCAATGTCGAGGCAAATCGCCGTGATAGGCGACATGCTCGACACCTTGCTTTCGCAGCAGTGCGCTCGTTTCTTCCAACGTACGAATCAACGTGAAGTACACGATGCCCGATTCGTTTGGCCATTGTTGGACGATCTCTTGGATTTGACTTAGCTTTTCATCAATGCCCCAGACTTCTACGACCTCGAGAGCCAAATTCGGTCGCTCGATTCCAGCATGATAGAGCCGACAATCTTTCAGCTCGTTGCCAAAGCGAGGCAGCCCCAGCTGTTTCAAAATATCCTGTTGGACATCCGGCGTCGCTGTGGCTGTTAATGCAATGGTCGTCGGATTTCCTAGTTGCTGTCGTATCTCGCAGAGTCTGGAATAGTCGGGTCGAAAATCATGCCCCCACTCACTGATGCAATGCGCTTCGTCGACCGCAAGGAGGACGACGTGACGCTTTGCGATTGCATCGACGAACTCCGGTTTGCGAAACCGCTCCGGAGTCACGTAGAGCATGGCATACCGGCCTTCTGCAATGCCTGTGTAGCGTTTCTCTCGTTCCTGCCGACCAAGAAGCGAGTTGACCATGGTGACATCGATTCCTTTGCGAATCAATGTATCCACCTGATCTTTCATCAATGCGACCAGCGGCGATAGGACGAGCGTGATCGGTTTCCGAGAATCCGCGGATGTATCTTGATTGCGAAATACGAGCGCAGGGATTTGGAAGCACAACGATTTTCCGCCACCGGTAGGCATCAGCACCAACGAATGCCCGCCTGCGATGGTTCTTTCGATAACACTCGCTTGGAAGCCTCGAAACGAAGGATAGCCGAATCGGGACTTCAGTAAATCTAAAGGAAGATTCAAAATCCGTCGCTTCTATGCATCGATTTTAGAACCGAGCAACTTCGCAAACTGCGAGATCCAAGCGGGATGTGCAGGCCACGCGGGTGCAGTGACGAGATTCCCTTCGGTATAGGCTGAATCAAAATGGGCGGAAGGAGCTACGTACGATCCACCCGACGCATCGACTTCGTAGCGAACCGCTGGGTAGCAGCTGCAATGCCGGCCCTGTAGGACTCCGGCTGCTGCCAAAATCTGCGGACCATGACAGATAGCTGCAATCGGTTTCGAAGCATTTGAAAAATGCCGGACGATTTCCAACACACGGTCGTTTAAGCGGAGATATTCCGGCGCTCGACCACCGGGCAAGACCAATGCATCGTAGGTAGATGGATCGACGGAATCGAAATCTTGATTGAGCCGAAATCGATGCCCTGGCTTTTCCGAATACGTTTGATGCCCTTCGAAGTCATGAATCGCCGTCGCAACAAAGTCACCCGCCTTTTTTTCAGGACAGACGGTGTCGCAATGATGCCCGATCATCAACAGCATTTGATAAGGGACCATGATCTCGTAATCTTCGACGAAATCACCTACCAAAAACAAAATTCGCTTCGCGGCCATATCCAAGTCTTTTCTAGCGGTTAAGGGGCTTCGTAGAGAACAATAACAAAAAGATCCGATTGGCTAAAGGAGCCTTGCATGGATGCTTTCCCTGGCTGGGGTGCTATATTGCCCTGAATTGAAATGATCTTCACTTCTTCCGTGACGATCCATTTGTTAATCTGTGCTTCTAGATCGTTGATTTCGTTATCGACACTCTTGAAAAGTTTGACTTTTTGCATTCCCACCCCTTCGAAAAACGAGAACGATGGAACTCAAATCCAAAGCCTGGATTCGCCTCCACTCCAACGACAATTGTATCGTAGCGCTGCGATCTTTGTCGCCAGGTGAATCGGTCTCCGACGCTGATTTCACGACGATTGTTCGGCAACTCATCCCAGCCGGTCACAAAATGGCGATTGCCAACGTCGCTGCCGG
>Ga0207937_1000360_pt1 | contig 16059 bp, 29 predicted proteins | sample LakMenEpi04Sep11_FD_150668 | JGI IMG/M metagenome (GOLD analysis project Ga0207937, IMG submission 150668) | Freshwater microbial communities from Lake Mendota, WI - 04SEP2011 deep hole epilimnion (SPAdes) | ecosystem: Environmental > Aquatic > Freshwater > Lentic | place: Lake Mendota, Madison...
AAGTTTCCTCCAAGGGAAAGTGTTGAGGTTCGTGATTCTATTGTGTATCGCGATACGACTATAATCATTCCTCCGGACACTATATCCTTTACGTTTATAGATACGTGTCAGGATATGGATACTGTGTTTATTACCAAGAAGGGAAAGGTTCGGGTGATACGTGAGAAGGGTAGAATGTGGGTGGATTGTGTTACGGCGCCGAAGGATTTTATAGCCACCTTACAAGACCTCCACCGCCACACGATACGCACCATAGTAAAGGGATTGACATGGTGGGAGAAAGCCTTTATTTTGATTGGTAAATTCTTTTTATTTTTGTTGTTAGCAAGTATGCTATATGTAATTGGGAAACGATGGATAAGATAACTTTTAAGGCAACGCTGTTGTCATACATTTCGGTAGTGATTTCATTCTTTATCCCATTAGCCCCTTTATTAGTGCTAGTGTTTTTCGCTGTGGTTGCTGACACCTTTGTTGGCCGGTGGTATGCTAAGAGGACAGGGGAAGTGGTAACAAGCAAGAAAACTAGGGAGGGTTTTACGGCCAAGATGGTAAGCTATTGTGGTGGCCTTACCTTTGTTTATTTGCTTGATTCTTGGGTGTTGAATGAGCTTGTGATGATGTACTTCCCGAAAGACCACTTTTCAACGCTTCTAACGGCCTTATTTTTGATTTGGATAGAATATACCTCGGTAGATGAGAAAGTCAAATGGGCAACAGGAAATGGCATTACAGACAGGGTATTTGACTTTATCAAGAAGGCAAAGAAAGGATTAGGTATTATCCGGAGTGTCAAGCCTGATTAAATGTGCTGTTCTTTGTGCCGACCCAAATATGGCGAAGCACTATGAAGATGTTTTAACAGACAAGGGGATATATTGCGTTAGGAAGAGGGGTTTTGAGATGATTGTTTCCTTTGACAACAAGTTTTCCCCAGATTTATACTTTGTAGATTTCTCTTGTATTTCCTTTAAGGGGATAGAGGTTATGTATATGATAAAAAAGATTAGGGCCATAACCATGTCTCGGAAGGTTTTTATCCGCCGAAAGGTTCACATCATAGGCTATGGCGCCAATCGTCATTTGTTTAAAATAGTAGATAGGTGGGTGGATTCAGTCCACGATATTTGATTGTCGAACCACACAATCATTCCCTTTTCATCTTTCTTTACATTAACCAAATCTTCCTTATTGACTATTAGCATAGGGGATATGGAGTGGGTAATGCTAAAGAGTTGGTGGGGAGTCTTCACTCTTTTTTTTAGTGGCTCTACGCCGTTTATTAGGATTGTCAGCAGATCGTAATCCTCCATCGGGAGCATGTGCTTCATCAGGAATTTGAGTGTCTTGAGTTGTATCTTCTTCATAAAGTCCAAATAGTTGTAGTAGTTGTAATGGGAAATCATCTCTTAGTGCATTGGCACGTTTCCCTTCGGCGTGGCGTTTATTCCAGAGGGCTTTAAACTCCATGCCTTTTTTAAGCATGGCCTTCTGTGCGGCTTGCATATCGGTTTCCCCTTCGGCCACTTGGAAGGTGATGTTTTTGGCAGACTCAATAAATTTGCCAAGTATCTGCTGGTCGTTTTCTACGGCCTTAGCGTTTATTTTTCTTTGTCTTCGGTTCATGATAAAAGTTAAAAAGCCCCAGCTGTTACACTGGGGCTGTGGTTAATTTAGAATGGGAAGTCCTCATCATCGCTCTCGGCCAAGAGTTCCTCTTCCCCTTGGGTTAGAGGCTTATCTGTTACCGGGGTGGTGGGAGCTGTGCCAAAGTATGCCTCCAGGTAATCCTCTAGGAGTTGCCACACGCCCTTGCCAGACTCTTCCTCTTGCGGGGTTGTTTGCTCTAGGGTGAACTTGGGGAACTTGTAGGATACAGCGCCTTTCTTACCGGAGCCAACCTCTGAGAATTTAACTGCTCCATCGTACATGCGGTTGTTCTTTTGGAAATCAACCCATGAGTTAAGGGCAGCGCCGGAGAGTTTGATGTTGCCAAGTTTAACCTCGCCATCGACTTCTATTGCGATGTAAATGGAGGATGTAAACTTAATGCCTTTGGGCAGGCTTTCTTTCATTTGGCTATACAGCCCTTTTTTAATTACCCCAGACTTAGTTCTGACGGTTATCTCTTGCTTTGTGGTGTCCCTCACCTCATTGGCATACACGCCTTGGTTTGAACTTTCGTCAAAACCGGTGATGGTGCTAAGGACATCTAGCACAATAAACCGCCCCAGTTCAAATGGGACTCTGGTACCTGCTGCTTTATCATAGTAGCGAAAGTTACCATCAGCACCACCCCACTCTAACCAAAGAGTGCAAGGGTGCTGGTTGTTGTTACGAGGCTTAAATCTGCTCATAGTTTAACGGATTAGTGGTTAAAATTTTTTGCCGTAGGGCTTTAGTTCTTTGATAATGTTTTTGATTGCTGTGGCGTTTCTAACTAGCCGGAAGGAAGCTTTGCTCATAGTTTTCTGGGCAGTTTTGCATCCATTTTCGGCTTCTTCAATGTGGAGTTTTAACTCTACGGACAAGTCCTCAATGTTAGCTAGTAGGTGTAGTGCTGCTTGTTTCATCTTTTACGAATATGCCACCTTGTGTCTTGCCAGTACGGTTTTTGATTTGTTCCCATGCTAGGGAAAGACATTCGGCGAGGTTAATGTTTCGGAGTTTACAATAGATTATGAGTGTTACAAGCACGTCTCCCACAGCGTCTTTTTCCTCTTCTTCTTTGTTTTTAAGCAGTGCGCTTGCAAGCTCACCACCTTCCTCAAAGAACTTTAGGAGTTGGGATTGGGGGGAGGTTATGCCTCTGGCCTTTGCCCAGGCTTCAATGCTTGGGATAAGGGTTTCGATTGGTGTGGGGAGGGGTGCGCCTGATTGAAAAGGAGCGTCTGGGGAGGGGGCAATACCCTGCACCACTTCGTCGTGAACATTATACCAAAAGGTGGCTCCTTCTGGGGAGTTACCCCAATCAAAGCTATCAATAAGGGCATTGGCCAAATTGTTGTATTTAAACAACAATGGTATTTTACCGGTATTAGCCAAAGCCTTTTCCCTGGTGTGTTGTGGTAATTCTGCGAACCACTCGCGTGCTGTTTTTTTCATAGTTGTTGTTTTACTTTTTCCCAGTAGTTAAGGGTTGATTCTTTAAGGTGTCCTTTCGGCCCGCCATTCCATTTCCGGGCAATAACCTCAGCGCTTTTATATCCGCTAACTTTTACCCACTTAGCAAAGGCTTCCTTCGACTTATCGCAATCGAGCCTATCCTCTAAGGTAAACTGTATGCCAATACTATTGAAGTGTTGCACCATTGTAGGGCGGATTTGCAAGCACCCTTCCGCATCGCCATTCCGCGCCGAAGGGTTACCCCCACTTTCTACCATAACGATAGCAGCAATTAAAACTAAAATATTCATCTTTTCTCGTATTTAATGTAAAGGAAAGGACAATTTATGTAATATCCAAAAGATATTTACCTTTTAACGTTTCTTCACATTTAAGCTCCATATACCTATCTGTAATTTCCATAGCATTATCCAAAGAAGAAGAAAAGAAAGCGCAATATCCCTTAGAGCGTAAAAGCTCAATAGTCTTGAACTGCTCCTCCAAGTGATTTACCTTAATGATTAACGGCCCTCTACGCTTAACCTCAGTTTGCATTTTAAGAGTACCATCTTTCTTTAGGGGCGATTCCTTCTTTAGCTCTATGTATAGGCCATGATAAATACCTTTAGGCTCAGAGATAAACACGTCGGGGTGGGTATGCGCTGAACGTACTTCCTTTAACGCTACCGCCTGGCCCATAGTTACCCTCACGCCACTACTCTCGGAGGTGAATACTACGTTGGGGTATTTCTCTTTTAGGTAGTGGGCGAAGGCTTTATGGATATTTTTCTCGGTACTCACTTCTTAACTACTAGTATAAAGATTTGTGTTTTACATTCTTTGCATTTATACACCTTCTCAGGTGTTCTTTCGGGCTTTATTAACGCCCCAGAGCATATTGGGCAGTGTTTCATAACAATCCGTTATTCTTAGATTTAATTGGTCGAGAGCCAAACTCATTACGATACCTTTCATAAACGCCTCGCAAGGTAATGTTTATTTCCTTTCCGTCAAACTTTCTACCTTCAAACCTTCCAGCAAGTAATCTATCTGCGATATTCTGCTCCACGCCCATTCTATTCAAGATACAGCATATCTTAAAAACGTATAGGTTTCTCTGCCCAGGCCGAAAGGTTATGCCCGTATTCTGCACTCCCTTTTCAGCTATCCTTAACGCATCATCTATACCCCTTACCTCCATAGGGTTGAAGTAGATAGGCTTCTCCTCAGGCATGATGGGTGGCGTGTAGGTAGGTGCTTCTAGGTTTAGGTATGCTTCGGGGTCATAGGACAAGTTACACTGCTTGTTTACAGGCTTTCCGGCCTTGTCGGAAAGGCCGAAGGCAAACTCTCTATCAATACACTCCCATGCCCACTTGTGATGGTAGTTGTCCTTTGGGATAGCTGTTCTAAAGCCAACTTTAACTCCTCCCCTTGGGGAACGGAACAAAAATAAAACGTATGTTGTGTCAAGGTAGGATAGTACCCTTTCGGCGCGTTGTTTTCCATCAATGTCTAAGTGTATAATTCCAGAATGTTTAACTAAGTTCTCAGCCTTCTTTCCCCCAGAAAATACCCCAGAGGGGAAAAAGGCCGGAAGCATCATCTTCGCAGCATCAGCCTCTTCCTTTTTCATCTTCCTAATTGCTCCAATCCTATCCCTCATGGCATCGCTTTTAATATGCCCTATGATAGTCTTGATATGCACAGGCTTACCCTCTAACTGGTAATTGTCTGGGAGAACGGTGCAAATCATATCATCACCGGCATGAAGTACAAGGCAACATCGCCCTTAATAATTCCTACCACTCGGTTATCTGCTTGGAAGCCAATGGTAGCCTCGCCAATCATTCCCACAGCTTGAAGCAACTGCTTGCCGTTTAACCCTACCTCATTCTCTTCAAGCAATCCCGGCATCTCTTCCTCATAGTTCTTGCCAAAGTCAATATCCTCAGAAGCTACCTTCCCCTTGCCAATTCTAATCAGGGAAGTAGCCTTCGGGCTAAAAGATATACACCTTTCCACAGCACCTAAAAACTCCGGCAGGGAAACCTCGCAAAGCACTGGGTACTCTTTAATAATCACACTTTCAATAACCTCTAATTTCATTGGGTTGTCGGCAGTACGCATGAACAAAGAGGTAATGCCATCGCTAAACTGATGCCACTTCTCAGATGCACCAACATGAACTATGCCTTGCATACTGGCAACCACCGGGATATACCTTGGGGTTATGCCCACAATCCTACCATCGTTTTCCTCTACCCTGTCTATGTACTTAACCTCTGAGAGATAAACACTATACGCATTGGTGGCGTAGCAATACACCTTATCCCTTCGTGTTTGTAGGTTTACTTGGCACATTTGTGGCCGCAGATCATCATTGCCAGCGAACCTGCCAGCCAAGGAAAGGTGTGAAACAAGGTCTTTAACCGGCTCGGAAAATAGCGCTGGGGCTAAGGTATAGTTAAAGGATAGTGCCGAAGAACTGTCTTGGAGTGGCACTTGGCCTTTACCCCTGCCGCTTTTGAAGTATAGCACATCGGAGGCGGTAAGCCCTATGTCTTCGGCGCTTCCCTTATTTGCGATTGTTTCAAGGTCATAGTATGAAACATAAAAGTCATTGGGAATAGTGTCGGGGAAAGCCTCAATGTTAATCATTATGGCGGCATCTAACCCAGCGCAAGATATTGTCCTGTCTGTTACCCTCAGCCAAGAAGTTGCTGGTGCGGTGCTTTTTGCTTTTGCTACTGGCGCTAAGGCTGCCAATGCGTTTTTTAGTTGTGTTCTAGTTACTACCATTTTTTTATGTAATTGTATATTTCTTCAAAGATATTTTCCTTTTTCATATTATATGGCTTACCATCAATAATTTTATCAATGTCCTCCATTTTGTTCCCCATTAAGTTCCAGATATGCTCGTCAATAGTATCTTTTACGAGTATGGTATAGATGTTCACTGGCTTGGTCTGGCCGGCACGATACACCCTACTCACTGCCTGGGCGAAGTCAGTAGGTACAAATGCCCAATTCAAGAAGAGTACATCGGAAGCGTTTTGAAGCTCAATAGAGGTCCCTGCGGCACGCATATTGCCAATGAATACCTTGCACCTATTATCTCCGGTAAACCTTCTAATAATGTCTCCACGCTTCTCTGTGGCAACGCTCCCATCGATATAAGCCGCCGAAGGGTATAACTTATACACCTCTTGCAAGGGGGCGGTATAACTACCAAACACCACAGCCTTTTTCCCAGCCTCAATGATATTGTCAATAGTTTCCTTAATGATTGGCACTTTGGCTAAAGATATGATTCGATTTAGGGAATGGATATTGTTTTCAAGCTGCTGCCTGGTTCTAACCTCTTCCTCGCAGATTCTTTTAATTTCAGCCTCGTACTGTTCTAGCCACTGGCCATCGCCCTTCACATTGTAAAGCACATAGTTTTTCTTTGGCATGTCCCAGCAATCTTCCAGCCGATACCTTACCATAAAGTTTGCCATTTCGCGTCTAAGCTGGGGGATATTCTTTGCCCCTTTCACTTTAAAGCCATCTTTCTCCAAGAAATTAAGGTCAAACTTCAACTTGTTAGAGCCTAAAGGGTGGCCGGCAAGTTTAAGGTAAGCAAAGAAATCATCTGCCCTATTGGTGTTGGGTGTGCCAGATGCAAAGGTAATATGGGCATCAGAGCCTTTAAGGATAGCCTTCACAGCCTTAAACCTTTGGGTTTTGGTACTCTTGATCCGTTGGCACTCGTCTAGGATAATGTGCTTTATGCCCTTGCTTCTAAGGTAATCAACACTCCTATGCAATAGGTCATAGTTGATAATGATAAACTTTTCGTTCAGGGCTTGGATAAAGTGCCTACGTTGCGAGTACACTACGGTAAATTCAAAGGAGTTAAATCCCCACTGCTCACTCAGGGAGGTTACCCAGTTGTCTTTGGCACTGGCCTCACAAACTATTAAAGTTGGGTAGAGGTTTTTGTACTTAGACTTCATGATGGTGGTAATGGTTTTGCCGGTGCCTTGGTCTAGGGCTGCTAGGGTATGCTTGTTGGTTACGGCAAACATTAGGGTGTCTATTTGGTGGTGGCGTAGCTTCCTGCCGTTGAGGGGGAATAGGGAGTGTACCTTGGTGTCAAACATTTTGTAGAGTTTGTTGTATGCTACCTTTAGCTTTTCGGCGATTATGACGCCTTGGGGAGACTTCCAATCTATGCCTCTATCATCAAGGAGATTCTTTACCGCCTCTTTGCGGAGCGCCGAAAGGTTACCCTTCCAATAGGCTTTTCCCCCCACCACAACCTTTGTCATACCATACAGCTCTGCATAATACTCTCCCTCCCTATACTCTAGATATAGGTTCCCATTCTCCTTTAAGTGCATCATAGATTCTCTTTCAGGAAGGCGTCAAAATGCTTGTAGGATTCAAAAACATTGGCGAGTTTCTTGCTAAGTTCTTTTGCAGTCCATTTCTTTTCCAGCATAGTATCAATAGCATCTTTGAATACAGCATACATAAGGTCGGAAGCCTCGGAAGAGCCATCTGCCAACCACCTGTCCCCTTCACGCACAAACACTAAGTCAATCCCTCTGCAATACACCTCAGCGAAGCTAGAATTGTCTGTATCTACAATCACATCGCCATACGTTTCAATCGTGCCATAGCCATCGAAATTAACATATCCGGCAGAGGTAACAATCAGGCAGTCTTTACTTCCCCTTACGAGGGTGTCAAAGTCGTGCTGGTTGTGGGGGGTGGCAGAGTAAGAAACCTTGCCCATTGCGGTGTAAACGTACTCATCATCTCGATAGTCGCTTAGCTTGTTGATTACAATTTTTATCATAGCTTAAAGTATTTCCTCTGTGAATTTAATCTCTACACCTTCCTCTGCGTCCCAGCCAACCTTTTCAAAGATAAGCTGGATATCCTCTCCGGCCAAGTCAACAATCCGCTCAAAGGTATCTTTGTCCATTGAGTTCATGTCTAGCTTCATTACCCTAAAGTTTGAACCTAAAGCGCGGAAGATATGGAAGCCTACCTCGTATATCTTGGCAGTGTTTATCTGCCCTTCCTCAAAGGGTAGGCCGTTTAGGTAAACACCATCATCATCAAACGATAAGCCTTCCACTGGTAAGGAACTGCTGGAGAGTATCTCTGCCTTTTCCCTGTCTATGTCAGCGAGTTTATTGGTTAAGGAAACACTTGCCTTTTTGTAGTGTTGGAGTTCTTGGTGTTGGGCTATGAGTGCCTCTTGGGTTTTTACTTTGGCGTTATGCTCTTCGGCGGCCTTTAGCTTTTCGGATATTTGTTCTGCCGAGGGCTTTTCCCTTTTCTTTAACCAAGCATCAGCCTTTTCAATCTCTGCCTTTAGGGTTGTGTTTTCAAGCTCTAATGCCTTAATCTTTTCCCGGTAGCCATCAATCGCCGAAAGGTTATCATTGAGCTTATCAAGCCTCTCCGCCTTGCCACTCTCAGCCCTAACATAAAGCTCAACTTCTTTCCCTACATTCTGCATCTGGGAATAAATATCCGAGGTGTCAATAGCCTTTAGCATTTCCCCCAACTCTTGACCTTTGAGCTTACCTTCGTACTCAGAAACCTTTCGGTTAACATCTGTACGATCCTCATAGGCCTTTTTCCTTTCAATATCTAACAGGTCTAGTTCTTTCTTCCTGCCAGACAAAGTTTTAAGAAGCTCAATTTGCTCGTTTTTCTTGCGTCTAAGGAAGTTTTCCACTACATCAAAGGAGATAGTGCCAAGCATCTGCCGAAAGGCCTTTATACCTAACTTCTGGCCTTGGGAGTTATGCACTGTGATATTCCCTTCGGTTTTACCGGTGTTGTTAGACCATACAGCCCTTACCTTGTAGGTATCTTGCTCATCTCCCACCTCCACGATTACCTCTGCCATAGTTTCCCCTTTACGGATTACCTCTGTGGGGTGGCCTTGGCCGGAAAGGGTGGAGAGGAAGGCTTGAATGGTTGATGTCTTACCGGCACCATTGGGCGCGGTAACAATGAACGACTTGCCATCTACGTTTATCTGGGCTTCGGATATGCCCTTGTAGTTCTTAATGTGTGCGCTTTGTAGCTTCATGGTTTTTATTGTTTAGGTTGTATGATTACTCCTTGTGGATATGATAATTCACTTTCATTCACTCCTATTGGCATATTACCCCAACTTTCTTCAACAGGTAGTATTGTTGCTGATGATAGGATTTCTTTTAATTCTTTGATTCTCCCTAAGTAGTAATCGTTGTTATCTGATGATGATTCCTTGCGTGTATTTTCAAGTTCAGCTATCTTAGCTTCAATCTCTTGTTTACCCTCTTGGGTTAAATAAATGCCTATCATGGTTTATTGGTTAAAGGTTTCGTTGTACTATCGTTCACCGCTGCTGCAATTGTTTGTAATATCCAAAATTCTCCGTGTTTAAAAGCCTCATTACTCTGCTCCTTCTCCATTTCTTTGGCTTGATAAAAATCAACTGCTGAAAGTTTACCATTTTCATTTAGTTGCACTTCCAACCATTCTACCGCTGTTTGTTGTTTGTTGTTGCTCATAAGTTATTTGTTATAGGTTTCGTTGTAGTATTTTTCAGCGTCTGCCATTGGGTCATCATCATTCCAACCGTTGTTTGAATAGGCGGATTATCTGCTCCTTCTCCAGTTCTTTAGCTTGTTCGCAAAAGTTAATAGCTTTGACTAATCCAATTCTATAATCCCCTGTACGATTTGTGCCAAGTTGATTGTGGGCAGATTTTCTTATTTCTTCTTTTAGCTGGCTAATTACCAATTCTAACGCTGTTTGCTGTGGCATATTACTTCTTTTTTTGTTGTTCAAACCATTCTTTTTTTGCTTTTGGGAATGAATAATTTTCTCCTCTATATAACCATCCATTATAAAATGCATTATGTAAATCTTCCTCACTATACATTCTTTCAGCTTGAAATTTAGCACCATTATTAAATATATTTCTTGGTTCTTCATTCAAATCAACTGCCTTCATTGGAAAATACATTAGCCTTATTGGATATAATCTTTCAGCAGCTTCTTCATGAGTTTCTTGTTTAGGTTCTAAAGCCCCCTTCAACCTCATATAGTTTTCAGCTCTTTGCTTAGCTTCTTCGGTAGGTTCTTCAAGAGTTTCTTGTTTGTTTAGTTGTTTACATTTAACATTAACAAAACCTCTACAACTATTTTCGCAAATACATTCTGATTGGTATTCTTGCTTAGGTTCTCCTTGTGGAAGAATGATTTTGTAATCAAGAAAATTGTAACCCCAAGCAGTTCCATCTGCAAAACCTTTTTTTACCTCAACCCTCTCACAACTTGGATTCTTAACAAACCATTCTAAGAACTCGTTGTCAATAGGCTGTACCCCTTCTGCGATTAGGTCTGGGTTGTCGGTTAGAATGATTTTTTTAAGATTGTCAGTATTTAATTTTACTAAATATTGAATAACCTCTCCACTATGATAAATACACCAATCTCCTTGTTTAATTTTTTCATTAGAAGTGATGTAAAGGTATTGATGCAGAACATCAGCGCCCTCTTGCTCTTTTGTAATTAAATGTACGTTTTTCATGGTGTTTGTGTTTTTAATTTGTTTATTTAAAGATTTAAGTTCGTTAATGAGTTGGCTTACCTCGGTTTTGGTTAGCGATGTTTTGTAATAATAGTCGCAGCATTCTCCAATAAGCAATTCTCCGCTGGGACTAACTTCAAAAAAAACAATTCTTGCTTCCTCAAGTTTTTTAAGTATTGGCATGGTTTTGTGTATTAAAGGTTAGTAGGGTTTGACCAGTCAATGCGATAGCTTGCGTTGCTGTGCTTTTCAACCTTAAAGCCGTTAAATGTAAGCCTTATAATGTCTTTTTCAGCAATCGGGTTAAGTACCCAGCAGTGAAATTCGCCTTGCTTGGCTTTGTCAATGCAGGCGGCTTCGATTTCGGCCATTGAAATTACTGGCTTGGTGGTTGCCAAGTTGTGAAGGTGGTTTGCGTAAATCATAGTGTTTGTGTTTATGGGTTAATAAATGTATTTGCCTGCCAATACGGTTTGGTCTTGGGGGTTGGTTGTGGTTTTAGGTTTCATTAGTGCTTCATCTTCCATATATCCACAATAAATTTCCTCACACTCAAACGCAACAGGCATCTTTGGTTGTTGGAGAGATTGGATAAAATCTTCTAAATTTATACCACTATCACCCCCTGCTGGTTTATTAAAATCAAGACAGGCTTTCCAACATTTTCTCAAATCTTCCTCTGTGTACTTATACTTCTCTTTGGCTTTGTTGTAGCCCCAAGTCGCACCAAATTCAAACCCTACCAACTGCCCATCATTATATTGACCATCGTCAAGATGTTTGGTGTATGGTAGCTTTTGCAATTCGGCTCCTAATCCTTGCTCCCACACTTCTTTATCATCATCTTCAAGCGGTGGCAAAAGAGGTACACCTTCGAGAACAGGTGAATTGTTTAGCGGTAGGTGGGCTGTGATTTTTTTGTAGTAATGTTTAGTAAATGCTCGGTTATATGCAACAACGCTATAAAAACCACCTATATCTGCTAAACAATAATCACGCTCTTTAATCTCCGAATCATCTATTGCCAGCAGATAGTTTTCGGTTTTGATGATGTTGTGTTTCATGGTGTTTGTGTATTAAGGGTTAAAGGTTAGTAGGCTGCGACCAGTCAATGCGGTAGCTTGTGTTGCTGTGTTTTTCAACCTTAAATCCATTCATTCTAAGCCTTTTAATGTCTTCATTGGTAGGTTTTGGTTTCATAACTTTTTTACATTAACAATATGCTCTTCTGAAAAGAAAATGTTTATGGTTTTATAGTACCGATCATTTAGCTTAAACGCCCTATGCTCACCGTTCTCCTTTGTTTCAACTATGTACTGGTTGTCTGGGTCGAACCTTGCATTGAAAACAGCAACATCTTCATTATGTAAACTATCCTTATACCTCCAATTCTTTTGCATCCACTCAAATAAGTGTGCCCTTTCCTCTTCGGTCATTTTCTCCCAATACACCCTAGTCAAGTCTTGCCAAAAACAATTTCTAGCTATTGGCACTGGGGGAATGCACGCCTCAGCAAGGAAGGCAAGCTCAAAGAAATCTATTTCAAATTTGCTCATTGGTTTATCTCGTTAAGTTCAATTTGCAAGCTGCTAATCATTGATGATACTCCGCCCTTGGCAAACTCAGCCTCAACAGGCATATAGGCGAGGGCAAGGCTTAACTGCTCAATGGCGAAGCGTAGCCTTTCGGCGTTTTCCCTCTCCCTGGCAACCTTAAACAACTCCTTACCACCGTACATATTTGGCAATAACATCTCTTCTAAGAAATCAACGCCACTCATTTCCAGTTCCTTACTTCATAATAAAAACTGAAACAAAGCCAGCTAACGCTAAACTCCAAGTGCAACAGCACATTCATTCTCCGAAAGTAATCTACCCTCACGCATGGCAAGAGGTAAAACGCATTTTTGTGGAAGTAGTAACTCATTGGTTTTCTAATTTATATTGTTTGCAAAAATCTTTAAACTCACAGTAATCGTTGCAGCGCTTGTTCTCGCCCTCAATCTTTTTTACTATCACGCCCTCTGGGTGCTTATGCTCATTCTCCAACACCCACTGCAAAGCATCGTTCTCGCGGTAAAACTCACTCGCTAAAGACCTCTTCTGCTTCTCTGGGTTGGCATTATACACCTTCCAGGCACTTGCACTCTGCCACTTCTCCTCTGGGGTGCATTGGTAAGAGTCCGGCCCTTCAAGCTCTACCTTCTGGTGCAAGGCGATCCTTTCGGTAACATACTCCTCAACCTCCTTAAAGCCCATTAGCGGGACCTCAATTTCCATTACCCTTTGGGGTGGATATACAGATGAAGATGTGGACTGTGCCTTACTTTTCTGCCAATCCCTGAACCACTTAACAAGTACCGATTGGGCAATGTCTATGTCAAGTTCCTTTTTGATCATCCACCGGTAAATGTTCTGTTGAAGGTTGTGCTGCCGAGATTCGTACTTGTTGGCATAAGACCATACCGACACCTTCTTAAAGTCAATGAGCTTCCTCTTATCAAGCTCTACCCTATCAAACTGCCCCTTTAGATGCCAGCCCAACACTTCAACTTGCATTATCTCCTCAGTGATAACATACTTGCGGTAATATGGGAAGCCGGAGGTTAACACTTCTTGCAGCCCTTCCCTAATTTCTTTTGATTTGAAATATAGGGGCATCTGCTCTCGGTTGTTGAACTGGCTGACTAGCTTGTCAAGAACTTCTATGGCTCGGTGCAAGGTTCTGGCATCGGCGTTATACACATCGGCCATTTCAAGTACATAGTGTAGTGCTGTGCCCTCAATAGCTGGGAGCATATCTACCACGTCTTTGTGTACCTTGTTGGCATATTTCTTTTTGAACTGCCGAATCTTTGGGCTGTCAATAAGAGAGGTAACGCTTATATCCCCCTTGCTAATGTACGTTTCGCAATGGGCGGCTTTGAAAATTACCTCTGGGAGGTTGTGTTTGTTGGTTAGCATTGTGCAATGTTAAGTATTATTTTCACATCAAAATGTTAAAAATAGTTAAAAGAAAAGAGGCCACAACGAAGTAGGGCTGTTGGGGCTATACATTAGTTAGCGGTCATTGGGGTGGTAATGTTCCCTTATTTCCTGACATGCTTCTTTTGTTGCATCATTGTAGCCCTGTTCATAACCTTTGTCAAAGCCCAACGAACCGCTAACATCGTGTATGCGTAAGGCTTGCTTCACTTTTTCAATATACTCTGTCAAATTACATTCTTGCTGCTTAACACCTTTATCGTAAACTTCAAACAGTAGTTTTTCTAATTGCTTGTCTTGTTTTTTGTTCTTCATTCTAATTAAGTTTTTCGTTAATAAATAGCCCTACGCATAAATGTTAAAAATAGTTAAAAGAAAAGCGGCCACAACGGATAGCATTATAACGGCAATATCTTCAACATCAAGAGGCTCGCAGTTTACCACTTTGTTGTCATAGTAGATAAACACTGATACCATGAGTAAAACAGCTATGGCGATCATGGCATGCAGATTATTATTGTATCTCCAACTTCATGAGGCTCGGAGGTGTATAGTTTTCCGCGCTCCCCATCAATGGTTTTAACTTCATATTCTGGAATGCCCAAGGCCGCCGAAACGATAATCAATATCAACATTTTCATACGTTAAAAATTACACCGTTAACTCTCCCTATGGCAAAAATAGTCAAGGGGATAAAATAAATCTTTACGCTCAGGACAATAATCCCTGCCCAGAGCAACAGCATAAATGCCTTAGTCAATACTTTTTTCATGTCTATAATCTTCACTTGTTGGTACTTCATAACCCATTCTCTCCAGGTACAAAACGCAATCGCTAACAAAGGTTTTGAGCCTATTAAAGCTCATATCCCTCTTTCCCATTAGCACAGGGGTTTCCTCCCCAGTCAAAGGGTTATGCACATTTCTTTTTGCAAATTGAAACTTCAAAAAATCATCTGCATAGCTCTCATCTGCCGGCTCGCCCATCTCTCTCAGGAAAGCCATGCAAACTTCCAGCACAACAGCGTGGTAGTAGGCATACATAGCCTCCTTGCCCCTATTCGCGGTGGTAATAACTACCCTGCCAGTCATTTTGGGCAGGAACTTCTTAAAGTCCTCATCAACAATAATCCTCCCTTCCTTTATCGTGGCGTAGATGGTCATGCGAATTGTTTTAACTCTTGGTAAAAGCCTCTGTCAAACTCTTTGGCATTGGATATTTGCTTGTCGTAGTATAGCAAGGTAGTTCTATCTTTACCTATGAATGCCCAGACAACTTTTCTGGCAATCTTTAGGGTGGAAAGGTAAAAGTATATTGCTATTCGGGCTTTTACAAGCTCCCGGTTCTTTTTCTTCCCACGAATATCCTCCAAGGTAACATTGTAGTAGGCCAAAATATGGTCAACAGAGTTCTGGGCGGCATCCATCTGCCTTATCCTGTTCTGTATCTCCAACCCAAGCTCAATGAGTTGCAACTTATTCAATTCCGAAAGCCTTAAAGCGCTCATAAGATTGTGGATCGTGTTTTTGTATGTAGTCTAGTTTAACTCTTAAATTGTTATGCCCCTTAACCTCCTGGGCATAAGCCTCCCAGCTTTCCCATTGGTGGTGGGCAGTTCTGCCTTCCAGCTGAATGTTATTCACGTCCCAAGCAAGTTCACTCTTACCCATTTCTTGGCATCGCTTAACGCTGATTATGTGGGAACAGTCTAGCCTTTCATCTGTCCGCCCTGAGGCGTGGCAGTAATGCTCTACGCTATCCACCAGAGATTGCTTGGCTTCCTTTATCTTGGCATCAATGATGCTCTTAGACACTCTCCCTGAGCTTGTGTTGTAGTGATTCATGGAGTTCAAGGAGTTGGTGGATATTGGCAAAGTTTTCCTCTATGTACCTATTGGGTTTAAAGGAGTTGGTGTATAGGGTGTGGTAGTTAGATATGAGTTCTTTCATTCTCACAAAGTATTCCTCTGGGTGGTAGTTTTTGCTTGTCTGCTCCCACCTAAACTTGTCTAGGGTTTCTTTGGCATGGAGTATCTCTCCGGCGTGTTCAACGGCGCCGTAAATCTCTTCCAAGTGCTGATAAACCAATACCATAATCGGGCCGAAAGATGCAAGCATAGCGTTCATGCTCGGCACCTGAACCAACCGGAACAAATTCATAGGGATAACAGCCTTTAGCGTGTTATTTTCAACAACTATCTTCATATAAATTTCGTTGTAATTCCAAGTAACTTAAAAATCTTTTCGCAATCTTTGAACCGTATTGGCCGGTAGCCGCCATGCAGCCGAAAGAACTTATCGTAAGACATATCCAGCAGGTTAGCAACTTGGGCTACCTTTAGCTTCTTGGCTACCATTGCATAGCGGATAACCTCT
>Ga0207937_1000362_pt1 | contig 16043 bp, 10 predicted proteins | sample LakMenEpi04Sep11_FD_150668 | JGI IMG/M metagenome (GOLD analysis project Ga0207937, IMG submission 150668) | Freshwater microbial communities from Lake Mendota, WI - 04SEP2011 deep hole epilimnion (SPAdes) | ecosystem: Environmental > Aquatic > Freshwater > Lentic | place: Lake Mendota, Madison...
GATGATCAGGACGACCTCAAGATGATTGAAGAAGAAGCGAAGAAGAACGATTACCGAGTCAAGGACATCGTGCGAGCGGTGGCCTTGTCGGAACTGATGAGGAAGAGATGAAGCTGTTAGCTATTAGCTGTTAGCTTTTCGCCAACCAATACGATTCGTTTAGCAGCAAATGAAGAACTTTCGTGACTTACAGATTTGGAACCGTTCGCATGGACTCACTCTTGAGATTTATCGGCTCACGCAAGACACATACGAAAAGACGAATGCAGAACTTACTGAAATCAAACGCATGCTCAACGCATTCATTCAAAAGCTAAGAAACTAACCGCTAACCGCTAACTGCTAACCGCTAACTGCTAACTGCTAACCCCTAACCGCTAAAGGCTTCCTCATGAAATTTCTCTCCCAATCCTGGCTGATCGACCGCCGCCACGCGCTGCGCGCCATGGGTACTTGCATCTCACTGCCTCTGCTGGAATGCATGATCCCGCTCAGAGCGGCCGAGGAACAGTCCGCCGTGCCTCGGCGGAGCGCCTTCATCTATCTCGCCAATGGCGTCCATTCGCTCAACTATCAGATCACCAAGCCGGGAAAAGACTACGAGTTTTCCCGGTCACTCAAGCCGCTCGAGAAGCATCGCGAAGTCATCACGCCTATCAGCGGGCTGCATCACCCGGGAGCTCTCGGCCACGACCACGGTTGCATCAACGTGTGGCTCACCGGCGGCAAGATGGGCCCTACGGATCGCAACACCATCTCCGTGGACCAGAAGATGGCGGAGATCACGGCCCCGCACACCCGTTACCCCTCGATGGATGTCGCCCTCACGGGTGCTTCGCTCGCCTGGACGGCGGATGGCGTGCGGCTGCCGGCGATGCGTCGTTGCAGTGAGATCTTCGCGTCGATGTTTGAAGAGCCGAAAGGGGGCAAGGCGGTCCAAAGGAGGAACTTGCGTCGCAAGGGGAGCGTGCTTGACGCCAACCTCGACGAAGTGCGCCAGCTCGATAAAGACTTGGGGGCGGCGGACAAAGGGCGCATGGAACAATACCTTACCTCGGTGCGTGAGGCAGAGATCCGCACACGCCGGGCCGATACGTGGCTCGACACGCCGTTGCCCGCGGTCTCCGACGCCGACCGAAAGCGCACCAACCGCGACGTTGCCGCCACCATGGCGGGCGATTATTTCCGCACCGTCTATGACCTTATGGTGCTGGCCTTCCAGACCGACGTGACCCGTGTGGCCACCTTCAGTCTGGGCGGCGAGGGAGACGCCTTCTCCATCCCTGAAATCGGCATCACCGAGTCGCGCCATCAGCTCAGCCACCATGGCGGCGATCCGGGCTACATGGAAAAGCTCACCAAATACGACACCTTCGCCATCGAGCAGTTCAGCTACTTCCTGACTCGGCTCGCCGAGACCAAGGATCTCGGTGGCAAGCCGCTTTTGGGCTCGACGATGGCCCTCTTCGGCAGCGGCATGTGCTACGGCCATAGTCACGGCAATGCCAACCTCCCGTTGGTGCTCGCCGGCGGCTCGGACCTGGGCCTGAAGCATGGAAGTCATCTCGACTTCAACAAGGACGCCAAAGGCTTCCAAGGCTACGCGCTCGGCGCGGACGGAGCGCTCACCAGCGCGCATTACCAGCTCTGCAGCCGCCCGGTCAACACCGACGCCCACATGAGCAACCTCCTGCTCCTCATGGCCCATCGCATGGGCGTTGAAACCGACAAGTTTGGCGACAGTAATGAGGTCATCGCACTATGAAAACGTTCTTTATGAAAACGTTCTTTGTTCTTTGTTATTCGTTCTTTGTTCCTCGTTATTCGTTGTTGTTGCTTGCTTGCTCGTTAGTTGTCCATGCGTCATCCGCCGGCCAAGAACCAAGCACAAAGAACCAAGAACCAGGAACCGGCGTAGCCGCCCCCTTCCGGCCCGAGGCGGGAAAGTTCCCCCCTTTGGAAAAGGCCAAAGCCTACGACGGCCAACTCATGTTCGTGGACCATGCCAATCGCCGCGGCAGCATCCGCGTGACTGGCGGAGAGTTGCTGCACTCCACGGCCCCGAGCCCCTTTGCCATGCTCCCCTATGGCATGGTCCGCTATCACGGTGCGCCAGCGGATCTCAGGGATGTCCCGCTCGGCACCATGATGCATGGTCGCTTTTATCTGCCACCAGATCCAAAACTCTCCTCCGTGCCGGTCGTTTCCAAAGCCAGCGTCACCCAACCCGTCGAGAACCACGCCATCCTGCTGGAGGACGAGTCCAGTTTCTGCCTCCGGGAGGGCAAAGTCTGGAAGTTGCAGGAGGTGGCGCTCAAGGGAAACAAAAAAGGGATGATCGTTGCCAATCGTGAACCCAAGGCAGGCGGAGAGGGCAAGGAAGGCGAACTACAGATGACCATCGATGCTGCGACCCGTTTTTGGCGCGGTCGCGAGCAGCTCGGGCTCGAGGACTTGATTGCCGAAGGCCTGTGGCCTGCCGACGGGAAGAAATCCCTCGGCGGTCAGGTCGTCCATCTGGGAATCACTTGGAAACCGGATGGGCATTGGGAGCGACGTGTTGGCAATCGACTTCGTATCTCCGATATCTGGTTGGATGAGACGGCGATCCAGCGTGCCACCCAGCACCAGATCGAGGTGCATCGGGAGCTGATCCGGAGCCGCTGGATGCCCGCATGGGTGGATGCCGTCGAGTATGGCAAGTTCGGCAACGCCACAGTGACCGCGACCTTGTTCGGCGGCATGGACCCCTCCCTCTATGCCGATTTCCAGAAGGGCATCGATGGACAGGTCGCTGCGTCCGAAGCGAATTTGAAGCATGAGTATGGGACGGTTAGGGATTCCCTGGTGGCCATCTCGGGCCCCATCCTAGAAGTGATGAAGCAGGACAAAGAGATCCCGCTGGGCAGCAGCGGGATCCAGATCCGAATCAAGGTGAACCAGATCATTGAGGGCATTCGTCCTGGGAGGATTGTCCGAATCCGACCGATGAACTGGCCCGACGACGCGGCGCCACGGGAGGAATACACAGAAGGCCATTTGGAAGAACGCTTCCCGTCTCCGGACATCTTCCCGAAATACGGAGGAATAGGTTTGAATTGAAGCAAACAAAGGGGAGGCAAACAGCGTTTCCAAACCGGCTGATTGCTACATTTTCAGAACGGCGCTGACGGCCCGCCGGGAGAATCCTTTCGAGTGGGCTGTTCTCCACCCCGCTTCAACTTGAAACGAAGGACCAAGAACCAAGAACAACAAACATGAAACCCACCACCACCCTACTCGCCTCGCTGCTCCTATCAGCCTCGCTCTGCGCCGAAACAATCGTCGACCGCAAGGTGGCGCTGGGCCTGCTCGATACCTGCGCCCAGGCACCGAATACCTCTGAAGCCGAAGGCTTCCAGCCCGATGGCGCAGTCCATGCGATCTTCTATGATGCCCTGCCTTGGAAGGGACAACCCACCCGAGTTTTCGCCTGGATCGGCTTGCCGGCCAAACGCGAAGGGAAGATTCCCGGCATCGTCCTTGTCCATGGAGGCGGCGGCACGGCCTACAAGGAGTGGGTGCAGAAGTGGAACGCCCAGGGCTTTGCGGCCATAAGTATCGCGGTCGAAGGCCAGACCGACGTCTACGAGAAGACGGAGGCCAAGGGCCGACCCATCTGGGCGCGCCACGCATTCTCCGGCCCGGCCCGCGACGGGACGTTCGCCGACACGAAGCTGCCCCTGAAGGAACAGTGGATGTACCACGCGCTGGCCGACACGATGCTAGCGAACTCACTCCTGCGCACCCTGCCCGAAGTCGATCCGTCTAAGATCGGCGTGATGGGAATCTCCTGGGGCGGAGTGATCACGAGCACCGTCATCGGCCTCGACGAACGATTCGCTTTCGGCATTCCGACCTATGGTTGCGGCCACCTCTTCGACGCCGAAAACGGCTGGGGCGCAGCCCTCCATGACAACGAAGGCTATAAGCAGGTCTGGGATGCCATGAATTACGCCGACCGCGTGAAGATGCCCGTGCTCTGGCTCTCCTGGCCGCAGGACGCGCACTTCCCCCTCGGATGCCAGGCGGAGAACTACCGCAAGGCGCCCGGGCCCCGCATGGTCTCCCTCGTGACGAAGATGGGCCACAGCCACCCGGCCGGCTGGAATCCACCCGACAGCTACGCCTTCGCCCAAAGCGTCGTGTCAACCGGCAAACCGTGGGGCAACTCGCCCATGGCCACCGTCCAGGATGGCCATGCGACCGCGACCTTCACCTCCACGAAGCCGATCGACCGCGCGGTGCTCATCTCGACGACCGACGAAGGCTTCACCGGCACGCGCAAGTGGGTCGAGACGCCGGCGCACTTCGACCTGAAGACGATGACCGCCACGGCGACCCTCCCCGTCGGCACGACGGCTTGGTATATCAACGTCTACGCCGACAAGCTGACCCTCACCTCCGACTACCAAGAAATCAAATGATCCGCACCTTCCTCTGCCTCCTCCTGCTCGCGTCGCGGGGTCTTTTGCCGAACGCTTCCGCCGGCGAGCCGAAGACGCCGTATGCCTGGCCCTTTACGACAGAGAACGGACTGTTTCATCTTTGGCTGCCGAAGGACACCGCGTTCATCAAAGGACTGCTGGTATTCCCCTATCACGGAACGGGGGAGCAATGGTCCGTAAGTCCTGAGGTGCAGGATCTGGGGAAGGAATTGAGCTGTGGGATTGTGGCGTTCGACCAATTGGGCAAACTTCCGGACGGCACGCAGTTGGGGTTCCCCGGCCACCAGAAGTCGCCCGATACGCGGCTCCTGGACGCATTCGCGGAATTGGCAAAGCAGAGCGGGCATCGGGAGGTCGTGAGCGCGCCGCTGTGTTTGTTCGGGCATTCCAACGCAACGGCGTTCGTCAGCGGATTCGGCGGCAAGCATCCGGAACGGGTCTTCGCCTGGATCGCGTTCAAGTCGGCGTTCGGTAAGCAGTTTTCGGAGCCGGCGATCTACCCGATCCCGGGACTCGTTCTCAGCGGTGAGAACGATAGATCTTACTTCCAGGACCAGTTGGAGACGGTCAAGAAGCTGCGTAAGGAGAACCACGCGCGGATGCACATGATTGTCGAACCGGGCGGCGGGCATTGGGGAGAGGGACCACGAGGAACCAAGACGCTGCCGATCGTGATGGCTTTCATTCGGACGGCTTATCACCTGCGAGTGCCGGCCGATGTCGATCCAAGCAAGGGACCGCCCAAGCTGATCGACGCAGCGGAAGAGAAGGGATGGCTGGGTAAGAACCTGGACGGAGTGCGCGGGCGGGACGACAAGTTCCAATGGTCCTGGAAGACGCCGGTGGTTGTCGGGCAATTGCTAGAGATTGCGCCGTATGCGCAGTTTGCAGGATACGAGAGCGAGGCGTCGTGGCTGCCGACGGAAGAGTATGCTCGGAAGTGGCAGGAATTCTGCCAAACCGGGAGTCTGCCGCCATGATCCGCCGCTATCGTTCTTGGTTCTTCGTTGCCCAGCGAGACGCCGAGAAATCGAAACTGGGAACCGCGAACCATGAACTAAGAACCATGAACTAAGAACCATGAACTAAGAACCAAGACCATGAAACTTACCCTCCTCACCGCCTTATTTCTCTCGTCGTTCGCCGCGTTGCACGCGGCTGATGGGCCAGTCACCGCACTCGATCCCAAGGTGACCACTTACTTCGTTCAGCACTGCAACAAGTGCCACGATGCGGATGTGCAGAAGGGCGACTTCCGGCTCGACACGCTCTCCCCAAAGGTCGGCTTTGAGAACACGCCGCAGTGGATTGAGATCATGGAGCGCATCAACTCGGGCGAGATGCCGCCAAAAAAGGAGAAGAAGCGGCCTGCGGCGGAGGATAGTGCGAAGGTGGTGGAGTGGATCGCGGCGAAGTTGAAGGATGGCGAGCAAGCGCGCATGGCCTCGCGTGGTCGTGTGACCTACAACCGGCTCACCCGCGACGAGTATGTGAACACGCTGCGTGATCTCATCGGCGTGCAGTATGATGCGAAGGACCCGGGCGCTCTATTGGAAGACCAGGAGTGGCATGGCTTTGAACGCATTGGTTCGGTGCTGACGCTCTCGCCCTCGAACATCGAAAAATATCTCGCAGCGGCGGAGACGGTCTTGAAAGAGGCCTACCCTGAGATTGTGCCGCCAAAGAAGGGCGCGAAACCCGTGCCGCCCTTCGGAGGATCGAAGCCTCCGCTTTACGAGGAACAGATCGACGAGCGGCATCGCGAACGGCTTCGTGAAATGGGCCTTCTCGACAAAGTGCGTTACGAGATGTGGCCGGGGGACATTTTCCGCTACTCGTTGCTGAAGGACCCACTGCCCGAGGCGGGCGTGTATGAGATCAGCTACACGCTCAGCGGGTTGAAACCGAAGAATGGCCGCGCACCGCGATTGAAGGTGTATGAGGAGAAGCTCGACCGCGTGTTGTTCGAGCAGGACATCATCGCGCCCGAGGACAAGCCGATCACCGTGACCTTCCGCGCGCATTTGCCGAAGGGGCGACCGACCATTCACGTTTACAACGACGTGCCGGGTCCATCGACCATCCCTCGCTCGGGTCGGCATGGCAACATCCCGTTCATCAGCACGAAAATCGGCCGCATCCCCTGGCAGATGAAGCTCACCGATGAGCAGGGTCAGCCACGTTATCCCTTCCTCATCATGGACTCCATCTCGTGGAAGGGGCCAATCATTGAAGACCGCGAGAAGCAACTCCGCGATGACTACATGCCGCGCGAGGAAGGCAACATGGTGCAAGTGCGCGAGTGCCTCGCCACGCTGGCGAAGCGTGCGTTTCGTCGTCCGGTCGCGGATGAGGAGATCGACGGCTACATGACCATCGTGAAGAGCGAACTCGAAGCGAAGGAGACGTTTCGCGATGCCGTGAAGGCCGGGATGCTAGCGATCCTGAATTCGAAGAGTTTCCTGTTTCTCGCGGAGGGAGACGAGAATGCGCAGCGCGCTACACTCAACGATTGGGAACTCGCGTCACGTTTGTCCTACTTCCTCTGGAGCACGATGCCGGACGCGGAACTCCTCACGCTCGCCGAGCAAGGCAAGTTGCATGACAAGGCCGAGCTGGCACGACAAGTCGCGCGGATGTTGAAGGACGAGCGCTCGGTGCGCTTCACGGATGCGTTCAGTTCGCAGTGGCTGCGCCTGCGCAAGGTGGGGATGTTCCCGCCGGACAAGAAGCTCTTCCCCGACTACGACAAGACGCTCGAAGCCAGTATGATCGGCGAGACCCAGGCCTTCGTCCGGGAAGTGCTCCGAGCCGGGCTCACGCTGCGTGAGTTTTTGCACAGCGATTGGAGCATGATGAACGCCTGCCTCGCCCAGTTCTACGGCTTGCCGGACGCAGGCATTCCGTGGAATGACTTCCAACGCGTCTCCCTGCCTGCCGAAAGCAAGCGCGGTGGGCTGCTCACCCAGGCATCCATCCTATCGCTCACCAGCGACGGCTCGCGGCATCGTCCCGTGCATCGCGGCGTGTGGGTCATGGAGTCCATCTTCGGCAAATTACCGCCGCCGCCGCCAGCGAACGTCAACCCGATCCCCACGAACCCCACCGGCCCGAAAGCCACGCTGCGCGAGAAGCTCGAAGCGCATATCCACGATGCGAACTGCGCCGCCTGCCACGCGAAGATCGATCCACTTGGCCTAGCCTTCGAGAACTACGACGCCATCGGTCGCTGGCGCACCGAGGAAGTCACCGACGGCATCGGTGCGAACCCGAATGTCGTCTCATCTGGTATGCTGCCCGATGGCCGCGAATACAAGAATGCCGAGGAGTTGAAGCAACTTCTCCTGCAAGACATCGATGCCTTCAACGCCACGTTCATCGAGAAACTTGCCACCTACGGCCTGCGCCGTACGACGACCTTCACGGACCGCGACGAATTGATGAAGATCGCCGCCGTGAGTAAAGCAAAGGACTACCGCCTTAAAGACATTGTCGAGGCGTTTGTTTGTTCTGACCTATTCCAATTACGTTGACGATCCGTCCGACGACGTGTCCCACAACCCGAACACGACAAAGCCGCACCGAAAGGTACGACGGACTTCCAGTCCATCGAAATTCTCGACGGACTGGCAGTCCGTCGTACGATGAATCGCACAACTAAGAATCGCACAACTAACAACCAAAGACTCTCCAAGAAAGCACCAATCATGCCCCATCTCCATCTCCACCAATGGCAAATCTCCCGACGCACGATGCTGCGAGGGCTCGGTGCGACTATCGCCTTGCCGCTTCTCAACTGTATGGCCGCAGTCCCCGCGCAGTCCAAGCCCAAGCGCAGCGTGTTTCTTTACATCCCCAACGGTGTGAACACGCTCACTTGGCAGATTCATAAAGCGGGCAAGGACTATGAGTTCACCGCGCCGCTCAAGGCTTTGGAAAAACACCGCGCTGACATCACGCCGATCAGCGGCCTGCATCACCCGATGGTCATCGGCAAGCACCACAACTGCGAGAGAGTCTGGCTCACCGGTGCGAACGTCCCCGGCGACGGCGGCGCTTTCCGCAACACCGTCTCCGCTGACCAGCTCATGGCCGAAGCGCAGGGCAATGCCACGCGCTTTTCGTCGCTCGAAATGGCCATCGAGGGCACCTCGCTCGCATGGTCGAAGGATGGCATCCAGATTCCCGCCGAACGGAATACGCAGCAGATTTTCAACGTCCTCTTCGGCGTCGAAAAGGACAGCAAGGAGACCATCCGCCGCCGTCTCAGCCGTCGCGGCAGCATCCTTGACATCGTGGCCGATGACGCAAAACGCGTGAACAACAATCTCGGCAGCGAAGACCGCAGCAAGCTCGACGAATACCTAACCGCCGTGCGCCAGGTCGAGGAGCGCACCCGCCGCGCCGACGAGTGGCTGAACGTGCCCAAGCCCGCCGTCCCTGCTGACGAAGCTGCACGCCTCCAGCGCAAGCTCAGCATGGCCGAGGCTGGCGAGTATTACCGCCTCTTCTACGACCTCATGGTCATGGCGCTGCGCACGGATTCGACGCGCGTCATCACCTGCGGCATCGGCAGCGAGGGCAACACCAGCGGCATCCCTGAGATCGGCATTTTGCAGACCCGCCACGGCCTCAGCCATCACAATGGCGACCCCGAGCAACTCCGCCGCCTCACGGAGACCGATACCTTCCTCGTTGGCCAGCTTAGCTACTTCCTGGACCGGCTCAAGGAGCACAAGGAAGGCGACACACCCTTGCTCGACACCACGCAAGTGCTCTGGGGCAGCGGTATGGCCTACGGCCACAGCCACGGCAACGCCAACCTCCCCACCATCCTCGCCGGTGGCAAAGCGCTCGGCTACAAGCACGGCACGCACGTGGATTTCAACCTGCCGAAGATCACTAAATACGACGTCACCAACGCCCAGGAACACTACAAGATTTGCTCGCGGCCCGTCGATGGCGACGCCCGCCTCAGCAACCTGCTGCTCACCATGCTGCAACGCGTGGACGTGAAGGCGGACAAGTTTCAGGACAGCGTGGGGCCGCTCTCGCAGATTGTGGGTTGAGGCTCTGCGACTGCCGCTGTGGAGTTATGAACTGCTCCAACACTCCATCTCTCCACCTAGAACCAAAAACACATGAAACTACCCGCCATCACATTCCTGACGCTCACGCTCGCCTTTGCCCTGTTGCCTCTCCTTGCATTCGCAGCGGATGATCCACAGACAAAACCCATCCCAGTCATCACGCCGGGCAAGGTGAGACTGATCCCATCACTCCATCACTCCAATACTCCGGTTCCCCACATGCGTCTCCTGCTCGCCCTCTGCTGTCTCACCGCACTCCTCCACGCCGAGGACAAACCCAAGTTCCGCACCGACGCCGATGGACCGGTGAAGGCCGGCGAGAAGAAGCGAAATCCCAAGGATCCGAATGCCGCGCCCGAATGGTATCAGATCGTCGAAGGTCAGTTTCCGCCGGAGGGATCGGCGCACGCGGTCTCGGGCGAACTCATCAAGGTGGACCATCTCGAACGGCGGTTCCAGATTCGCGTGGATCGCAATGACAGCCAGGATCGCGGAGTTTGGGACCTCCCGGTCGATGCGGGGATGCTGCCGTATGGCTCCATCTGGTTTCATGGAGCACCGGCCGCGCTTCAGGACATCCCGCTGGGCACACACCTGCACGGCTTGTTTTATCTGGTCGATCCGAATGACAAGACACCGCCACCCGACACCGCTTTCCGGCGTAAGACCCCGGAGTTCGACTTCCGCCGCTGCTTCCGCATCGAGGATGACTTCACGCATCATGCGCGGCAGAAGCAACTCTGGAAGATCGACAGCGTGGACCTCACCACGATGAAGCTCACTGCATCGCTCCAGAGCGGAGCCGGAAGTGATGGAGTCGTGGAGAAAGGGAGTGCTGGGGTTCCAAAAAACGCCACTACTTCAGCACTCCATTCCCCGAAGACCTTCGACCTCCTCGCCAGCACCCGCATCTTCGAAGGCAATGCCTTCGCTGATCTCAAAGCCCTGCAACCCGGCCAAAGCGTCCTCTTCAATCTCACCTGGGCTACCCTCTACGGCCCTGGACGCATCACCGACGTGTGGCTCGATGAACCAGCGCGAAACCTTGCCAGCGCTCAGCAACTCCAACGCCACCGCATCCACATCCGCCAGCGCGGGCTGCCCGGCTGGGTCACCGCCGTCGAGGACGAGCCTCAATTCGTCACCATCACCTTCTTTGGCAATGTCGATCCCAAGCTCTTCGACGAACTCACCATCAAAGACCCGAACGCCAAACCGCCGGCCGATGGCAGCCCGCCGCCTGCCGAACCGCGCGGAGGCCTCGCCGTCGCGCGCGATAGCCTCATGACCTACGACCCCGTGAACGACCGCAAAACCGGCGGTATCCTCGACGTGAAGAAGATCCCCATCGAACCCGGCAGCAGCGGCGTGCAGATCAAGCTCAAGATGGACATGATGCTCGAAGGCTACCGCCCGAAACGCATCGTCCGCTTCTATCCCCCCACTTGGAAAGTAAATGCTCTGCCCAGAGAAGAAGAGTTTCAGGGGCGGGAGTAGCCCTGAGGTGCTGAGGTGCGCTACAACCTGGGCGAGCAGCCGATGGTTTTCGAGGTCACGCGAGACGAGAAAGTCATGTGGGAATTCGTCAACCACTCGCGCTTCAAGACCGTGTGACAGATGCAGGTGCTCGATGTGCCTGCCGACGCGACAAAAGGCGAAGTCCTTCGCTGAATGCCTCCACCATTGAACCCCATGAACAGACTTCTGAACCCCATGAACACACTTCCACTTCACACCCGACGCGACTTTCTCGGTGGCATCAGCAGCGGATTCGCGGGGGTCGCGCTTTCGCAACTGCTCGCTCGCGATGCCTCCGCCGTCGTCCCGATGCCAAGGCCGGAGTTCAACGGCGGCATTCATCATCCGGCAAAAGTGAAGCGTGTCATCCAGCTTTTCATGAATGGCGGCGCGAGCCCGATGGACCTCTGGGATTACAAACCGATGCTCACGAAACAGCACGGACAGGAGCTCGGCTCGAAGGTGAAAATCGAAGGCGCGACCGGTATGCAGGGGCCGCTGATGAAGAGCCCATTTGAGTTCAAGCAGCATGGTCAAAGCGGACGCTGGGCGAGCAGTCTGTTTCCCGAGCAGGCCAAGCTCGTGGACGAGATGGCTTTTCTCATGGCGATGCAGGGCCGCTCGAATGTGCATGGTCAGAGCGCCTACTTGATGAACAACGGCTTCCTGCTGCCGGGCTTCCCCTGCATGGGTGCATGGATTTCCTACGCGCTCGGCAATCTCACCGACAACCTTCCCACCTTCATCGTGCTGCCCGATGCGCGCGGCCTGCCCTACAACGGACGCGGTTGCTTCACCTCTGGCTTTCTGCCTGCCGTGCATCAAGGCACCGTCATCAAAGCAGGCGCGTCGCAACCCATCCCCGACCTCTTTGCCAGCGACAAGTTCGCCTTCGCCACGCGCCAGGCCGATGGCGACGGACTGGCGTTGTTGAACCAGATGAATCAGGCGCACGCCGCGCAACATCCCGGCGATTCACGACTCGATGCCCGCATTGCCGGCTATCAACTCGCCGCGAAGCTTCAGCTCAGCGCGCCCGAAGCCTTCGACGTGATGCGCGAGCCCGAGTCTGCACGCCAGGCCTACTGCCTCGACAGCGCCGACAAAGCCACTGCTGACTTCGGCAAGCGCTGCCTGCTCGCAACGCGCCTCATCGAGCGTGGCGTGCGCTTTGTCCAGGTGTGGAGCGGCCCCGAGGGCGCGGTGAACAACTGGGACAACCACGGCAACATCCCCAAAGAACTCCCGCCGATGTGCGCCAGCATCGACAAGCCCATCGCCGCCCTGCTGCGCGATCTCCGCCAGCGCGGACTCGCCGAAGACACACTCGTCGTCTGGACCACCGAGTTTGGACGCACGCCGTTTTCGCAGGGATCACTGGGCCGCGATCACAACTGCGGCAGTTTCGTGAGCTGGCTTTGGGGCGCAGGCATCAAGCCCGGCATCGCCCACGGCCAGAGCGACGATCTGGGCTACCAGGCCGCGCAAGACATCACCACCGGCTACGATATGCATGCCACCATACTGCACCTGCTCGGCATCGATCATCAAAAACTCACCGTGCGCACCAACGGCGTGGACCGACGCCTCACGGATGTGCATGGGAACGTGGTGAAGGAGATTCTCGCTTGAAGCCAATCACCGGCCATGAAAACGCATCGGAATTACATACCAGATATTACTGCGAACCGCGCACCGCTCCCAAGGAGTCAGTCATGAGAAACAACTCATGCACCATCATGCTGCTGGGCCTGTTGCTGATTGCAACGCCAGCCCGGGCGGCTGATGTTGCATTGGCGAATGCGGATGAGTTCTTCACTTCCAAAATCGAGCCGTTGCTGAAACAGCGCTGCTACGAGTGTCATTCGCACGAAAAGACAATGAAGGCTGGGCTGACGCTCGATTCCAAATCCGGCTGGGAGGAAGGAGGAGACTCGGGGCCGGCTATCGTCGTGGGAAAACCGGAGGAGAGCTTGCTCATCAAGATGGTGCGATGGTCAGATGACGATCACCAAATGCCGCCGAAAGAAAAACTTCCGGCGTCGGAGATCGCGATGCTGGAGGAATGGGTGAAACGCGGAGCGTCCGATCCGCGCGTGCTCGTAGAGACGCGACCAAATGCCACGGACTGGTGGTCACTCAAGCCGCTGGTGAAACCTGCGCTTCCAGTCATGGCAGGCTCGACGGTCGAGCATCCGGTGGATGGCTTTATCCGGGCGCGGCTCGCGGAGCGGAAGATGACCCCTTCTCCGGAAGCAAACCGGCGCACGTTAATCCGGCGGTTGTATTTCGATCTGCATGGCTTGCCGCCGTCGCCTGCCGAGGTAGAGGCTTTTGAAAAGGACAGTGATCCGAAGGCTTACGAGCATCTGGTGGACCGGTTGCTCGCTTCACCACGCTATGGCGAGCGCTGGGCGCGGCACTGGCTGGATACGATTCATTTCGCGGAGACGCATGGCTGCGGTCACGATCTCCCACGGGATCATGCGTGGCGGTATCGCGACTATGTCATCGAGTCGCTGAACGCCGATAAGCCTTGGCCGCGTTTTGTGCGCGAGCAGCTCGCTGCGGACCGTCTTTTCCCCGAGGAGCCGCGGCTCATCGCTGCGCTCGGGTTTCTCGGTGCGGGGGTGTTTGACCACAGCGCATATGAGACGGCTCCGACGAACTTCGACTACCTCGACCGCGATGATTTGGTGACGCAGACGATGGCTGCCTTCACCAGCACCACGGCGAACTGCGCCCGATGCCACGCGCACAAGTTCGATCCGATCACTCAGGAGGATTACTACGCGCTGCAAGCAGTTTTTGCGGGCATCGTTGAAGGCGATATTCCTTTTGATGAAGACATGAAGGTCTCGCAGCAGCGGAAGCATTGGCAGTCGCTGCTCAACGCCGCTGAATCGCAGGACAAGACCGTGCTGCTCACAGCAGAAAATGAGGCGATCGTCGCCGATTGGGAGAAGCGTCAGGGGCCGGCGGTAAAATGGACGACGCTCGGATACGAGAGCTTCATCAGCACCGAGGGCGCGACGCTTTCGCGCAGCGGCGAGGTCATCATCTCTGGCGGCACCAAGCCGGAGAAAGACACGTATGTCATCACCGCCACGGCGCCCCTCGCGAGCATCACCGCGCTGCGGCTCGATGTCATCTCGGACAAGTCCCTGCCCAAAGACGGTCCGGGCAGGCAGGACAACGGCAATCTTACGGTAAGCGAGTTTGAGGCGCAGGTCTTCGATGCTGGAGCATCGTCGCCGGTGAAGTTGAAGTTCTCACGCGCGACGGCGGACTTCAATCAAGCCAGCTACGCAGCTCCATCGGCAATTGACGGCAATGCGGCCACGGGCTGGGGTATTCATCCGGCCGTGGGTCAGTCGCACCATGCAGTGTTCGAACTCGCTGCTCCGCTTACCTTGAAGTCTGACGCGAAGCTCACCATCTCGCTGAAGCAACTCGCGCCGCAGTCGCATCTCGTGGGCCGCTTCACACTCTCCGCGACCGATGAACCCGCAGCCCGCGTTTCAGCGATGCCTGCGATCGCCTCGTCGGCGCTCGCCATTCCCGCCGACCAACGCACCGAGCCACAACACGTCGCGCTCGCCGCTCATGTGCTGCGTCTGCATGCCGCCGACGCAATGCAAAAGCTGCCCGCGCCGGCGCTCGTTTATGCCGCAGGCAGGAAGGCCGATGTGCTGCTCGCCGTCAGCAAAGGCAAGCCGACCACCGTGGCCAAGCCCAAGGTCGTGCACATCTTGAAACGCGGAGAGTTTGATAAGCCCATCGGTGATGCCGATAGCGGCGCGCTCAGTGCCGTGAAGGTGCTGCCCGCGCGTTTCACCAGCGCGCACGCCGGCGATGAATCCGAACGCCGCGCTTCGCTCGCGGATTGGATCGCCGATGACAAGAACCCACTCACCTGGCGCAGCATCGCGAACCGCGTGTGGCATTATCATTTCGGTCGCGGCATCTGCGATACGCCCAGCGATTTCGGGCGCATGGGCGGCGTGCCTTCGCATCCCGAACTTCTCGACTGGCTCGCCTGCGAATTGCGCGACAGCGGCGGCTCCTTGAAGCATCTGCACCGCCTCATCGTCACCAGCGCCGCGTATCGCCAGAGCAGCGAGCACCGCGAAGAGGATGCAAAGCTCGACGGCGACAATCGTCTGCTCTGGCGCATGAATCGCTTGCGCCTCGACGCCGACAGCTACCGCGACTTCGTCCTCGCTGCGGCGGACAGACTCGACCTCACCCTCGGCGGTCCCAGCGAGCGGCAATTCATCACCGGCCCGCCCGTGCAGCTCACACCCACGCTCGACTACGCCGCCTACGACTGGTCCGCGCTACCGAGGCATCGCCGCAGCATCTACCGCTTTGTCTGGCGCGGCGTGCCCGACCCTTTCATGGACATGCTCGACTTCCCCGACCTCGGACTGCTCGCCTCGAGCCGCAGTTTCTCCGCTTCGTCGCTGCAATCCCTCGCGCTCTACAACAACAGTTTCGTCCTGCACTTCAGCAGTGAGTTGGGGAAACAAGTCACGACGCCCGCCGAAGCCATCCGCCGCATCCTGCTGCGCGAACCGACGGAGGATGAACTCCCCGGCTTCATCGCCTATGCTCAGAAGAACGGTCTCGCAGCGCTCTGCCGCGTGCTTATCAACAGCAACGAGTTTCTTTTTGTAAAATGAATCCCATTCATGAAGAACATCCTTAACGGACCCGGCGACGTTGATGACGAAGGCCGTTAAGTAACGAAAGGAAAAAAATGATCCACGTCATTGCCACCATTGAACTCGCACCAGGCACGCGCGAAACATACCTGACCGAGTTCCGGAAAATCATTTCCGACGTCCGCGCAGAGAAGGGCTGCATCGAATACGGCCCCGCTGTGGACGCGCGAACCGATCTGTCCAATCAAGCCAAGGTCGGTCCCGACAAGGTCGTTGTCGTG
>Ga0207937_1000363_pt1 | contig 16034 bp, 12 predicted proteins | sample LakMenEpi04Sep11_FD_150668 | JGI IMG/M metagenome (GOLD analysis project Ga0207937, IMG submission 150668) | Freshwater microbial communities from Lake Mendota, WI - 04SEP2011 deep hole epilimnion (SPAdes) | ecosystem: Environmental > Aquatic > Freshwater > Lentic | place: Lake Mendota, Madison...
CCAAGCGTTGGTGTGCGGATTCACCCCCGATCGTTTTGTGGTAGATCGACCGCTAGAGGAAAGGTTTAACTTCGCAGCGGATCAGGCTAGCGAAGTCGATAACCCTACGCAGGATGCGAAGACCGAATTCAGCGTCATCGAACAGTATGAGTTGCCATGGGAGACAAACGAAGTCTCTGCGTGCCAATACTCGTTGTTGGAGATCAAACCGCTAACGGGTCGGTCTCACCAAATCAGACGACATTTGCATCATGCATCTTGCCCGATCGTCGGTGATCACCGGCACGGGAATGAAGAGCCAAATCGTTGGATATTCGAAAAGACCGGTGTCTATCGAATGCTCTTGACGGCGGTGCGATTGGACTTTCGACATCCCTACACCGGTGAATTGCTCACGATTGCGACGGGGCGTGGCTCGGAGTTCGATCGTGTCGTTTCTTATATGCGGCAATTCGGTAGCAAGAAACGGAAGCTCGGCGATCGGTAAACCATCGGATTTGACGCGCGAGCAGAACGCGAATGGCCACTAAACCCAGTATTTTCGGTTTTTATCTGCTTGGCTGTCCAAGGATCGGGAATCTTTGTCGAAACAATGCCACTGACGATCCGAATCATTGGTTTTGGCTTGCGAGCCGTCATCCTCTGGGCATACCATGTAGCACGTGACGATGCATTCTTGCCGTTCGACTACCGTGATCCTATTACGACTCCTCTGAACTCTACTTTTAAAGCACTCTATGGCAACCGCCATTTACGTTAACCAGCTTTCCAAAGTCTACACCGAAGGCCTTGTATTTCGGCGTAAACATAAAGCGCTTCGCGAGGTCAATCTGGAAGTCAAAAGCGGGGAAGTTTTCGGGCTCCTGGGCCCGAACGGTGCCGGAAAAACAACGCTCATTAAGATTCTGTTGGGGATCCTGCATCCCAACCAAGGGAAAGCGTCTGTCCTCGACATGGAGGCCGGCAGCAAAGCCGCTCGCCGAAGGATCGGATATCTGCCAGAGAATCTGATCTTCCCACGGCACCATACAGGACGAAGTGCGCTCTATTTTTATGGTCGATTGAGTGAACTTTCAGATTCTCAAATTGCCGCCAAGGAGCACGAGCTTTTCGAGCTAGTGGATTTGACCGGGCGGCAACATGAACCAGTGCGTCGCTATTCGAAAGGCATGCGACAGCGATTGGGTTTAGCCCAAGCACTCCTGCACGATCCCGATCTATTGATTCTCGATGAGCCAACCGATGGTTTGGATCCTATGGGAAGGTCTCAGATTCGAGATCTCTTGTCTCGACTCAAGGAACGTGGCAAGACGGTATTTTTAAACAGTCACATTCTGCAAGAGGTAGAGCTGATTTGTGATCGAGTCGCGGTCATGGCTTTGGGTGAGTTGCGAGGGATGGGAACCATCGAGCACCTCATTCAGCAGAACCCCATGGCGCAACGTGGCACCGTTCATGTCGACGTCCCTTCCACGACGAAAAACGTGGAAACCATTCTCGCGGAGTTTCAAATCCAAGCGATCAAGCCGATTGTCAACAACGAGGTGCTAACACGGATTGAGATTGCGGCTCCGCATCAAGCCGATGTGGACAAAATCGTCGATATTCTCCGGCAAAATCAAATCGGCATCGTTCGCTTGGAACGATATCGTCCGAGTCTTGAACAAGTCTTCATGAGTATTGTTGGTTCAGCACCACCGCATCTTCGATGAGCTGCTGACAAGAATATCCTTTGAACTACCACCAAACACAAAAACAAATCCTTCATGAGACCTTACTTCGCCGTTTTATACGATAGCTTCCTCGAATCCGTAAAGTCGAAAGTCCTTTGGATTCTTATGGGGGCGTGGACGATTGTTTTGGCTGGGCTATTTCCTTTATCGTTGACATCGGGGGAAAGTTACAAGATTGCTCGTCGTAATTTTGCAGGAGAAAGCAGCGCTAAATCTATCATGGACAAGTTAGCGTTAGCATCCTCAGGTAAGGGGAGTCGATCGCACCAAGCAGTGTACAACAATTTGTCGACGAACTTTCAATCGCTGTTAAAGCAAAGGCAAGACAATAATCGCAAGATATCGATTGGGCTACTCATCGATGCTTTGAACCAAGTTCTAGCAGCTAAAGATCTTTATGACAAAGAAGCTTGGCCCACGGCAGAACGCAGAAAAGAGATCAAAGAACTTCTAGATAAGACGGAGCGGAGCGATGTTGAAACAGAAAAACTGAATCGAAAACTACTTGATCTCGCGTTCCCAAACGTACTGACATCGACGGACGGACAAGCAACGTGGTTTACCTATTTGGGAATTAAGTTGGGGGAGCCTCTTTCGTTGTCACTGGATTCGATGCGTCCGTTTATAGAAAAAGTTTTTTTTCCATTAGTGATGCGTGTCGGGTTGGGTATCATTGCGATGCTTATCGCTATTGTCATTACAAGCTCGATGATCCCAGACATGTTTCAGGCGGGCTCATTGCATCTTTTACTCAGCAAACCTATTTCGAGAAGCCTGCTGTTCCTAACAAAATTTGCGGGTGGTTGCATTTTTGTTGGTATCAACATTGTCTACCTGTTGTCGGGCCTTTACCTATACGCTGGCGTCCAGCTCCAAATTTGGAACGAGGGGATTCTGTGGTGCATACCTCTGTTTGTATTTATGTTTATGGTTTATTACTCAGTATCCTCGCTCGCAGGGCTCATTTGGAAGAATCCAATCATTTGTGTCGTTGTGACTACTGTCTTCTGGGGGGTGTGTTTTACGATTGGATTGATTCAGTTCTTCTTCAATATTTCACTCAACCTCCAGCAGCAAACGCAGAAGATTTACGCGATCAACGACACGATTCTTACCGTGAATCAACAGGGAAACATCTACTACTGGAACCCTAGCGACCGAAGTATGCAGATTGCCTATGGAAATGGAGACGGACTCCAAGTACTTGGACCGGTTTGGATTGAAAAGCAGAAAGCTGTCTACTTTGGGAAATCAATGAAAACACCCTTCGGGATGGGTAGAAAGCAAGATGTTCGGCTCGATTTTGCGAGAACTCCGGACTTGGCAGATCCAACGGATACCACGTTTACTTCGAAACCGTGGGAAGACAGCAGGCTAGATAGTGGTCCAGAGATGCCGGCGGGACCGCGGCAAATGATTCGTTGGAAAGACACCCTTGCTGTATTCAATGAAGTCGGCCTCTTCGAATTCGACACAGATTCCACTAACGATGATAGGCAGTTTGCTGGTGTCAGTTCAGTCTTGAAGTCGTTTGGGTTGAATAACGACAAAGCACTTACCGGTTTCAAGCCGATCCTCGAATCGGAGTTCCCCAAGCCATCAGACCTTAGTATCTCTCCAACTTTTCAAACGATCGTGGCCTTCCGAAAAGGGGAGTTGGTCGCTTGGAAACCGATGGGAGAGTCCATGTCAGAAAGTGGCAGTCTGCCGCTCGGATTCGACAAAGATATGGTAGCCGTCGTGGGTTGCAATGATCGTATTGCCATTGTCTGTCCCAACGGTAAGCCGCCTATGATTGTGGATATCGGTGAAATGAAGATCATCAGAACGATGGATGAAATCGGTCCCAAATCGGTGAAGCAAGTGATAGCCGATAAAAATGACAATTTAGTAGTGCTCGATCGAGATGGCAGCGTTTGGGTAACGAAAAATGGAGAACCAGCAACCAAGCCAGCTTTAAGTGGGCAGGGAAGTGCGTTAGCACTGCATTTTACGAACGATAACGATTTGTGGGTTGCGCATACGATCAAGAACGCGGACTGCTGGAATTTAAGCGAGCAGAAAGTGACGAAGTCCATTCGTCCGAAGCTGAGTGCGTTGGAGATAGTGTATCGCTACCTTGTGAACCCGTTTTACTTGGTAAACCCAAAGCCAGCTGCAGTTAACGAAACAATCGAGTATATGCTTGAAAAACCTGGCAACAAGTCGATTGCTTTGGATCGAGCTGATCTCGAAAATCCGAAGGAAGAACTGGACCCATGGCAGCCAATTTGGAGCAATACGGTTTTTGTGATCGTCATGCTCACGGTCTGCTGTTGGTACCTCTATCGACAAGATTTGTAACAACAAATTGCACCCCCAAAGTGAATGGAAGAGTTTTCCGAGTCGCCCCCATCGGTCCCGGGTCGCTCCGCCGGTACTGTTGAAAGATTCAATTGCGATATCGAATGTTCAACGTGGTAGAGTACAGGGCTTTCGCTCAGATAGCGTTAAGCTTCTTTGCCATCGAGGTCCTCGAACATTACGTCATTGATGGACGCTTCATGTTCGATCCTCTCTGGGCTTCTTTTGCAGTAATCGGTGGTGCTTTGCCGCACGTGCGGTACAGCACACCGACACAGGGAAACGAGGCTGTCGTATTGTACCCATTTCATCACTAAACTCCTCTGGATTAGCTTTTCAATTTCAAGACGCAGGGGCGGATGTCGAAGCTTGCTTTTTTGTAATCTTTCTGGCCTGTAAGCAATAGTAAGGTTGTGCAATACTGAAAGTGGAGTACCGCCCACACCTTGATAAAAGACTAGAAAAGCTGTCTGAGATGATGTCCTGAATGATTGACACCCCATTGAACGCAACTGCGCTTGGAGACTCTGCGAGCCAGGATTTTTCGTCCATTCGCCACGCGATAGAACATGCAAAACACTATTTGCCGAGTCAGGGGCCGATTGCGGTTTTCATCCACCATAACACACTTCATGCTTTCGAAAGTCTGCCTTTTGACGAAGCCGTAATCGAAGGATTGCGGACTTATGGATCCCAGCCATACTGGCAAGAATCACGTTATCGCGACGAGATGTCTCGCGACAGGATTCAGCTCCAAGATTTACAAATAGTATTGAAACGTGACCTCGGCGAGTCTGGCCTGCGGGAGATTGCGATTGGAACAACACGTTTCGATTTGCGCTACAACATGCTTCGTTACTCGCTTTCGGCTGGTAGCAATTCTGAGATTCGTTGGCTCATGGCGCAGAGCGATGCATTGGAGCAGTTCCAACCAGGCGTCGAACCGCAAGCGAGAAATGCGATTCTCGAAGCGACAAGGCACTGGATCATGCGTGATTTGCGATTGCATCTTGGCGATAGTTCGGCTGCCATCCCACCTGCCATTCGTTCTGTCTTTGATGAATTCCCTATTCGATCGATTGAATCTTGGAGCGATTCCACTTGGCAGCGTGTTACTCTCCAACTGCTATGGCGCATCTGTCAAAATGGAGTTCGAGGAACTCGAAAAATTGGGCATACTTTTCCTTCGCTAGAAGTGCTAGTGAATCAATTGCTTCTTCTAGCTGAAACGGAATCCGAAACAGAAACAATTTTACTCTCTGGCGAATCGATCGATCTCGGCGAATTGATCAAAAAATCCTACGAGATGTTTATCGGTGTAGCAGAAAGTCGGTCGATCGATCTTCGATTGCAAGTCGTTCAAGTTCTCAGGGTTAAAGGCAATCGACATCACTTACGACAAGTGGTAAACAACCTGATCGACAATGCATTGAAATTTACACCCGAGGGAGGCAACGTTTCATTAACCATCGACAAAGCCGCTGGCGAGTCAAAAGCGATCTTTACAGTGCAAGATACCGGAGTCGGTATCGCGGCGGAGGAAAAACCTCAGTTGTTCGATCGATTCTATCGCGGCGAACGCTCCAGGCGTAGAGATTCATTAACGCGAGGCACAGGGCTGGGGCTGAGCATTTGCCGTGCTATCGTGGATGGACATGGCGGATCGATAACGGTCACCAGTCAAGTGGGCCAAGGGAGCAGCTTTCAAGTGTGGCTACCACTTTTCGACGAGCGAATTAATGCATAAGAAGGTCGCTTATCTTTTCCTTCCTAATTCGTTCATGCTAGCTAATTGTTTTCCTGTGGAACTGCGCCTCGACTACCGATCAAGCTAGTGGACCATGGAAATGCAGGTTGTGGAATGAAATTAGGATCGAGCATCATGCGAGCGCGAAGCTACCTTATTGCAGCTTGTTTGATGTCGGCATTCTCCTCAATGGCAGCGGCGCAGGAGGTATACATTCAGGACCCCGCGGGGTTAGGCATGAATGAATCAAAACCTCAACCCATCTACACGATCGCGGTCCCATACGACGAACCGAATGACATCCAAGAACTAACCCTTCGCCTGCAAACGTTGGAGGACAAAGAACGTCAAACGGCAGAGGATCTGAAGAAACTCCAAGACGCAAAAAAGCCTAGCGCCGAAAAGCCGAAGCTTCCCAATGTTGCCATCAATGGCGTCTTTCAAGCGGATGCGGTGACCTTCAATCAAGGTGAAACAAGCAAAGAAGCGTACGGGCGAATCGATGGTGGAGCCGACTTTCGACGGGCAAGATTAAGCGCAAAAGGCGCCGTCTCTGATCGGATGGATTACTTCATGCAGATGGATTTTGGTTTTTTCGGACGTCCGACATTCACCGATGTATGGGCCGACTTTAAGGACGTAGGAAGTCTCGGTACGGTTCGCGTAGGCCAATGGAAACAACCTTTCGGCTTGGAGACGGTCAGCAGTTTTCGCTATACGACCTTCATGGAACGCTCATCGCTTTTCCAAGCGTTCACTCCATTTCGCCATATTGGAGTTGGTTTGTACAATCATAACGACAATCTCGACTGGACTTGGGCAGCATCTTATTTTCGAACCGGACAAGATCAGTTCGGCGGATCGCTGAGCACCGACGGTGGCAACGGTGGGGCCGGACGATTGACTCATTTGCTTTGGCACAATGGCCCGAAGGGCGAAGACTACTTGCACGTGGGTGCAGGATACTTTCTGAACTCGCCACCCAACGATCGTATTCGATTCCGAAGTATTCCTGAAATTTTTGTCGGTGAGTTTGTGGTTCCAACAGGAGTCCCACTTGGGACGAGCGGACAACCCGTACCCGATGTCGCCAATGGTACGCCGTTCTTTGTGGATACCGGTACGCTTGCCGGAACAAACTTGACACAAACGATTGGTTTGGAGTCGCTATGGGTACGGGGCCCTCTATCGTGGCAGAGTGAAGCGATGGGTTGCTTTGTGGATACGAGTCAAAATGGAAACGCGTTCCTCAATGGCGCATACTCACAAGTCGGATGGTTTCTAACCGGCGAACATCGCCCGTACGATCGAAAATCTGGAGCCATCGATCGTGTAATCCCATTCCACAGTGTTTCCAAATGCGGTGGTGGTTGGGGAGCTTGGGAGATTGCTGGACGTTGGTCCTATTTGGATGTTACCGACGGACAGATCATTGGCGGTTTGATGCAGAATATGACTGTGGGGCTCAATTGGTATGTGAACCCGCACTGCAAATGCGTTTTCAATTACATTCACTCGTGGGCCGATTCGCGACCTATTCGCAATGGAGTTATCCAATCGAATGACTTCATCAGTTCGCAAACGGATGCATTCGGATTGCGCTGCCAGCTAGACTTTTGATTGGATAGGAGAATCTCATTCAAATAGGCAGCCTAGGGTACCAAGCTGCTTCTTCATTGGATCATCGAAAATGCGAACCGTGGTGTCCCGCTACCAACCCAGCCAAATCTAGCAATAAACACAAGATTTGGCTGAGTATGGAATGAATGCGGAATTGGAGCAGAAGATCCAAGTGTTCAAGGGTCGTATCAGACCCCTTTTCGCCCCTTGGGAATTTGCAAAGAACAGTCATAGAATGCGAAGTGGTTAGCCGCCTTGTCGTGGCCAACGACATCCGGTTCGCCTCCGGTTTGTTCCATTTCATGGATAGACCATAACTTCGCGGGACCGCGTTTCAACTTTTTCCCATACAACGCCTTCGTGGCGATTCATGTTCTTTTCAAACCGGGCTTTTAGCGTGGAAAGCAAAGAAAAGCTCTGTCGCGTGGTTAACTTAGTCTTCGATTTGGTGCTCATCAGGCCGTCTTGCCTTCACAAGAGTTCCACGGGAGATTGTTCGTGTCAATCTAGCGAGTTGCAATTTCCTTCAACCGCGAAGCAGCTTCTATCCAAGCATCTGAATCCTTCGGTTCATAATTCTGAATGTCGGGCATCGATCGCATCCAATTACGAACCTCGACGATGGAACTGAATCGGCCCATGGCGACGCATTGTGCTGCGACATTGCCAAGCGCCGTGGCTTCGACCGGGCCTGCGACGACACGGCGATTGCACGCGTCCGCCGTCATTTGACACAGTAGTTTGTTTTGCACTCCTCCACCAACGATGTGGATAGTCTCAATCGAATATCCGATCAAGGATTCCAGTCCATGCAAGCACTCGCGATATCGCAATGCCAAACTCTCCAACGTAGCTCGCGCCAATCCTGCATCGTCCGGGATGGACTGTTGTGTCTTTCGTAGATACTCTTCGACGGCGGTCAACATATCATCTGGAGCGATGAACATGGCGTGCTCGAGATCAATGAACGATTGAAGCGGTTTAGCCTGCGATGCTATCCGCGTGAGCTCGTCCCAGGAATACTCTTTTCCACGTCTCTTCCACGATGCACGAAGCTGTTGAAATGGCCACAAGCCGGCAATGTTCTTCAACAGTCGAACGCTACCGTCAGCGCCACCTTCATTCGTGAAGTTAAGTTCCAAACAACGATCACTAAGAACGGGTGCAGCGAGTTCGACGCCCATCAAGGACCATGTCCCACTGCTGATGTAGCACCAATTCGGTTTCGCTTCAGCGAATCCCGACGCGGGGACTGCGATCACCGCCGAGCCCGTGTCGTGCGTTGCGGGGACAATCACTTCGCAACCGTCGTGCAAACCGGTTCTTTGTCGCAGTTTTGCTTTGACACTTCCAAGCTTCGTTCCTGGCTGGATCGGATCTAGAAACATTTTGCTCGGAATATGGAGAGCGTCCAAGATCTTGGTGGACCATTTCTTCGTCGTTGGATCGAGGCACTGCGTGGTGCTCGCATTGGTATATTCGTTTGTCTTTTCGCCAGTGAGTTGCCAATTCAAGAAATCCGGCACCATCAAAAACTGTTCTGCCATATCCAGCATCGGCGAACCTTCGAGACGCATGCTCCAGAGTTGATAGAGCGTATTGATCTCCATGAATTGAATGCCACTGTTCCGAAAGATATCTGTCTTCGAGATCTTGTCGAACGCCTTAAGCATCGTACCGTTGGTTCGAGCATCCCTGTAGCAGAAACCGGGACCGAGCAAATCATCTTGTTTATCCAACAGCACGTAATCGACGCCCCATGTATCCACTCCGACACTTCGGATGCGAGTTCCGAATTGCTGGGCAGCGAGACTAAGTCCCCGTTCGATCTGTTGCCATAGACCGAGCAAATCCCAATGAAGTCTCTTCCCAACATGGACAGGAGAATTCTCAAAGCGATGAACATCGACCAATTGAATCCGATCGCTCAAAATCTCCGCCGCGATCACTCGACCACTCGAAGCACCTAAGTCAACGGCCAATACGATGTCAGACATAATTCTTTATGGAGTAGGTATGGATACGAGGATGCGAGGAAGGGGCGGCCATGTGGAGACCGCTGATTTAGTGAGCCGTTGGGCGCTAGCCCCGGTTTCATGGCTTTGCCACAGGTAGCAACCGGGGCTAGCGCCCGACGGCTCACCAAGAAACAAGAACCAAAAAGCCGGGCCTAAATCAGCGCTCTTAAAAGGCTGGGGAGGGGAACCCAATTCAGCAATTGCCACTAGCAATTTACCCTCCCCTCGCTTTGCTCGACCCTCCCTGAGGGAGGGTGGCTTTGCAGGACGGTCACAATCGCATACCAGCTCAGAGCCGAAGAACGTCTACCGCGCCAAATCGCCTCGCGTGTTTGTAGCATATTTTTCATCATGCGAGTAGCACGAAGAAACCTTGCATGTCATGATTGTAGCTTCCTCCCTGATCGCTACCTACCGACCTTTCGAATCTTCTGCCATTAGCAACTCGAATATGCATTCTTTGAACAAGCTCCGCATGCTTATTTTCCCAGCCCTTTTCCTCTGCTCCAATCTTGCAACAGCAGACGAACGGATGGGGGACTGGCAACACATGAAGGCTATCCGGACCGAGGGCTACATCTGTTTATTCTCGAAGGGCCCTATCGAGCTGGACGGAAAACTCGAGGATGCCGCTTGGCAATCAGCCCCGTGGACCAATGACTTTGTCGATATCGAAGGTGATGCAAAACCGAAACCACGCCAACGCACTCGCGCAAAGATGCTGTGGGATGCACAAAATCTATACATCGCTGCCGAGTTGATGGAAACGCATCTCCAAGGGACGTTGACGGAGCATGATGCTGTCATCTTCCAAGACAATGATTTCGAAGTGTTTGTCGATCCCGATGGCGACAATCATCAGTATGTTGAGTTCGAAATGAACGCCCTCAACACCACGTGGGATCTGTTGCTCAATCGTCCCTACAAAGATGGTGGGAAAGCGGACAATGGTTGGGAGTTTGATGGCCTCAAATCCGCAGTCCATCTCGATGGAACATTGAACGACCCGTCGGACCAAGATAAAGGGTGGACACTCGAAATCGCGATTCCTTGGACAGCATTCAGAAAATCGCCCGTGAACGCTTATCCTCCCAAGCAAGGGGACCGATGGCGAATCGACTTCTCCCGAGTGGAATGGCAGTTTGATGTCGTGGATGGCAAGTACCTAAAGAAACCCAAAACCAAAGAAGACAACTGGGTTTGGTCACCGCAAGGGATCATCGATATGCATCGCCCCGAACGTTGGGGATTCGTGCAATTCGAGAAGGCGGAAACCGCTCCTGCAAACTATGTCGAGGATGCCAGCTTAGTAGCTCGCGATACCTTGATGGAAGTTTATCATCGTCAAAAGAGCTTCCATGGTCAAAATAAAAAATGGGCAGTGACTCCCGAGGAGCTAGGCATTTCCGCAGAGAGCCTTCCGACAATCAAGCATGTTCGCATCGATGCCAATGAGACAGGCTACAACGCTTCGTATTCGGTCGAACCTGTAGGCAAGAACTCAACGCCTGTCTGGAACGTTAGCCAAGACTCGCGACTATGGCCGACGTGGAGAACGCTAAGCGACTTGGAGGATTTTAGTCCTAAAGTGGAGTTGGCCCTTTCCAAATCCGGTGAGAATCGTCAGCAACTTGAGCTTGCTCTGGAGCAATGTCCGGTTGAACAATTCGAGTCCATCCAGTTCCTCGTTGCGAATATGCCGGACCGAGACCTGACGAGCTTGAACGCGAATTTCTTGCTCGAGAATACGCAACTCGCTTGGGAAGCATGGAAGACTTCCCCGTGGAAAGATCAAATCACAAAAGAGATCTATCTTAACGAGATCTTGCCCTACGCGAACATCAACGAAAGTCGCGATGACTGGCGTCGAGACTTTCGAGAACGATTCTTGCCATTGATTGCCGAGGCAAAAACGATTTCGCAAGCGGCCGCGATGATCAACCAAAAGTTGTTCGCCTTAGTCAACGTTCGCTACTCGACTAAACGAGGAAAAGCAGATCAAAGCCCACTCGAATCGATGAGATCGGGACTCGCTTCGTGTACGGGTCTCTCCATCCTCATGATCGATGCGTGCCGAGCATGCGGCATTCCTGCACGTTTTGTTGGCATTCCATTGTGGCCGGACAAGAGCGGTAATCACTCGTGGGTGGAAGTCTGGGACAATGGGTGGCACTTTACAGGAGCATGTGAGGCGAATGGTGACGACCTGGACAAGGCTTGGTTTACCGATCGAGCATCGACTGCGATTCGAGACAATCCGCTCCACTCGATCTATGCCGTTAGCTTCCAGAAAACGCCAATGGCATTCCCGCTCGTTTGGAACCGATCTATCGACTACATCCGAGCAGTCAACGTTACCGATCGTTACACCCAATTGAAAGTAACGCGACCGGAGGGGACGACCAAAACCATGTTCCGTGTTTTGGACTCCAAGACCAAAGAACGTGTAACGGCAAAACTGAGTATTGCGGATTCGTCAGGCAAAGTTGTTTCAGAAGGCAATTCTAATGACGAGCGTTTCGACTCGAACGATCACTTGTCGTTTTATCTGCCAGAGGGACAATCGTTCACTGTGACCGCATCGTTGGGAGACCAAAGGACAACGAAGGATTTCAAAGCGGAGAATCGAGACAAACCGATCGAGTTGGTATTGGTCTCAACCCAAGGTAGTAACTCCAACACCGAACGCATCCTTGAATCGCCGACTTCATCGATCGATGCATTGAAGAAGTTTCTCGCGAGCGCGTCCGACTCCCGACAGCCCATCGATCAGATGGCAGAATTCAAGAAGCCTCTCTCTCGCGCTGAGGCTGAGGAGGCAGCAAGATTGCTTTACGAGGATCGAATATCCGACTTGAAGAAAACTCGTGCACAGGAGATGGAGCAGAAGGAATTGGTGATCGACAATCTCAAAATGCCTTTCGCCTACAAGATTTTTGGCGACAAACCAGCGTCAGGGCGCAGTTTGTACATTTCGATGCACGGAGGAGGAGGAGCTCCACCGCGTGTGAACACTCAGCAATGGGAGAACCAAAAGAAACTCTATCAAGTGGAGGAAGGTGTGTATCTGGCCCCGCGAGCGCCAACAGATACGTGGGACCTTTGGCATCAATCTCATATCGATCGTTTCTTGGATCGTTTGATCGAGAATCTGATCGTATTCGAGGACGTCAATCCGAACCGAGTCTTCTTGATGGGGTACTCCGCAGGAGGAGACGGAGTCTATCAGTTGGCTCCGCGACTCGCTGACCGTTTTGCGGCCGCTTCGATGATGGCAGGGCATCCCAATGAGACATCACCGCTCGGGCTTCGGAATCTTCCGTTCACGCTTCACATGGGTGAAAAAGATTCGGCTTACAATCGAAACAAAATCGCCGCCGAGTGGAAGGATAAACTAGCCGAGCTGCGGACCAGCGACCCGAACGGCTACGAGCATTTCGTTAAGATCCACGAGGGCAAAGGGCATTGGATGGACAAGCAGGATGCGGAAGCGCTTCCGTGGATGGCCAAGTTCGAAAGGAACACAACACCGACAAAGATTGTATGGAAGCAAGATGACGTCAAGGTGAGTCGATTCTACTGGCTTGGCGTAGATCCCGCAGAAGTGCGAGACCGCGCCTTGATCGTTGCCAGTCGGGATGGCCAGACCATTGATCTGCAATCGACCGAGGCAGATCGTATTCGGATTTTGCTGAATGACACACTGATCGACTTGGACAAACCGGTCAAAGTCACGTCTGGAGGCAAAACGTTATTCGAGGGACGCATCGAACGAACGATTGCAGCGATATCCAAATCATTGCAAGAGCGATTCGATGGGAAATTCGTCTACTCCGCAGAGATCCTGGTTTCCGTGAGATGATAAAGACTGTCTAGAGAGTTTCTTTGTTTAACAGTCAGCCGTAGGCGTACTTGCTGCAATAGATTCGTATGCGCCTGCGGCTAACGGTTAAACGAGTATTGCTAACGTACTTATACCCGTCCTATCGAGCGGTTTTGGATTGGCATCCATTGCGGGGGCGCATCATCTGTCGCTGAGGAATCGTGCCGCCGATTCCTTGAGGACCAATCCGGATGCGACCAGCCTTTTGATCGATTCGTCAAGTGTGACCATTCCCTCGTTCCGGCCTGTAAGTATGTAGTTGTCGATACTTTCCAATTTGCCGATACGAATTGCGTTACTGATCGCGGAGTTGTTGAACATGATCTCCAAGGCGAGTTCTTGTTTCTCGCCTGGCAAGGAGCTCTCGAGGAGTCGTTGACATATGACTGCCCGCAACATGGTGGCGAGCTGCGAGCGGACTTCGTTCTGAACGTTTTGTGGAAACATATCTGCATAGCGTGAAATGGCTCCCTTGGCGTCGCGAGTATGGAGCGTGGATAGAACAAGATGCCCTGTCTCGGCCGCGCTCAAGGCCATCTTGGCCGTTTCGGCGTCGCGGATTTCACCGACGAGAATCACATCTGGATCTTGTCTAAGTCCGTACTTCAGTCCATCGGCAAAGCTTTCAACGTCCGAACCTAGCTCTCTTTGCGTCACGACCGAATTCGGATGAAATGGAAACTGGTACTCGATAGGATCTTCAATCGTTAGAATTCGATTTCCGCCTTGCTTGTTCATCCAATTGATGATCATCGCAAGAGAGGTACTCTTTCCTGATCCAGTAATGCCCGTGAAAAGAACGAGTCCGTTGGGGAACGAGCAAATCTTGAACGCGAGATCCTCAGGAAAGGACGCCCAGGAAAAATCGGGAATGCGATCCGGGATGATTCGAATACAGGCCCCCATCGCACCGTTTGCTAGGCACAAATTGATGCGCAATCGATACTTTTGATCTCCGAAAGTGACAGTCGTCGCCAGGTCAGCATTTTTGGTGTTTTTGAGTTGAACCAACAGTTGCTCAGAGGCGATGGGTTGCATGGCATCGAAAAGAACCCGTTCGCAAATGGGATCAGATGCGATCTCTACAAGTTTTCCTTGAGCTCGAACGGATGGTGGGTATTGATCGATCAAATGAAGATCGGACGCATCCCTATCAAACGCTTGTTGAAGCCATGTACGCATGGACGGATGAAGCTCTTCGGCGGTGAAGCTGGACATAAGTGATTATGTTGTTCGTGGGAGACGATTTCTAAAGAAGGAGGAGAATTCCCTAACCCATAAAGTCGCTGCATGTTTCTTATTTGTCCATGTGTTGCCTTCAACGCGTCCCTACAAGACAAAGCCGTTCGGTTTTCATGGATAGGATTGCGAGAGTCTATGCGGAAATGAAGCGAGACGACGTGCGAGAGGCACGGAATATGGTATCATCTCAACGGCAGTAGCTGTCGCTTGTGCACTCTTCGAAACGAACGGAACGAGAATGGCGTTTCCCATCAACCCAGATGATAGATCCGACCCCATGGAGAACATGCCCGCAGTGCGGGCTAGAATTCCAGAGCACGTTGCGCGGGGAGAGATAAGTACGGGGGTGATCGTCGTGACCGGCGGAACCGAGTTCTTGTTAGACTTTGTACGCAATTTGCCACGGCCGAGTTGCGTCGTTGCCCGCGTCGTTCTCCCGCATTTGGTAATGCCTCAGTTCATCGACGCGCTGACGACGAACATGGAGTTATTCAAGCAAAGGTATGGGGAATTGCCTGGAGTGCCTTCACCCATCGTCAATGCGCCGGCTCCTGCCGTTTCCCCATCGTCGGATGCAGAAACCTCCAATGACGCTGCCGCGTCCCAGACGTCCGTGGGGGCTGGCGCAGAATCGAATGTACAAAATTCGGCCGATGCGGCTCCGAAATCGAATGCGACTTCAGATACGCCAAGTCCCTTTGAAGCGAATTCAATAGACGTTCATCCAGGCGCAGCAACCCCTGTCCCAGCCTACCCAAATCAAAACGCGAATTCGCCGCGCCGCCAGAATCCGCAAGAGGTTTATGACGAACTCAAGCTTCGTGACGAGATTTTGAGTGGAAGCTACGCGAACGCAGTCATGATCGGACACGGACCGTTTGAGTTTAGTTTCGACTTCATCACGAATTTCTATCCGCAATCTGCTGTTAGCTGTCGCGTTTATATGGCTTCTGGACATGTGGCTCGATTGCTTGACTCCTTGAAAGCGTCCTGGGAACAAATTCGCGGGCGGTACGGATTCCCACCAAAACCATAAGTTCCATCGAAGCCGATGACCGTCCCTAGCGGCTAGTCGCGTGTTGCCGACTCTAGCGTTGCCGATTGCGATTCGTTTGGTATTCTTTACCGACTATGGACTTAACATCATTAAAGCAGATATCAACGCAATTAGCGGACAAGACCGTTTCCAGTCGTGAGCTGACTCGCTATTACTTGGATCGAATTGCAAAACACGATCCTGCGGTGAACGCGTTTATTAGCGTCGATGCAGACCATGCTATGCAGTCTGCACTTCGTATTGACGAGCTTCGAGCATCGGGACAATCCCTGAGCCCACTCGCGGGCATTCCGGTCTCGATCAAAGACATCCTCTGCACCAAACGTCTACCCACGACTTGCGGATCGAAGATCCTAAATGGTTATGTTTCACCCTTTGATGCCGACGTAGT
>Ga0207937_1000365_pt1 | contig 15987 bp, 17 predicted proteins | sample LakMenEpi04Sep11_FD_150668 | JGI IMG/M metagenome (GOLD analysis project Ga0207937, IMG submission 150668) | Freshwater microbial communities from Lake Mendota, WI - 04SEP2011 deep hole epilimnion (SPAdes) | ecosystem: Environmental > Aquatic > Freshwater > Lentic | place: Lake Mendota, Madison...
GATTACTATTTCAAACAGGAAACGGCGATGGAAGAACTGTAATATATGCTGGCGGCTCTTCAATACTAACATCTAACACAGCAGTAACCACTAATACTTGGACTCATGTTGCTTTAGTTAGAAATGCATCTACAATGACATTATATCAAAATGGTATATCTGTTGGTTCTGGATCAAATTCAACCAATTTTAGCAATACCAGTATCATGGGTGTAGGAGCCAATGCAACTGGCGGTGGCGGTAATGTTTATGCAATCAATGGTTATTTGTCAAATTTTCGAGTTGTTAAAGACACTGCTGTTTATACCGCCAACTTTACTCCGTCTGCCGCACCTCTCACTGCCGTTTCAAACACTTCTTTATTGACTTGCCAAAGTAATCGCTTCCGCGACGCCAGCAATAATAACTTCACAATAACTCGCAATGGTGATACTTCTATTCAACCATTCTCTCCATTTGCACCAACTGCTAAATACTCAACAGCAAATGTTGGTGGAAGTGGATATTTTGATGGTACTGGTGATAGGATATCTGTTGGCGGAAATGCTGCGTTTGATATTTCTAGTGGTAACTTTACGGTTGAAGGTTGGATCTACCCAACAAGCAGCAGCGGAGTGCAAGGTTTGTTTGTCTTATTTACCGCAACAAACTCTGACTATGCTGGAATGACGCTTTATGTTTCGCGCCAAAGCAGTTCTGTAATAACAGTAGAAGGCGCAAGCCCGTCAATTGGTAGCGGCGGTTCTGCGATTGCAATTACCACTACCAATACCGCTCCTGTCAACACATGGACTCACATTGCTATAACAAGAAACAGCAATACTTTTACTGTTTGGGTTAACGGGGTTTCTAGCGGCACAGCAACCTTTTCTGGAACGCTATATTGGTCACCGCCAAATCTTTACATTGGCGCTGGAAACGACACTACACCGAATCAGTTTGCTGGATATATCAGCGATGTTCGTATTGTCAAAGGCACTGCTGTATACACATCTGCATTTACACCCCCAACAGCACCACTCACAAACATCGCTAATACATCTCTACTCTGCAACTTCACCAACGCTGGCATCTTTGATCAAACAGCCAAAACTGCACTCGAAACTCTTGGTGATGCTAAAGTCAGCACTGCACAGTACAAATATGGTACTGGTTCTATTGCGTTTGATGGGACGGGGGATTATTTAAAAACTCCAAACAATGCAATATTAACTTTTGGTACTGGCGATCTTACGCTAGAATGTTGGATTTATCAAACTGCAACTTCTACTAGCACTTATAGAGTGATTTTTGGAGACAATGTATACGGTAGCACAGGTGGATATACTCTTTATAGTTATAACAATGCGCTAAATTTATGGAAAGGCAGCGGAGGCGGTGGTGCCGAAGTGATCGCACCTGCAGGAACAATCACTCTTAACACTTGGACCCATGTTGCATGGACAAGATCTGGATCATCAAATAGACTGTTTATTAATGGCACTCAAGTAGGCTCTACAACAACAGACGCTACCAATTACACTAGTACGGCGTCATTTATTGGTGCAAGTCAATCAGGAACATTACCTTTTGCTGGCTATATCGACGACCTTCGCATCACCAAAGGTTATGCGCGCTATACATCTAACTTCACTCCACCATCCTCTGCATTCAAAGATAGGTAATTTACTAAATAACAGTGACTAATCACCTTTAGTATTGCACCCTATATCATATACTCGCTGATTGTTTTATAATGGTAACATTCAGAGCATTCAGAGGGTACAATGAAAAAATTACTAGCAGTTCTCGCTCTCCTAGCATCTGGAGCAGCATTCGGTCAAACAACGACCACAAATGTCGTTACAGATAATACTACAACGACAACCAATACCACAAACTCAACAAATACGAATGTTAACACAAATAATAACATTCAAAGTGGTACGGTAACGAATAATAATAACAATGTGAATACATCAACCAATGTAAACACAAACAACAATATTCAAAGTGGAACGGCGACTAATATTAATCAAAATACTAGCACCGCAACATCAACGAATACTAACAACAATAACAGTGTAAGCACTTCAACGAATACTAATAATAACAACAATGTCAACACATCAACTTCGGTCAATACGAATAACAACAACAATGTGAGTGTTTCAACAAACACTAACAATAATAACAATGTGAGTGTTTCGACAAATACAAACAACAATAACAATGTCTCTACATCCACAAATACAAATAACAATAACAATGTAAGCACTTCAACGAATACTAATAACAATAATAGTAACTCGACCTCAGACAATAAAAATCTTAATATTAACAAGTCAGAAAGCACAAGCGAAAGTAAAGTTAAGACTGAGAATACTAACACAAATATCAACCGCAACGAAAACATCACAAAGGTTGAACAAGAGATTAAATCACCACCTGCTAGTGCTATCGCTCCAATGATTTCAGCATATAGCCAGGATGTTTGTGTATCTGGTATTTCTGGTGCTGTTCAAACTCAGGTGATTGGTTTGTCTGCTGGTAAGGCAGTTCGCGATATGAATTGCGAAAGATTAAAACTATCAAAGACGCTATACGATATGGGTATGAAGGTTGCTGCTGTATCAATGATGTGCCAAGACGAGAGAGTCTTCAAGGCAATGGAAATGGCTGGAACACCTTGCCCTTACATGGGTAAGATTGGTAAAGATGCAACCGAGCAGTGGGCTGGTAATAAGGAAGAACGCCCAGACTTTAAGAAGAAGTGGTGGGAAGTTTGGAAAAAGGCTACGACTGAAGATCTTTCAGCAGCAACACCAGCTGGTGAATAATGAAGCGATTTCTCGCTCTATTACTCTTGTTCTGTGGCGCAGCACAAGCGCAGCAGATAGACTACACATATACGCAAACATATGTGGGTGCACCTGCTCCATTTCAGCAATTAAATGTAAATCAAGGGACTCCACTAAATCTAGCGGATGACCAAGTATCAAATCCAATCAATCTTGGATTTAATTTTAAATTCTATGGACAGGATTTTAATAGTGCATTCATTAGTAGTAATGGTGTATTAGGTTTTCAAGGTCCTATTAATGGGTGCTGTAGTGGGTATAATCTTGCTAATCCTGGCAATAGATATGGAATATTTGCACTCCAAACTGATCTGATAAACCTTCAAACAACTAATCCGTGGTACAGAACACAAGGCGAACAAGGTGACCGAACATTTACTGTTGGCTGGTATAATATGCCAATATACTATGATCAAAATTTTCGCAGTTCATTTGAGATTACTTTGTTTGAAAATAATAACAATATACTTCTTAACTATGGTGACCTTAATACTAATGGTAGATTTTTTACTGCTGGGATAAAAGGTAACGACGGCGAATATGAGTTGATATACTCTGGAACAAATGATGCATTTTTAGAAAATTCCAGTTACATGTTCTCGTTTATTCCACCACCGCCACCAATCCCAGAATTTTTATATTGGATTAATCTAGCAACCGAAAACGGTGTGTTTACACTAACGACTGCAGGTGTTGTCCGCTATGGTGCAAGTGGCGTTTATACCTATGCAGAATTACAGCAAGGAACTTACTCTTGCTCAAATGGATCTTTTGGAGACCCAATTCCTGGTGTGTATAAGAGTTGTGAGTTTGGCAGTAACATTCCCCCAGTTGTAGAAGTTGATTGCTCTGTAACACCAGGAGATATTAGTTGTTTAATTGAAGATGGAATCATTGATTACACTGACCCAGAAGAACTATTAGCATCATTAGAAGATGATGATTTTACAAATACTGGAGATGACGGCATCGATAACGGCAGTGACGATGGTAGTGATAGCGGCAGCGATGATGGAAGCGAAATTGATAGCACAGAAGATACAACTGATAGTTTTGAAGAAGATTTTGGATCAGTAGATGAAGAGGTAATATCGGAAGAAGAAGAATCAGAAGATATTACCGAATCTGATGCGATGGAAGAATTGATCGCTGAGCAAGAATTAGAAGAACTATTATCTATAGAAGAGATGCAAGATTCTATTGAAGAAGGTGATGATGAGAAAGAAGAAAATGAAGAAAAACTTGCCGACTCCATTGATCCATCTATTTTAAGTCTAGTGTTGAGTATTGTAGAGTCTACAAGCATTGTTGACAATTCAGGTGCAACAGCAGGTGCTGCATCATCAACAACAGCTGCAGCTGCTATAGGTGCTAGTGGTGCTTTAAATAATAATGCAACAGTTACCAATTCAAGCAGAACTGAAACCGCAAGTAATTTTTCTATTGATGCGACAAATGAATCGCTTAACGAAGCCACACAATTTGCGGCTACTGAGTCTCAAACTAATACTAATATCAACGCAGAAACAAATGCTGCTTTGGGTCTTGTTACCGATTCCTTGAGAGATGCAGAAAATCTAGTGGCTTCTTCTGCTATCACGGAAGAAACAGTTGCTACAAATAAAACTAATGAATCGGCATTTGATGATAACACAGAAACTGATTTGCCTGTTATGACATTAGATCCTAATAATCCATTATCTCAGTTTTTTAATAGCATGCCTTCCCTTGCAAACCTAGAAGCGGCTGGAGCATTAAATAATAAACAAGATAAATCTGATGCTGAAGTTCGCGCTGAACAAGTCGTAGCAGCAAATCAAGAAGAACAAGAGGCAATTAATGCAAATTATATGGAAGCAGACCAAGCAGGCATTGTCGCCGCTATTGGTGCAGATGTAGATGTGAGTTCTTATAGAACTGCAATGTTAAATGACAATAATATTTGGTATAAACCAGAGGATATATATAAAGGCGTAATCATCAAAGATAACGTCCGTGGTTCATACTTCCTTGAGAAAGGAAACACAGACACTTATAAAAAGATGGTAGAGGAACAATACAAATGAGTAAAGACTTAGACGCAACAGTAGATAAACTAGAAGCTGCAACTGACCCTAATACAGTAGTCAGCGTCGGTGGGTTCAACTTCACACCAGCCAAACTTATGATTGCAGGCACAATCGTATCTACCATTCTCGGTGGTCTTTACGGTGCATTTGAAGTCTATAAAGACTACATGTCAATGAAGGAAGCCATTCAGACTTATGTGACACCAGACCTTTCAGGTATTCAAGAACGCATCACCAAAATGGAAGAGCGCGTTGATGGTGCAGTCGTTATGGTCGACGAGAGCGGTGATATTATCCGTGATGTTCGTACAGACCTAAAAGGTGACATTGATTCCCTTCAAGCGGACATTGACGCTGCAGAGCGTAGAAACCGCGAGCTGGATAAAGAGGTCCGTGGATTTGTTGGCGTAACAGACCGCGACATGAACGCTAGATTAAGAGCGATCGAGCGCGAAACGGACGCTAAATTGAAGGAATTGGAAAAGAAAGTTGACGAGAAGATCCAGAAAGCATGGGAAAATCCGTTGGCTAAATAAGAAACTATGCTAGAAACATTATGTCTCCGCAATGAAGAAAAGCGATATATTGTGAGTTTTCGCAATAAGATCCTATTCGTAACGCACAATTATTTGTTTGCGAAACGAATGGAAAGGGGTGTCGCTTACATTGTACGGAGATTAAAATGAATCTATTAGAAAATTTAAAATCAATGCTTTCAGATGGAGTTAACGGATCTGTTTCATCAAAGCGTGTGATTACATTTTTAGCGACTTTTTTGGTCGCATTGGCGTTCGTGCTTAATTTGTTCTGGAGTTTTACAGTGGAACAATTTATGTATGATTCTATGATGATGATTGTTGTGGCTGGACTTGGTACTACTGTTGCGGAGAAATTCGCTAAAAAATAATTAGGAGATGATCATGAGTACATTAGTTGTTGTATTATTAGTTGCGTTTATCGTTTTTGCTCTTTGGAATGCTTGGAAGTTGTTAAACAAACCAGACGCCAATGACGATGGTAAAGTAGATGCAAACGATGTTCTTTTTACTGCAAAGGAAGTTGTTGCTGAAGTGAAAGAAGAAACAGTAAAGGTTGCAGAAAAGGTCACCGAGAAGGTTACAGAAAAAGTTAAGAAGCCACGCGCAAAGAAGGCAAAGTAATGAAAAACTTACTTATCCTTTCTTTACTTGCGTTTTCAAGCGCAACAATGGCAAATCCATATGACTTCAAGATATTAAAAGTCAGTGATGGTGATACAGTGGTGTTTGAAGCACCATTTTTGCCAGCGCCATTGAAGCCGCAATTAAGTTTGCGTGTTCTTGGTGTTGATACGCCAGAGAAAGGTGGTCGCGCTGGTTGCCCAGCTGAGGCAGCTGCGGCAGAAAAAGCCAGCGCGTTTACTAAAAATCTTGTCGCTAATGGTAAGAAGATTCAGATTGAATTAAAAGAGCATGACAAGTTTGGTGGTCGTGTGCTTGGTGATCTGATTGTCGATGGTCAGAAACTTTCTGAACTATTGATTAAGAACGGTCACGCTCGTGCATACTTTGGTGAAAAGAAACAATCTTGGTGTGAATAAAGGTGACACATGCTTATACCGTTACCATATAAAATCCTTGCAGTTGTTCTTATAGTTGGTGGCGCATTTGCTGCTGGCTATAAGAAAGGCACTGATGCTGGTGAAGTTCTAATTCAAAAGGCTGCAAACGAAGCAGAGTTGTTGAAGATTGAACTTGAGAATGAACAAAAGAATATCAAGGAACGAGTTGTAACTGAGTATGTTGACAAGATTAAAGTTGTCACTCAACGAGAAACAATTTATCGTGATGCTGCTGAACAGCAAGTTCCTGGCAAATTCAATCTAACCAATGGTTGGGTTTATTTGCATGATACAAGTGTGAAGGGCGAGGAACTAAATCCTGAAATGACAACTGATGATACTGATTCAGTCGTCAAAGACAATCAGGCACTTGGTACGGTATTGGCAAACTATTCTGTTTGTTTACAAAACGCTCAGCAACTAGTAAGTTTGCAATCATGGATTCTTGAAACAAAAGCATCCGTTGACAAACAAAACAAAGATCGTGGGCTGGATATTAAACTGCCAGAAATGCCATGGAAGAAAGGGGAGTCTGCGAAATGAAATATCTTGTAGCACTTTCCCTTTTGTTTCTTGCTGGTTGCGCAACTCCATTGACTCGTTTGATGCCAAAGATAGAAATGCCTGAACCACCAAAAGAATTGATGGCTCCACCAAAGCCACTCAAGACAATAATTCCAGTTGCACCACCGCAATCAGAATTAGTTCGTGATGTCCCACCTGCAGGACAATAATATGTCCTACATAAAGCATCTACTCCGATCTTGGAAGTGGGCATTTATTTTGCTAGTACATGGCTTGTTCCCATTTATCTGGGAAACGAGAGTGAGTGATGAGATCTGTAAAAACAAAAATAACAAAACCAGACAATACTTGCTCAAGCACATGTATGGGGTAGAAGAAAATGGTTGACTTTGAGAACAAACTCAGTAAAATAGAGACTGAGGTCGCTGCAATGCGAGAGAAGATTTCTTTCTTCTCAGTCATCTACGAAAAGTTTGATCGTACTCTTGATAAACTTGAGAAACAGCATAACGACGAACTCCGTGAAGTTCATAACAAGATCGAAGAGATTGAGTCATCTATTATGGATGAGATCAAAGCACTTCGGCAAGAAATGAAACTGCACCACGAAGTTGAAAAACAAAAGATCGAAGATCTGAACAAATGGCGTTGGTTAGTAATGGGTGGCGCTGTTGTTATTGGTTGGATTTTATCCAAGTTAGGGTTGCCTTTTACCGTAAAATAGTATATAATGTTTGATCCGTTGGTGAATTTTAGTGATGTATGTCTGTTTATATCGATCGTAAGTTTTTATCATTTATATCTTCGAAGTTAGAACAGTTTAAGCAAAAGCAAACTGATCTCTATAACTTTCGTTGTCCTTACTGCGGCGATTCGAAGAAGAACAAACTAAAGGCGAGAGGCTATGTTTATCGCAAGTCCAACGACTACTTCTTCATCTGCCACAACTGCGGCAAGTCGACGACTTTTTCGAAGTTTTTGGAGTACACAGATGGTACAACCTATAAGCAATACATCCTGGAACGATACTCAGCTGGTGAAACAGGATACGGCACTAACGCCAAAAAGCCTGATTTCGAACAACTCAAGGGAAACGCCCACGCCAGGTTCCAGTCTTCTCTCAACAACACCAGAAGAGATCCAGAGCCAGTTGAAAGCCTGGAGAGAACTTGGCGAGCGTTTGAAGATTATAGTATAGTAAATCTTCCTGAAGAGCACTATGCTCGCGACTATATAAAAAAGAGGAAGATTCCTGAGAAGTATTGGAACGAAATTCTATTTGTTCCGAAATTTCTCGATTTCCTAGATAAAGAATTCCCCAATCATGGCAAAGACGAGGTCCCAAACGACGATCGTATAGTTCTCCTTTACACTAACGAAAAGGGTGAGATTACAAATGTCGCGGGGAGAGCATTGTCTGACACCAAGATACGGTATGTCACTGTAAAGGTGTCAGATGAGAAGAAAGTGTTTGGATTGCACCGTGTACGAAAAGAAGATAGAATCTATGTCGTTGAAGGACAGTTTGATTCTTATTTCTTGCCGAATTGTGTTGCCTCTGGTGATAGCAATTTGGGTGGCGTGGCAGCAATTTTTCCAGAACTAGATGTTGTTTTAGTTTACGATAACGAAAGAAGAAATAAAGATATTGTAAAGCAAATTGAGAAATCAATTGACGCTGGTCATTCTGTTTGTTTGTTTCCAGAGAATGTTCCTGGGAAAGATATAAATGAAATGATACAAAATAACTTGACATCAGACGAGATAAAAGATATTATAGATAGAAATACGCACAAAGGTTTATCTGCAAAATTAACCTTTACAAGTTGGAAAAGGTGTTAACATGAGTAATCTATCAGACCTCGGTTTAGAAATTGTAAAAAATCCTATCACTCAAGTAAGACTGCAGTTTCATGCTGGACATTGGTATGTTGAATATCGTCGCGAGCCAAAATTTTATTTTGATAAATGGTGGTGGTTTGACGATAGCAAATTTACTGAGTATTCCGATGCAATAGTTCGCGCTCAAACTCTAGCAGCAGAGGGCGGCACAAAAGAGATTAAGCATCTACAAACACAAATTTTTAATGTAAATAATGGAGAATAATTATGAATATGGAAGGAAAGAGAGTTCCTAATGTAGTTTTCAAGACTCGCGTGCGTGATGAGTCTGTTGGCGGGAATAACCCATATCGTTGGGAAGATGTAAAGAGCAAGGACTTGTTCAAGCGCAAGCGTGTTGTTCTATTCTCATTGCCAGGTGCATTTACACCAACCTGTTCAACATATCAGTTGCCAGACTTCGAAAAGATGTTTGCTGATTTTCAGACATGTGGCATCAAGGAAATCTATTGCGTATCAGTCAACGACGCTTTCGTTATGAACGCATGGGCGAAGTCGCAAAATCTTGTTAATGTCAAGGTCATTCCTGACGGCAGTGGCGCGTTTACAAAGAAGATGAAGATGCTAGTCAAGAAAGATAATCTTGGCTTCGGTGTTCGTTCATGGCGCTATGCTGCAGTTGTAAAGAATGGCGTGATTGAAAAGATGTTTGTTGAGCCTGGTTTTGAAGACAACTGCACCACAGACCCTTACGGTGAAACAGCACCAAAAAATGTTTTGGACTGGCTCAAAAAGAATTCGTGATATGAAAGTACAATTAGTATCATACAGTAAACCAGTTTTAGAGGGATTGGAGACACCAACGGACCTTGTTGCTTATTGCGCAAGAGTCTCCAATCCCTCTAATCAATTAAACAGTGAAACTGCTGAAAAATTGATCAAGTATCTGGTGAAGCATCAGCACTGGTCACCGCTAGAAATGGCAACAATGTGTCTAGAAATTGAAACAACTAGAGACATTGCTCGTCAGATTCTTCGCCATCGCAGTTTTTCTTTCCAGGAATTTTCGCAGCGTTACGCAGACCCAACAAAGGATCTGGAATTTGTTACTCGAGAAGCAAGACTCCAAGACCCAACTAACCGCCAAAATTCTATTTCTGGCGCAGAATTATTTGTACAGTATGAATGGAATAGAAAGCAACAAGAATTACTTGACCATGTAAAACAAGTCTACAGATGGGCAATCGATAACAATATTGCTAAAGAACAGGCTCGTGCTGTTCTTCCAGAGGGATTAACTATGTCCCGTATGTACATGAGCGGTACATTAAGATCTTGGATTCACTATATACAACTCCGAAGCGGTAACGGCACTCAAAAAGAACATATGGATATCGCGAAAGAGTGCGCCAAGGTTATTGCTGAAGTATTCCCTCTATCAACGCAATTCATCGCACAAGAATAATAAGGAGCAATCATGGCTACGAGACTTCCTAGCATTTATCAAGATTTCATTCACATTTCCAGATATGCACGATTCAACGATGATCTAGGTCGTCGAGAAACATGGGATGAAACTGTTGACAGATACATCAGTTATTTTAAGAGCAAAACAGACAACAATAAGAAAGTTCCTTGGGATGAATTGCGCACTGCTATTTTAAACCTAGAAGTCATGCCATCAATGCGTTGCTTGATGACCGCAGGACCTGCTTTGGAAAAGGATCAAGTCGCTGGTTATAATTGCTCGTATGTTGCCATTGATAATACAAAAGCATTTGATGAAATCATGTATGTTCTAATGTGCGGAACAGGTGTTGGTTTCTCTGTTGAATCAAAGTACACTAACAAACTTCCAGAAGTTCCAGAAGAACTACACGAAACAGACACAACCGTTGTCGTTGCTGATTCTAAGATTGGATGGGCTTCTGCTTATCGTGAAATCGTTTCGCTTCTGTATTCTGGTAAGATCGCGAAGTGGGATGTATCAAAGGTTCGCCCAGCGGGTGAGCGTCTAAAGGTATTTGGTGGTCGCGCATCTGGTCCAGAACCATTGGTCGATCTATTCAAATTCACTCTCAATATCTTTACAAAGGCAAGAGGCAGGAAACTGTCTACCTTGGAGTGCCATGACATTGTATGCAAGATTGCTGATATTGTTGTTTGCGGTGGTGTTCGCCGTTCTGCTCTCATTTCTCTAACTGACCTCAACGATGACCAGTTGCGTCATGCAAAGTCAGGTGACTGGTGGACGCACAATGGGCAAAGAGCACTTGCAAATATTTCGGCAGTGTATGACAAACGAGTAGACATGGATACATTCATGAATGAATGGCATGCTCTTTATATGTCAAAGTCTGGTGAGCGTGGTATCTTCTCTCGTGCTGCTTCACAGGCTGTTGCTGCTAAGAATGGTCGCCGCGATCCAAAGCATGAGTTCGGCACAAATCCTTGCAGTGAAATCATTCTTCGTCCATTTGAGTTCTGTAATCTTTCTGAGATCGTTGTTCGCGCAAACGATGATGTTGAATCATTGAAGCGTAAGGCTCGTTTGGCTACAATCATTGGTACACTTCAGTCAACGCTAACAGACTTCCGCTACATCAATAAGAAATGGAAGAATAATTGCGATGAAGAAAGACTACTTGGCGTTTCCTTTACTGGTATTTGTGATAACAAGTTGCTTAATAAGCCATCACAGAAACTTGCTGATGCATTGGATGCTATCAGACTTCATTGCGTTGAAACAAATAAGGAATTCGCACATGCTCTTGGTGTTCCACAGTCGGCTGCAATTACTTGCGTCAAACCTTCAGGTACTGTATCACAGTTGGTTGATTCCGCTTCAGGCATTCACCCACGCTATGCCCAATATTATATTCGTAGAGTTAGGGCTGATATGAAGGATCCTCTTGCTCAGTTTATGATTAACAAGGGATACTTTGCTGAGGAAGATTTCTACAGCAAGTCAAATTGGGTGTTCTCATTCCCAATGAAGGCACCAAAGAACTCTGTTACACGCAACGACATGACTGCGATTGAACAGTTGGAACTTTGGAAGATCTATCAAGACCACTGGTGTGAACACAAGCCATCTATCACTGTATATGTTGGTGATGATGAGTGGATGGAAGTTGGTGCATGGGTTTACAAGAACATCTCGATTCTTTCAGGTGTTTCTTTCCTCCCACGCGACAACGGTTCATATCGTCAAGCACCTTACGAAGAAATTGATGAATCGTTGTATAACGAACTTCTTGCTCGCCAAAATGTGGATATCAATTGGGTAGAGTTTATGGAAGAAACAGATACAACAACTTCAGCAAAAGAATTGGCTTGCTCGGCAGGAGTCTGCGAACTGTGAAATTTAGCATTATAACACCCACTCACCTGAAGAACTCGTTTCTGGGTGACTTGTATGAGAGTCTTGTTGCTCAAACTTATGAGAACTGGGAGTGGGTGATTTATTTGAATGGTGTGGAAGGTGGTTTGGATGCTCTAGTAAATTACCCAGTGCTAGTTGCCATTAAGTCTGATGAGCGCATTAAAATTGTTGTGAGTGATGAGATCAATTCTAAAATCGGCTTCAATAAGAACAAAGCCTTTCATCTAGGAACAGGTGATGTTCTTGTTGAGGTCGATCATGATGATATGCTCACACCAGATTGCTTAGAAGAATTATACAAAGCATTTCAAGATCCTACTGTTGGATTTGTATACAGTGATAGTATCACCTATCATGTAAACAATGAATTTACACCATACGATGCTCATTATGGGTGGACTTATAAAAAAGTCATGTGGCGTGGCAAAGAACATTACTCAATGAATTCTTTTGCACCAACAAGCCACAGCATGGCGTATATCTGGTATGCGCCTGACCATGTTCGAGCATGGCGTAAAAGTGTTTATGTGTCCATTGGTGGTCATAATGTAAATCTAGATATATGCGATGATCATGAATTGGTTATTCGCACATACTTGAACACCAAGATGCATCATATCAATAAGCCCCTGTATGTTTACAGGATTACTGGTAACAATACTTGGTTAGAAAGAAATCAAGCAATTCAAGATACAACTAGAGAGTTGTTTAAGCAGTATGCATGGGATCTTGCGTGTAAAGATGCGAAAGACAGAGGGTTGGATATTGTAGAATTAGGCGGAGGAATTAATCCTCGGGCTGGATGCAATATCAATATTGATTTAGAAGATGGTAATGTTACCGCTGACCTTAATAATGGCATTCCGCTTCCAGATAACAGCGTTGGTGTAATCAACGCTTCGCATATTATAGAGCATCTTAACGATAAACACAAGATTATGGCAGAGATCTACCGTGTTCTTGCTGATGATGGTTGGGTATTCATTCAGGTGCCCTCAACAGATGGTCGCGGTGCATTTCAAGACCCAACGCACGTGAGTTACTGGAATGAAAACTGCTTCTGGTACTACACCAGAAAAGATAAGGCAATGTTTATTCGCAACGACAAGATTCGGTTTCAGGAATTTAAACTTGATACCTTTTGGTGGGAACCACGAAGCGATAATATTGCAATCACAGATGCTTGGTTAGTTGCCATTAAGTCTGATAAGCGTAGACCACACCCAGTAAAAATATGAACAAGAAAACTAAAATTGTAATGATCTCGATGTTCAAGAATGAAGCGCAGAACATCGGGAAGATGCTAGAATCTGTTGCTCCGTATATTGATTACTGGATTCTACAGGATAATGGTTCTACGGATGGAACACCAGAAGTTGTAAAGGCATGGCAGGAAAAGTACAATATCCCAGGATTTGTTTACCAAGTTGAAGAAGGCTGGGTAAACTTCGGTTGGAATCGTGACCATCTCTTACAGAAGTGCCGCCAAACAGAACATGGCTGTGACTGGATTATGAAGATGGATTGCGACGAGACATTAATCGTCGATAGTGACTTTGATTGGTCGCCGTTTGACAATCATTCTACTCAAGCATTTCATGTAACATCTATTGCTGACCCTCTAATCTATTTCAGAGCATGGATCTGGAACGCCAAGTTACCGTGGCGTTTCAATCACGATCCAGCACATGAGACCATCTATCTAGACATAGAAGGTGTTGGTGAAAACTTTGAACGCAAAAATCTAGGATATAAGTTTAGATTAATTGGCGGTGTGATGCAGGGAGAAAGTTACACTGTTCCAACGAAATATGTTAGCGATGCGTTGAAGTTAGAAGAGCGATTGATTCGCGAAGGAACAATGCTGACTGACCTGTATCATTTTTGGTATATCGGTAAGTCATATGAAGATTGCTATCGCGGAAACTTTTTCCCACTGAAAAACATACACCAGGAAGAATACGCTCGCCGCTGCATATTCTATTTCCAACAAATCTTAGACTATACGCACGATTATAGCAATACGAAGAAAGCAAAAAATATTGATGAGATGGCTTACTTTGCCATGAACAGTATTGGTAATGCATATAGATTTCTAGACGAGCATTACAAGGCAATTGAATTCTACAAAGAATCAGAACAGTTTGCCCCACCTAGAAACGATCACCTTGTTAATCTTGCCGAAACATATTGGGAGTTGATGGATTATCGAAGGATGGTTCAATGCACAGAAAAACTGATGCAACCAGAACGAAAGAATCCTTTCCCAGAGTTTTTCTTTCTCATTAATCAAAACCTTTATCATGACACTGGTACACACCCGCAATACTTGCATAAAATTGCAAGTGAGTTGACTGCGCAGTATACAACGCTTCATCTTGGAACTGTATTTGCTGTAAAGAAAGAAAACACGAAGCGAATGTTTATTGTTGATGACTTTTATGATGACCCAGAACTGGTTAGAAACTTTGCCTTGCAATTAGAATACACTGAGGATCTGCGATACTACAAGGGTAAAAGAACTCAGTCGTACAAAACGCCACAGATGCGTCAGAGGTTTGAAGAGATTATAGGTAAAAAGATTACTGTGTGGGATGAGCATGGAATGAATGGCGTGTTCCAGTATTGCACACCAGAAGATGCGTTAGTGTATCACTGGGACAATCAAACTTGGGCTGGAATGATTTACTTAACTCCTGGCGCACCATACCAAAGCGGCACATCATTATTCGCACACAAAGCAACTGGTGCCAGATGTGAAACTGATCCAGGATCGGAACTTGCCTTTAATGGCGGATACTACGATCGATCTAAATTTGAACTTGTAGATACGGCTGGTAATGTATTTAATCGTTTGGTTCTTTTTGATGCAAAGTGTATACATGCTGCTAATGAATATTTTGGTCAATCGATAATAAATTCTAGATTGTTCCATCTTTTCTTCTTTGATTGAGGATATATACTATCATGGCATACATAAACGCTAATATCCCGCCCATTGAATGTTATGTGCGGACTAACTTTCTTCAGAACAGAACAGAGTTCGATGAAGCGAAAGACTCATATCTTCCCGTCCTTATATTCGGTGTGGCGTCGATACCGCATCGTGCCCCACTTTTTCATTTCATCATGGAAGACGAAGGGCTTTGGTTTCGCATGCCGATACACGCTTTCTGTCATAAGACTCCTGCGCCGCAAGCGTCGCTATATAATCTAGTTCTGTGGGATTCTTTCAGTTCATACATTGGAGTTACGCAGTTCGATTTCTTGATCAATAAGCGTATGAAGTATATTGATAGAAACAAGAAATGGAATGAAGGGACTTATATGTTTACGCTAGACTGGGCGCATGAAGACAAGAACATTGCAGATCTTGGGTTTAGCGAAGTCCCAGGGCAACATAAATGTGGTCATGTGATTAAACTTGATGATGGTAATTTTGCAATTCAGCCAAACAATCGCTGCCGTGCATTTGAGCCATCCTTTGTTACGAAGCCTGGACAAAATCTTATTGAACGAAAACTTGGAACGCAAATGTGGTCTGTAGAAAATACAGCCAAGTGGGTTCTCTCTGATGACGATAGATACGATTACGAGGTTAAAAACAATGCCTGATCTAAAACTAACATGCGATAATTGTGGATCTTCATTTGCTTTATCATATGACGATGATGAAGTGAGTTATTCACCAAGTCATTGCCCATTCTGTGGCGATTTCTATGATAA
>Ga0207937_1000369_pt1 | contig 15929 bp, 8 predicted proteins | sample LakMenEpi04Sep11_FD_150668 | JGI IMG/M metagenome (GOLD analysis project Ga0207937, IMG submission 150668) | Freshwater microbial communities from Lake Mendota, WI - 04SEP2011 deep hole epilimnion (SPAdes) | ecosystem: Environmental > Aquatic > Freshwater > Lentic | place: Lake Mendota, Madison...
ATCGATTGCGATCTTTACTTCATTTCTTTTTTGCGTCTTTGCGTCTTTGCGTGCGCGAAAGAGACGTTACATTCAATCATGATGCAACGCAAATCCGCGGGCTTGAAATCGAACTCGTTCCAGACGAAGCCAACGCTAAGGTACCAGGAGAGAATGGATTGAAAATCGTACGCACCGATCGCGAACTGGAAATGAATTCCGTCGACGCACGACTCCGTGACTTAGGGGCGACACTCGTCAAATTGCCTGACGGGGTAGCGGAGTCTGAACTCGAACGGGAGCTAATCGAGGCCGATTTATTGCTCATGTGCTATACGAAAGTTAGCCGCACGGTGATCGAGAAAGCGCAACACCTGAAGGCAATCATCAAGTATGGCGTAGGGATCGATGCAATCGATATCGTGGCGGCTCGCGAGCGAGGTATTCCCGTGGTAAACATCCCGTATTACGCGGAGGAAACGGTAGCCGAAGGTGCATTCGCCTTGATGCTGGGCCTGGCTAAACGATTCAAGCCGATTCAGAATGCCATGCAACACGATGGATGGGCTTGGCCGGAGTCGCGGTATTTAGCCAACGATCTAGCCGGAAAGACGCTGGGCCTCGTGGGTGTCGGACGAATCGGCAGCAATATGGCTCGAATGGCGAGCGCGTTTCGAATGCGAGTGCTGGGATACGATCCACATTCACATGGATTTCCTGTGGAAAGATTTGAACATCTTGAAGACATGCTCGCAGAGTGCGATTTCGTATCTATTCATTGTGTGCTGAATGAGGACACGCGAGGGTTGATCGGAGAAGCCGAGTTTTCTCGTATGAAGCCCGGAGCCTATTTCATCAATGTCTCACGCGGGGAGATTGTCAACGAAACCGCTTTGCTCCATGCGTTGCAAACGAAGAAAATCGCTGGCGCGGCACTCGATGTTTACGGACAAGAGCCACTGGCTAAGGATGGTCATCCGTTGTCTACTCTTTACGCAATGGACAACGTTCTCGTATGGCCACACCTCACGTTTTACACGCAGGAAGCGATGCGGCGACTAGAAGACGAAACGATGGCCAGATGCATGGAAGCGATCGAAGGCCGACCGCTAACGATTCAATCCCATGATCCGCGTCTGCGCGCGCAAACAATAGGAGTAAAGTTCGAGCCCTAGCGATTGCTGAACATTCAAGGCCTACTCGATGCTCTTTCGGAAGCCTTGGATGAGTTTCGTTTCGCCAATTTTATCGCGCTGCGCTAATGTTTCGTTGATTCGCTGCGCAGTTAATCCAGGCAGTTGCAGGCTTGATTCGATTCCTTGGTATGCCCCATCCAGCAATCGATACATTTGGAGTGACTCACCGTCGTGCCTCCAAACCTCTAAAACATGCATGGCCGCAAACAATTGCATTTTCTTGATCGTCGAGGAAGTCAACTCGACTTCAATCACTAAGTCGGGTGGAGGATCGACTTCAAAATCCATTTCATTCTTGCCCAGCAATTGGGCTGCATGTGTCACGTAGTATGATTCGTCCGCTTCAAAGGCTTTGCTCAAGTCGGATCGCTTGACGGTTACCGATGCGACGCTGATGATCTCAATGTCCATGAGCTCCGAGTACGTCTCAACAATGCGACCGATGAGGCAACCGATGTTCTCGTGTTCTCGCTTTGGTGACATCATTTCCAAGACTCCGTTATCATAAGTCATGCGAGGAACACTTCCGGAGCGTTGGTCAGCGAGAGCGACGTAGGTCTCCCAGGCTACGTTTTCCAAAACCATCCGAGTTTCTTGTTCTGTTCGTATACGCTCTACAATGCTCACTTGGGACTCCAACAGAGTGGGTAGGGAAAGCTCAGCAAAACCCGTGAGCCCATTCTACTCCGTGGCAACACAACACTCCAGGCGCAGCCTGCTTACGTCTTTCAACCCGACATTGCTACAAAAATCGGCCTGATCGTCATGCATTGGCCTGATAGCCATCGTCCAGGCTATCGGTTGCGCAACGACTCCACAAAGTCAGGATCGTCCATCTTAACGACAGGACCTTCTTTCCGCCGGCGTTCGAACTTGGGATCCGTCGGATCGAACGTATCCTCAGGCTTGAACACGCGAGGATCCACTGGTACGTACTTGTAGGGCGTAAAGTCTGGTGTGTTGGTGAACATGTCCGACAAATCGGTGGCAGTCGCATCAAACAAGTTGTTAGGGCCCAAATCAAACAATCGGTAGATGGTCTTGATGATGCTTATGATCGAAGTGTGCTCATGGGAAACGTTCGCTCGTTTCGCCCAGGGGCTAATGCATAGCACATAAGATCGATGCCGATCGATAGAATCGCTATCCGCACCCGAATCGTCCTGCGTGACAAAGATCGCCATCTTCTTCCACTCTGGCTGCGATGAAAGGTATGCCACGATTTTGCCCAACGCCAAATCGTTATCTGCCATATAGCTCGCTACGAACGGGAAGCCGTTCTTGGCAACAGGTGCAGCGCCGTGATCGTTACACAACGTGACGTTGATGAACTGAGGGATTTTGTTCTCGTGCGTCGATCGGTACTTTTCCAAATCCTCTGCAAACCAATCCACTCTCGCGATGTCGGGAATGTAATTGTTGTACGCCGGATAGTTGAAATCGGTATTATCAAACAATACCTTGGGCATCGGGAAGTTGACTTGCGTATAAGCACCTGAACGGTTCGTCATTGGCCCTTCGTCGTTGTCAGGGAATTCGAACCCTTCGCCATAATTGCGAAATGAGATCCCGCCACGGGAAAGATGTTCCCACATGGAACCGTTCTCAAGATAGTCTTCCGGGATAGGAGATCCATTCGAAGTCATCGAAACGACACGCCCCTTTGCTGTTTCACTCTTGCCGAATCCCCATCCAGAGTAGAACACTCGAGTGGTCCAAAAACTCGGATAGACACCGACCAACCATCGATGACCGTCGCCAGATGCCTGAGGCTCCATATAGAAATTATCCGAGATGCAAAACTGTTCTGCGAGTCGGACATGATTCGGCATGATGGGCAGGCGTTCGTCTTTGCCCTTTTCTTTGATCCAGCCATTCATGCCAAACTCGGCATAATCAGGTTCGCTGGTTGCCCCTTTCAATCCACCAAAGATACCATCAAACGTGTGATTCTCTTTCGTGATAAAAACAACATACTCGATATCTGTTGGGAGCGAAGGAGCAGGTTCCTTCGAGGGGACCATGCCATTGTTACGGAGAACATCCTGCAGTCCGGGCTTCAACGAAGTCAAATCCACTTTGCAGATCATGCCTGGCATATCCTGCAAACCAAAACGTTCATCGCTCTCTGTGCGTTTATGTTTCGCCCCTCGCGGTCCCAAACCAAGCCCTTTTTGCGTTGCGACGTAAAGCGTGCGCTGATCCGCTGAGAGTTTGCAAGCGGTTGGGAACCAACCCGTAGGAATCCAGTTTTCGACCGTACCTGAAGCAGTATTGACGACTGCGATGGCATTTAATCCCGAAGCGCAAACATACAGTTTCGTGCCGTCTGTAGTGATCGTCATGCCAGAGGGGATCACGCCTCGCAAAGTGGATAGAGTGGGTTCAGGAGCCAACTTCACCGTCTTGCGAATCTCCAATGTCCTCGCATCGAGATACTGAACGGTATCGTTATTGGCATTGGTGACATACAGCGTATCCTTGTAGACGAGCAACGCGTTTGGCGAACTACCACCCACCGCTTTGCCGCTATCTGCGGGCGCATGAATGAGAATGCCGGTCTTTACTTTCGCGGTAACTTCCGGCTTTGCAGGATTGGATACATTGATCATCCAGACAGAATTGGCATCGGGAACCAACGGGTCGCCCAAGCCAGGAACCTTCCGTCCTTCACGGACCACGCCTTCTTCCGACTCCTTGGATGGAAAGCCGAACGCTGGCTTGGTCAAGCCGCGCGGGTCGCCATCACCAGTAGGTACTAGCGAGTAATCAAATACTCCGATGTTGGCAACAAACAAACGTTCGCCATCTTCGGAAAGGGCAAGGGAAAAGGGTTCACGTCCAGCCGGGATATCGGCAACTACCTTGCCTGCAGCAATGTCAAATACGACTATTCGCTGGCGCGCGACATCCGCTCCGAAGACAAACCGCTCATCCCGCGACATGGCAATATCATTGATGTACGCTTCTGGATCTGCGCGTATCGTTACAGATGGCTTCAAGTCCAGTTCCTGTAAGCGTTTGGTCGCAGCTTCGCTCCATCGACTTGTCTCAAATATTTGAATTCCATGTCCAGCATCGCCGCTGGAGGCAATCAGTTTGGAACTATCTTTGGTGAAGAGACCACAGAAAGCTGCGTTCCGCCAGGGAATACGATACGAATTGCTCTTGGTAGTCGAGTCTTTGCTGGAATAGATGATCATACCTGGATCGCAAAAGCCAACAATCCATTTCCCATCAGGACTCGGAACCACATTCCAAAGATCATCACCTGTGTAAAGTCTTTCACCGATCGGTGTAAGATAACGACCGTTCGGAAGGACGGTGACTCCACCAGGGTTCACTTTCGCAAAGTCATTCCCTGCAGGCGCTCGATATTTTGACGATTGAGCATTCGCATTGGCGCAGAAAACGACGGAAAGCAAAAGCAGAGTAATTATCTTCATGGTGCTCAAAACTGTGGTGTGATCGATCGTAAGAAGACTAGCGTGGCTTAGGAGCCTTCTTCAGAGTGACGGTGTCAAAGAGCTTTCCTTCGAGGTCAAAGCTCTTGAGCTCTAGAGTCCTACCATTCACAGCAACAAACACAAAGTGATGGCCGCGTCGAACGTTGTTTTGAAAAGGAGGTCGAATCGGACCCGCTTGCTCAAGGCCACCGCCGCCACCACCAGTAATCATATAGACGGTACCCGAATCCTCGGCAACTTGCCCAGCCACAATCGGCCATGTTCGCTCGTAGGAATGAATATGCCCGTTCCAAACGACATCCATCGCGTAGCGATCAAACAGTTTCGTCAGTGGTCGAATTCGCGTATCGCCCCATGTGCTTTTCCCTTTCCATAGATTGCCGTAATCATCTTCATCGGACGAATAGGAGGGATGGTGGTAGCTAACGAATTTCCAAACAACGTCCGAAGTGCCAGCTTTTTCTCGTTCTTCGAGTACCTGAAGCTGCTTCTCCAACCATAGGTATTGTTCGCTTTGCTCATCGACCTTTTTATTCGAGTCGAGCATAAAGAACATCGCATTGCCATATTGGAACGAATAGTAGTACTCGGGTGCTGGTAAATCCATGTAGCGATAATAATAGTCTGCGTTCCGTTCATGATTGCCCAGCACAGGATAGAACGGAACACGAGACGTCAAAGGATTCATGCTCGCAAAGAATTCATTCACCCATTGGTTTTTGATGGGACCATCATCGACGAGATCTCCAGGGATGACTAGAAAATTTGGTCGCAGTGCCCATGCATATTGAGCAAGCTTTCCATTAACTGCTGGGTTCCCCTGCGTATCCCCCATGACAGCGAAAGCAAAAGGCGTACTCGGCAACGAGGCCGTTTGAAAGGAACTGACTTCACCTCGAATACTCTCTTCACGTCCTTCTTCATCAACGATGACTTGATAGTAGTAACCAGTCTCGGGTAATAGGTTTGGGAGCGTTGCGGTATGCAACAAACGATCATCGCTGGATGCAACGACCGTGTTTGTGAATTTGCTCGTTTCTCCATATTTGACAGATACCTTCGCTGGGCGATTCACTTCGCACATCACCCGGATGCTATCTCGTGTCGCAAACTGCAGATACGGCTTGACCAGAAACTGAAACTCTTTCGACGGATCAAGTTTGGCAGGTAGGGAAACCCAATGCTTTTGGTGCTCGAAATCATGGGCGATCCAAGCGGGCTTGGCAGCCAAGTCGTAGACTATTACCTGGCCGATGCGCCCATCTAGAGGAAACAACTCGTTGACGTCCAGATAAGCACCAATCGCGAGCTTTGCCTCTTTGGGATAGAGAATGTTTCCCTTCTGTTCGGATGATTCGCCATCGATTAGTCCATTGACCCAAAGCTGCATCTTGGAGCCATCGTACACGGCGCAAACGTGGTACCACTTGCCAGGCTCGATGGTCGTATTGCCCGAGAGGTAGGTCATCTTGCCATCTCCGTCGTCTGCGCCTTCGGTAGCTAGCCCGAACGAAAAGGCTTTTTGGTTGTACCCCAGCACCCATCCTTTCTCCGCATTGCCGTTATCCTGAAAGGCGGAGATGATCCCACCGTTCTCAAGCATGGAATCGAGGCTTACCCAACTCGAGATAGTGATCGCCGTTGACGGCAATACACGTTGAACTTTTTCCCAAGGATCCTGAGCCACGAAGAAAGTTTCGTTGCCTTCCAGACGCAAGCAGTTCAGTTGGCCAATTTTCTCGGCGATGGGTGAACCCATCACATTCAGGTTAGGCCCCGACTGCGATTTCAGGGTTTGATCGACAAGGTAAGCCTTATCAAACATCCACGCCGCCCGCGGATCGGGCCCTTCGTGTGCAAAACAGGAGAGACATGCACTCCAAAACGCAAAGATTGATGCAGCAAGCAAATGTTTAGAAGGCATTCTTGATCTCGTGGTGAGTCATGTTGAACAAAGAAAGGTCAGTTAGAGAAATCCAAGGAGGTTGGAATCGGGGATGGTAATGTACCGAAACAATGCTTTAAGCAGAAACAAAGAGGCGCATTACGTGCAGTCAACAAGATCAACTTGCGGTACGAAACGAATTTTTCCACAGTGTTCATGGCTTGATGAAGGTACTCGTACGGTTTGTGTTAATTTATTGTGAATTCGAATTCACCCCCTCGTGTTCCTCTGTTGACGCGAACAATCATCCCCTGGCTCTGCGAAGAGCAAAGCAACCGATGTGCCTGGCTAAACAGTCACCATGCTATCATTGTTGATCGTCGCACCAACTTCACGGAATGATAATCATTTCTTCACGCGACGCACGTTGGCTCTTCCCTGTCACGCTGTTAACCTTGTTGTCTTTCAATGATGGGTGTTTGAGCGACCAATACGTTGGTCTTGCTATGTTTGTCTGGAGCAACTTATGCTTGGTTTGCGTCGATTTCTATTACTTCTTCCGTTCTTTTTCTTGAGCATTGGATGTGGCAAGCCTCCCATGCAGACAGTGCAAGGGACTGTCAAGAGAGATGGCAAGCCGGTTGCAAACTGCAAGGTTGGATTCTTTCCTGATCTAAGTGAGGGAGAAATCATAAATCTCGATCGGCATGGGTTTGGTTTTGGTCTAACCGATCAAGATGGCAATTTTAAGATCCAACATCCACAGGGAGAAGAAGGGATTTGGGCTGGCAAGTACAAAGTGACCTTTGTTGCTTGGGTTACGTCGAGTGGAAAGCCGTTGCCGCCAGAGACGAAACCGAGTGAAGTCCAAGGAGGCGTAGTGAATTTGTTTCCTGATTTGTACGAAGCCCCAAGTACTACCAAAGAGTCTGTGAAAGTGGAAAAGGGCGTTGCCAACGTCTTCAACTTCGACATTAAAACCAAGTGATTTTTAGTTACATTAGCGAACTTGTTGCAAACAGTAGAGGAAGAAATTATGCGAAAGAAAGATGTTCAACAGGGCTTTACGCTCGTTGAGTTGTTGGTGGTCATTGCCATCATTGGAATTCTGGTTGGATTGCTGCTCCCAGCCGTGCAGGCAGCGCGAGAAGCTGCGCGAAGAATGAGCTGCCAGAATAACACGAAGCAATTGGTGCTATCGGTTATGAACTTCGAAAGCTCCATGAAGGGGCTACCGATGGCTGCCGAATTTGAAGTAGGCACCTCATGGCATTCCCTCATTCTGCCGTACATCGAGCAAAAGAACATGTACGACTTGATGACTTTCCAAGAAGATGGCGAGGGGAACTACCAATGGGCGTTTCCGATTCCTGGAATCACTGGTCAGGCAGCATTGACGAATTTGGCTTACAATCGTTGGTTCAAAAACATTTATGTGTGCGAGCAACGATTCCCTGCTTTCCGATGTCCTTCCTCGGCGTTTCCAGAATCCGCTGCTGACATTTCTGGCGACAACTGGATTGTGCAGCGTAGATCGCCGACCAATTACTTAGGTTGCGTTTCAGGGGTAATCCAGCTTGACCGTAGGCGGCAGGTGGCAGCAGCCCCGTGGGGTGGTTCGGCTGCAACAGAAGTCATCCATGATCTGGATGGTGTGTTTGTGAACAAAATGGCTCATCAGCGCATTCGGTTCAATGGAAGAGGCTATGGCATCGTTGGTACCACTCTGGGCACAATTACCGACGGAACCTCCAATACCATTGCGATCGGAGAAGCGGAGCCGGACATCCGAGCCGTTCCTGAAATGGGAGTGATTCGCGAGAGAAATGAGCCGAATATGGGCCGAAAAGACCACTGGGCATTCGGAGGGGACGACGTCGACACCAACAATCAGGGAGATATGTCTGAGCATCTCGGGTCGACCGGAGTTCGGATGAATTTACTTTCGGTCGCTCCTGGATCTGCCGCGTTTGCCGCGTATGAAATTAGCTTCGGCAGCAAACACACGGGCGGTGCGAATTTCGGTTTTGCCGATGGATCCGTTCGGTTCTTGTCGCAGCAAATCGATCAGACGACTTACAGTGCGTACGGATCACGCAATGGTGGCGAGGTCGCGCGAGGCGAGGACTAAGGAACTCTGAAGTCATCAACATGTCTCTCTGGATTCTCCGGAGAGATTTTGACAACACATTGATTCCAAGCGAGTTTGCAGGCTATCGATTGTCAATCGATAGCCTGAATCCACCGCAATCCTCGGGAAATTTCTTCAGAATGAATTGTTTTGGATCGCTCCAGCAAATTGGAGCGAAAGTCTGCATCGTACGGGACTTCGATTCTTTTTGCATAACGTTTCGTTAGTGGGCTCGTCAACATCGACGATTCATGACCGTTCAAACGCAAAAATTGCAGGACATTTCGGAGATGATTCTCAGGTTCTAGCAGAAATAGATCGAAATCGAGGAAATGAGTTCGATCTGGGTATTCTCGGTGAACAGTCTTGAGTGACTCCATCTCCACATACCAACTCATCGCAGCCCGCTCTCCTGGGCTTAGTTGATCTAGCGAAACATGACGCTTGGTTGAATCATTGTGAAGGCGATCCAAACGACTCTTCGCTGAAGAATCGATGTCGCTCATGGATCCATCTAGGACGGATGCCAAGAAGGTTTCGGCAGAAATGAACATCAAAATTGCTTTGGAGTCGTTCGTCATCCGCATGAGCTTTGTCCCAATCTGGCTAACAAAGCTTGTCGCCTTGATCATGGCCCGTTGGGTCGGTCGAAAGGTTCGAGACCAAAGTGCCAAAAAGTCTTGGATGTACATGTCTGCGGATGGATCGATCAGGGACCTCAAAATCCATGGCTCACGCAGTGCAAGGCAATTTGGATGCTCCCCCAGAATACGCGAAAGCATCGTCGATCCCGTATGCGAGATATGGAAAATGAAATCGCAACGAATGGGGAGTTCACGCGCCCACGGTGAAAGAAGGTTCCAAGGTACATTACCTGAATTGTAGGAGATACCGGCCTTTGCAGCCTCCGCTAGCATCCTCTGATCCATGAAGCTTGCGCGACGATAATCTTCTTCTGACAGGCGGACAACGTGAACAAGCTGTCCGTCAGGAGACAGATCAAACGGAAACAAGCATGGTGATGACTGAATCTCCTGCTTTAGCTTTGCTTCCATCGGACTGGTCATTGAGATTTCCAGTTTGCATTGAATGCGATGGAGATTCTCGGCTCATCGGAATCGCTAGGGTGAACAAAATGGTAAAGCCAGCTCGGAAACAAGACCATCAATCCTGGAACAGGACGCACCAACATGCGTTGACCGTATGGAGTGCCTGGAGTAAAGATCATTTCTGTAAAAGGTCGAGGGTCATAAAGCTCCAAGACACCTGCAAGTGAATTTGGGTTACTGCTGGATGTCACGTAATAGCAGCCGGACCAAGCGCTAGAGGGATGATTGTGCATTCGATGATAGTTGCCGCGGCGGCTTACGTTTGCCCATGCATGCACCATGAATCCTCCTCGCCCGGGCATCGGGCGCCCTTGCACTTCTGGGAGTTGGTAAGTTGCAGCCGTCATCTGGCCTAGATTGTCGGAGATCCAATTGCGAAGCGTCGCAACGGCATTTCCAGGCCACTCCAAAAAATCCGAAGGCGAATGCCAACCTCCCAAATTGGCAAAGTCATCGCTCGGTGTGATTCGCTCTCGTTCCAAGATCAATTGCTTGAGCTCGGCGTTGATGTGCTCTGTCGATGGGTATTGAAATTTGCCGATCAATGTTGCGAAGACCGGAGCGATCTGTCGGGTTGGCGGGGACGAAGCCACTAGGAACTCCATGTTGTGTCGAGATGTTAGAAACGTTGGTAACGACTGCCGATGCTTTGCTTTTCGGACCAGTTCGATGATTGTCGAACGAACCGCTCGTTGTCGCCAGCCACGAAAGAACGCCCGCACTCAACATAACATAATGTTCTTGATTTCTTAACAGGATGGAAGCACAACCTGTTGGTGGATTTCGTAAACTCGTTCGTGTGGTTCGTGAGCTTTTTACTCACGTTTGTGTGCAGAAGTATTCCAAGCAACAACAGAAGCATAGCATTCGCCTATGTCTACCAGCAACCCATTCGAACTTCGCGGTGTGCAAGTCTGGCCATCGATGTTTTTTCTTCGAATCTGGGACCGATTTGGTGAACATCAGCAGCCTATCCTTGACTACCTCTACGAGTTGCAAGCGAGTCAGGGCTCAACGCTCGCAAGCGACGTCGCGGAAGGAGCCAAGGCTCCGTTCGGAATCTATGAAGGTGACTTTGATCTCTTCAAGCGAGAACATGAGTCACTTCAGCAATTGGTGGGATTTATTCGCAGTACCCTTGCAAGCGCCGTATGCATTGCTAATCAAGAGGGCATCCCACAACAAATCGAAGTCGATTTTCCAGATAGCTGGTATCACATCACCAATGAGAACGGTTTCCACGATGCCCATTGGCATCATGGTTGCAGTTGGTGCGGGATTTTTTACCTTCGATTGGGAAGCTCCGGTCAACGGTCCTCCAAAGGGGCTCCGAATGGAGGAAGCCGTTTTTACAATCCTGCCATTTGCGGAGGCGGATATCGTGACTTTGGAAACAAATACTTGAGCAGTTCAATCGACGCTCCCATCGAGAATGGCTTGCTACTTTTGTTTCCTTCTTATTTGCTCCATAGCGGTCTTCCGTATTCGGGTCAGGAAGATCGTGTTGTCATTGCTTTCAACGCAAAGGTATTTCTACGCTCGAGTTCTTCGTAAGAGCAGCTTGTCTTGAAAACGGCGTAGCTGGAAGCGTTGGAAGCCTGATTTATCTCGGCCTTCACTAAATATTCATCATTCCTTAAGCGGAAATGAACATTTTCTATGCTGCTACTTAACTTGCGTACGCAACGATACCGCCCGTAACGATTTTGCAGATTAGTGGGGCGATGCGGCCGGTGTCGTTTGATTGCCACTTCATGCAGGCGGTTAGTTTAGTGTCCTTCATCATTTGATTAAATCATCAGCGGAGAAACTCGATGTCAATGCGGAAAAGTCCATCACTCAGTTCGTTGGCTGGAAAGTTGGAAAAATTACTCAAAGGCTCGGGTAGGAGAAAATTACTTCGTTCTCGTGCTCGCCGAAGGTTGTTTGAGCAATTGGAATCTCGTGAGCTTATGGCTCTCAACATCGTCAGTGTTAGCCCGCTAGATGGCGCTACGGAAGTCCCGGTGAATTCGGATCTTGTCATCAACTTCAATGAGAACGCAGTGAAGGGGCAAGGAAACATCTATGTCTTGCAAAAAGCCTCAAACACATTGGGTATTGCCGTTGATGTCCGTTCGCCGAGCGTATCGATTAGCGGTTCGCGAGTGACTGTCGATTTACCTGTCGATTTACAGCTTGACAATTCGTACTATGTGCTCATCGACAACGGAGCCTTCGTCGATAGTTCGTCGATACCGACGACAGCAGCCACTTTGTTGACACAGAACTTTGACTACATGCCTCTTCAGCCTCAGGTCTTTGAGACCGTGGGTAATGGTAGAGACTGGACACCGACTCCTCCGTTGGGATTTACTTCTGAACTAAACAATACAGCGATGGCTGGGGTTGGAGCAGCTGAATGGCGTGGATGGACTGTCGCCCGCAAAGAGTTCTGGGTAAATAGTGATAACCAGGACAGGGACAAATTTGTCAGAGGGACAGGCAATATTGCAGTGTCAGACGCAGATGAGTACGACGACGGGCCGGGTGCCGTAAGACCGTTCCGGAGCACGCTGAGAACGAAGGCTGTGGACCTAGCTGGCGTCGCGTCAAATTCGGTCAAGTTGGAATTCGATTCGAGCTTCCGTCCAGAAGGAAATAACCCCAATGTTGCCGATAACCAAATCGGTCGACTAGCTGTGAGCTTTGATGGTGGCACCACATTCTCGCAGCTTCTACAGCTTGACCGTTCCAATACCAGCCCTGACGGAACAAGTGTTAATGTCAACGAGCGGTTGGTCACCGGTGGACTGACAGGCGGCAGTGTTCCTATCGGCAGTGTTAATAACCCGACCAGTGGGTCGCTTGTATTTAGTTACTACTCTGAGGGTAGCAATGATTGGTGGTGGGCGATTGACAATCTGCGGATCACTGGCAATATCGTAGGGGTTCCTTATGCGGGTGTGTCGGATCCTCTTTTCTGGGAGTTCTCAACCCCTGTTCCGCTAGGGTTTGCAGTCACCATTGACAAGGCGTTCATGAGTGAGAACGGTGGTACGGCCGTCGGTACTGTGAGTCGTACTGCATCGAGCCTGACGGGTGCAGTCACTGCGACTCTCACAAGCAGCGACACAACGGAAGCGACAGTTCCTGCGTCTGTTGTGATTCCAGACGGACAGCGTTCGATCACCTTCCCGATCACTGCTGTTGACGATACGCTCTTCGACCGCACCCAAACAGTCACCATCACCGCATCAACGACGGGATACATCGACGGCGTGCGCTCGATCAAGGTTACTGACGATGAAGGTCCTGACATTGTTTCGTTGGTCCCTGCAGACAACTCGACCGAAGCCTTCTTCAAAACGAATCTCGTTGTTGAATTCAATACCAGCGATAGCCTGAGAAAAGGTAATGGTCGGGTGCATGTTGTTGAAACAAGCACCGGCGTTCTCGGCGAAACGATTGATATCAACTCCGCGAACGTGACCATTTCCGGAGCAAGGGTCACGATCAACCCCACGGCAGATTTGAAGAGGCTGACGAACTATCACGTTCTGTTCGACGATGGAGCGATTCTCGCTTCAACTACCGTCGTACCAGGGACGGTGTTGTTGAGTGAAACGTTCGACTTGCTACCGCTCGGTCCATTCACTGTTGAGACACCTGTAGATGGCACAGACTTTACCAGGACCCCTCCATTGCTCTACCAGGTCGACAATTCACAAATGCCTGGTGGTAGTACTTCCGAGTTCAATGGTTGGTCCTTTATGGACAAGAATTCGTGGATTGCGGCCTCGGATGACAAATCAGGGAATTTTTTCACGCGTGGCACCGGAACCGTCGCTGTTGCCGATTCGGAAGAATGGGATGATCGCCCTCACAACGCTGGGCAGTTCAACAGTTTCTTGACTACAGCTCCAATCGATTTGGCCACCGTTGTTAATGGCACATTGTCTCTGGAGTTCGATTCGAGTTTCCGAAAGGGAAGTGCTTTCCCGTTTGGCCAAGTTGAGGTTTCGACTAACAATGGAGCATCCTGGTCCCCATTGCTGTTCTTTGGTGATGCGAGCAATCCGAATGATGGGCGCAACGAGAGAATCAGTCTGTCCGTGGCAAACGCGGTAGGCACTTTTGTTGGAGCATCTACGGTTCAAGGGACGCTCCCAGCTTCGGGTCTTGCAGATTCAGGGCAATTGCGATTCCGATTCAGCTTGCAAGCGGGAGATGGCTCAAACACTTGGTGGGCCATTGATAATCTTGTAGTGCGTGGAACAAGAAATGGCGAGGCATTTGCCGGCATCGAAGATCCAACGGCCTGGAACTTCCGAACAGGAGATACGCCTGTTTTGAGTTTGTCTGTGAACAATAGCTCCATCAGCGAAAACGGCGGCACTGCGATTGGGACTGTAACACGTTCGCAGACCAATCAAGGGGATTTGGTCGTTACGTTGGCCAGCAACGATCTCACCGAGCTAACAGTTCCGGCGACAGTTACCATTCCAGATGGTTCCTTCTCGGCGACCTTTGCGATCACAGCGGTGAATGATACGATTCTGGACTTGCCACAGATTGTCATCATTAGCGCGACTGCAACTGACTTTACGGCCGCTTCGATCCAGATCGAGGTCACGGATGATGATTTTGGAATTGTTAACGTTTCGCCAGCTCCAGGTGCAACTAACGTACCCGTGGATTCGAATCTCTCGGTAGTCTTTAGCCAGAACATTCGCAAAGGGAATGGCTTTATACACTTATTGCGACAGTCGGACGGCAAGGTGGGTGCCAGCATCGACGTTAAATCGCCTGCAGTGACGATCTCGGGTGCTACGATGACTATCGATTTTCCCGAGAACTTGCAGGGCGAGACAGTCTACATTGGTCGGCTGGATCCCGGCGTTGTATTGACGAGCCTTGCACAGGCAACGACGGGCGCGACTTTGCTTACACAAAATTTCGAGTTGCTTCCTTTGGGGCCGGCAGTCAATGAAACCGTCGGTGTCACACCCAACGGACGAGACTTCACTGCAACACCACCGAAAGATTGGAACGTCAACAACTCGTCCATGCCTTTAGGCGGTACACCTGAATGGGCAGGTTGGACATTTGCCGACAAGAGTTTTTGGCAGACGCAGGGTGGCCAATCACGTAGCAATTTCACGCGGGGGCAAGGAACGATTGCAGTTGGCGACACGGACGAATGGGAAGATTACGCAAGACCATCGAACAGTTTCAACAGTCTATTCTCGTCGAACCCTATCGATTTGGACTCGGTCCAACCCAACAGTGTTGTGTTGGAGTTTGATTCCAGCTTCCGTCCAGAAGGAACGACACCCAATCCTAACAATCAGATTGGAACCGTCCAAGTCAGCTACAACGATGGTCAAACTTGGAGCGATCTATTGGTTCTTGATGTGAACAATACAAATGGTGCGGCCACGGCGGTGAACGTCAATGAGCGTCGCTCCATCACCGTTCCAAATCCTGATGCCGGTTTGATGAAATTCCGTTGGGGATTGACTGGTACAAACGATTGGTGGTGGGCAATAGATAACATCGTCGTCAAGGGTACAACGGATAACTTTCCTGCACCTGCGTTGACCAGTCCGACCACTTACGTGATCACCACCGCTGCGGCGAGGACCTTGACTGTTGATATACCTACGACGGCTACTGAGAACGCGGGAACCGTTTCTGCAACAGTGAGTCGCAACATTGATACGGTGGGGGACGTTCTCGTCACACTGGTAAGCAGTAATCCAGGAGTTGGTACGGTGCCAGCAACCGTCACCATACCTAGCGGCTCTGCGTCTGTCTCCTTCGCGATTACACTCATCGACGATACGGCTTTCGATGGTTCTCAACCGCTAACTATTTCGGCAACAGCGACTGGATTTGTCGCTGGTAAAGACTCGGGAGTAGTTTCGGACAATGAAGTAGGTAACGTCGTGATCACCGAGGTCATGTACAACCCCAACGGAGGATCTACGCAAGAACAAAGAAACGAATGGGTAGAGGTCGTTAATCAAGGATCGACAAGCGTTGACCTGAGCGGTTGGCGACTCGACGACAGAGAAGTTCAAGACTGGGGAAGAATCGCCTCGGGATCCATTCTTCTACCTGGCGAGGTAGGCGTTATCTACAACCGCTATTTCGGTTTGAACACTGATACGCTGATGA
>Ga0207937_1000372_pt1 | contig 15882 bp, 11 predicted proteins | sample LakMenEpi04Sep11_FD_150668 | JGI IMG/M metagenome (GOLD analysis project Ga0207937, IMG submission 150668) | Freshwater microbial communities from Lake Mendota, WI - 04SEP2011 deep hole epilimnion (SPAdes) | ecosystem: Environmental > Aquatic > Freshwater > Lentic | place: Lake Mendota, Madison...
GATTCGCATTCTGGACGATGTATGCATTTTGCAGCGCCAAGCCGGCTGGCGAGAGTTGGGAGACACGGATGTCGGACTCTACCGACTTGCCTGGGTTGTTTTTCAAGTACTCCGCAGAGAAGATCGTCTGATAGTACTGCTTGACCTGCGGCAGATCGACGATTTCATTTTCGTTGACAAGTTTGCGATCATTCGTGAAGCTCTTGAACCCTTGCGCAAAGCTTCGAATGGCCAGGGATGATTGAGTGCTATGGGCAATCGAAGTAATCTGCCGGGAAGCACTCTCAAAGTAATCCTTGATCTGTGCCTTTTTCACTTCGGCAACAGCCGTCAACTTCGAGTTTGCCAAGTTCGTCATTCCGTTGACGGACTCCTGCGTGATATGATGAAACGCCGACTGAGAGTTAAAGAAATTGATCGTGCCGAGCACTCCCATCGGTACAAGGCCACATGCCAAAATGGAAGCGAAGAGTTTTGTTCGTATTTTCATAGTCGCATTCAGTGAGGAGTTTTTAGGATATTGGATCTAGAGGAATAGTACGTAAATTAGGCTGCGTGTCTCATCAAGTTTAAGGAAGCCGACAAAACTTCCCTAGGTTCTACAAGCATTACCAACGATTTGTCTGATTGGTAAACGCCACGAATCAGTCGAGATTCGGCAATCGAAAGATTCGACGGGGGCTGAGTAATCGCTGAAGAATCGATTGTCAAAATGTCAGCCACACCATCTACCCAAAGACCGAAGATATCGCCGTCGCATTTCAAAATCAGGTTTCTATTGCGCGGGCCGCTCTTTCCTGCGGGCAGCCCCATCAACGTGCGTAGATCCAGCATCGTCACTACTTCGCCTCGAAGATTCATGACTCCGCGAACGCACTTCGAGCTCAACGGCACTTGCGTCAGGTCAAAGCTGCGATTGATTTCTTGAACGAAGCTAATGTCGAGGCCCAAAAGAGACTTATCGCAATAAAATGTCGCGTATTGTGCTACTTTGGAAGTCGAGTTTGATTGGTACTGGCTATTCATGATTTTTACTTTCTCCTTATTGGATACGACACTCTTTACACCGTCGTTCCAGCAAGCCTGCGGACTGCGTCCACCAGGCGATTTGCGTCCATCTTGATTTGGTACTCGTTGATCCCCGCCAAAGTCCCGCGCTCTTTGTCCTCTTCGCCCGCCAAGCTCGTCAGGGCGATGATCGGTAGACGTGCGGTGTTCTCTCTAGACCGGACAGCTTTGGCGAACTCCAAGCCGTTCATTCGAGGCATCTCGATATCGGTAACAATGACATCGATTTCATCGAAGATCGCTTGAAGATGATCCCACGCATCCTTCCCATCGACAGCACCGATCACTTTAAATCCTTCTGATTCCAAAGTTCTCGTAACATGGTTCCTGAAGAAGTCGGAATCTTCAGCAAGCAGAATCGTTGGCGTTTCTGCTACTTTTTCGGAATGTACGGAGTTTTCCTCCTGGAACCAGTCTGCATACTTCAGTCGCACCAATTCCATCAAATCCAGGATGCGAGTAGTTGCATTGTCAACGATGACCGCGCCAAGCACGCCAGGCTCTCTCAACGTCTTCGCATCAATCAACATCTGGACATCTCGGATATCCTTGAGTGCAGGCGCCACGAGGCCGATCTCCCGATCTCCGAGCCGGAAGACGATCACAAACAGGTTCTCTGACTCCTGTTCCGGCGGAAGTGCGGCAATACTCTGTTCCAGTCGGATGATCGGTAACGATTGCCCTCGATAGATGAGGATATTCTGACAACCGATGAAACGAATCTCTGAGGATTTGATTCGTTCGATTCTAGCGACCATAGCCATCGGAATCGCGAACTGTTCGCAGCTGTGGTTCGTGAACAGCAACAGCCTATGGACTTCTTCGCCGGTGCGAAACCCTGATCGAACGTCATTCTCAACAAGATCGATGTTTCGAAGGTTGCTGTGCATTGCCAATCCCACGATGTCGAGGATCAAAGCGACGTACCCATCCCCAAGAATCGTTGCACCTGCGAGGTATCCGAGGTCCCGAACATGCTTGCCGAGCGGTTTCACAACGATTTCTTCATTGTCGTACAGCGAGTCGACAATTAATCCGTAACGCATTTGACCTGTCTCGAGCACGAGTATGTTCGCACTTCTTGGACGATCTACTCCGTCCGCTTCATCTCGCAACATGAGCGCCTTGTCCAGTCGTACCAACGGGAGTAATTGCCCACGCAGACGCAAGACCTCCGCTCCGTGGACGGTTCCAATCTTGGCGTTCATCTCAGCTTCTGGCACTCGTACTAGTTCAACGATGTTCGCTTGTGGAACGGCATATCGCTCGCCGGAGCACCCTACAATCATCGAAGGGACAATAGCCAAAGTCAGTGGTAAGGTAATATGTACTGCGGATCCTCGACCGAGATTACTCTCCAAATCGACGGTACCACCGAGCTGTTCGATGTTGGTTTTTACAACATCCATGCCCACCCCTCGCCCCGAGACATCGGTAACTTGGGCTGCGGTTGAGAAACCAGGCGCAAAGATTAACCGCAAGGCCTCATTGTCGGACATGGTGCCGGCCTGGTCTGCCGTAATGATTCCTTTTTCTAACGCCTTCGTCTTGAGACGTATTGGGTCCATCCCAGCACCATCATCTTCGATTCGAATACAAACCTTGCCCGCTTGATGGAAGGCTCGGAGCCGAACGCGTCCGACTGGGGACTTTCCGGCAGCCTTTCGTTTCTCCGGTGACTCAATTCCGTGATCAACACTGTTGCGAACCAAGTGGGTTAAGGGGTCACCCATGGCTTCCACGATTGTCTTATCGACTTCAACCTCATCTCCCTCGATATCCAGAACGCATTCTTTGCCGAGCTTGTTGCTCAAGTCGCGGACAACGCGAGGGAAACGACCGAATACCGTCCCGATCTGCTGCATACGAGTTTGCATGATCGTCTCTTGCAATTCACTCGTAACTTGATCGACACGTGATGCGATTGCTTCCAGTCCCTCGCGAGTGCCATTCGAAACGGCCAGAATGAGCTGGTTTCTACTAAGGACGAGTTCCCCCGCCAGATTCATCAGTCGGTCGAGAACAGCAACATTGACGCGAACGATCGAATCCGTTGCCTTGTTCTTGCCGCTCACATGAGTATTTTCCGCGTTCTTTGTAGGCGTTTTTTCCATGGTTTTTACTGGATTTGTATTGGGACGAGGGGTTGTCGGAAGAGGAACAACCGATTCCGCCGCTTCAGGGGCGTGGGAAATAGATTCCTGACCAAACGTTTCTTGTACATCACTCGAGTACTGCATAGGCGACGATTGCGACGCACCACCGAACGACATCGGTGGCTCTTCACTTTCCATCGCGGCCACACTCTGTTCAGCCTGTTCCAGAGAGTAATCCAACTGATTTTCTAGATTCTCTTCATTCACGATCTTTTCTGGCTGTCCTGAGTAAATTGCATCCAGTTGAGCGACGAGTTCGGAGACATCGACTTCGTTGCTGCTTTCCACATTATCCACAAGGATCCTCAGTTGATCTGCAGATCGCAACAACGTATTCACTATCGACTTGTTCAAGGCCAATTCTCGATTGCGGATCATGTTCAGAACATTCTCCAAGCTGTGGGCGAGCGAGTTGATCACCGTTAGGCACAGAAAACCAGCCGCACCTTTCACCGAGTGAACTGCGCGGAAAACCGTGTTAACAATTTCCGTATCGTAGTTTTCGCCAGCCGACTCAATTTCAAGCAATTGCCCTTCCACCTGAGCCAAGTGCGCAGCGCTCTCAACAACAAACTCGTGCACCAATTCGTCGTCCTGAAACATTTCTTAATCCGTAAAGCAAAAGCGGAGAAACAAAACTGTAATTCGCTATTGGGCATCCATGCTGTGGGCTTCAGCAGTTCGAAAGTGCAACTTCACTTTTATGCAACATTTGCAATAGAGAAATCGACCTGGGAACAATAGCTTGTGCCAGGTGGCAAGTCACCGGAATCCATTTTTTTTCTCTAGTCCATCCAATTTCCCCAGCCGATCGTAGGGTTGGATCTTCCTTGGGAGTCTTTTACGGTTTTACCGTCAACCGCAAGTGTTGTTAGAAAAATGAAATGTATATCTAGTCTGTTTGACAAATCACTGTGGTGACCAACAGTCTTGTTGTTCGGTGAATATGCGGGAACCTTCCATGTCCCCCAATCACCCATCAAGACAATTGGAAACTTAGAGGGATTAGATTATGAAAGTGTTAGTGGCGGACGATTCGGGAATCATGCGCAAGATCATTATCCGATCGCTGAACGCGGTGGGAGTTTCAGACATTGTTGAGGCTGCAGATGGCCAAGAAGCCATTGATGCATACAAAGCAGAGCCAGTCGATTTGATTCTCACGGATTGGAACATGCCGAACAAATCAGGGCTCGATGTCGTAACTGAGATTCGTGCTTTGGGTTCAACTGTGCCAATCATTATGGTGACGACAGAGGCTCAGAAAAGCCAAGTGATAGCTGCTATCCAAGCTGGAGTGAGTGATTACCTAACGAAACCGTTTGAAGCAGACGATCTTCGAGCAAAGTTGGACAAATTTGTTGCTGCTTAACTCCGACCACTGCGTTCGTCGACACTTATCACAAACAAACTTCTACTTCAAAGGGCCCAAAATGAGCACCAGCACTCAAGAAAAACGGACGGAGCTTTCAGACTCGCAAAAGAAGTTCATCGCTCCTTTTGTCAAAATGACCAAAGATGTTTTCTCCATGATGCTCGGCTGGCAAGTTGATCTCATCGGGGTTCTAACCAATGACACTTCAGCGCCACGCCACGATTGTAGCGGGATAGTCGGCTTATCCGGCGCCATTCGCGGGTCGGTAGTGATCAGTGTCGATCAGGAAGTCGCGATCTGCGCGGCAGGTTCATTTATTGGTGAACGGCCCGATTCGATTAATTCCGATGTCATTGATACCGTCGGCGAATTGGCGAATATGATCGGTGGCGCAAGCAAGGACAAAATGGGCATTCCCGGCATTTCACTCGGCCTACCTACCGTGGTTACAGGGAAAGATCACCGCGTTTCATTCGAGCCGGGCGCTCACGTCGAAATGCTTCAGTTCTCGTCGCCTCATGGTCCACTCACCGTTGAAATCGCCGTGGTCGGTTTGGTGCTGTAACGTACGAGTCTCCGCACGAACACTCTCCCACTGAAAAAACACGCCCGCTGATCAGCTCGGTTGCTAGATTTCCCCTCTTTCTAGCGGCCGAGCTGATTTTGTTTTGCGATCCTGAGAAGATAGCCGTTGTAATCGTTGCCTTCCTTCCTATTTGACAACGAAGAAAAGAACCGCTGATTTCTTATGACAAAAGAACGATGAGCAATCGGTAGCGGCTTCGATAAGAATTCCCATGTGGAATCGAAACTTACGCATAGGGTTACACCGCGACGGTCGATTGATCGTCGCGGCCTGTCTCGCAACATTTCTGGGATTTGTGGCTTATGTGTCACGTCTAAGCGACGTGACACATGATGCGTTTCACGAAATGGCTTTGGTTCGAGCCATGTTCGAGTCAGGCAGTTTCCCTCTCAATGATATTTTTGCGTTTACTCCAACAGTCTCACCCGCAGTTCATCACGAATGGGGAACTGGGCTATTCCTGTACATGGTCGCAGGGGCTAATCCGATGGGATTGCACGGGATGGCCGTGGCTCGATTATTACTCATTACACTACTGGGTTTAACGATCTACCGTGTAGCCAGGAACAATGGAGCCCATCCTCTGCTGATCGCGCTCTGCGTTCCTATTGCTTTTCCGTTAGCATGGGTTGGGTTCGCAACGTTACGTGCACAATTGCTAACGCTGGTCTTCATGGCCGTACAAGCACTTTTGCAGCAGACCGATTGGCGTGGACGCAAACATTGGGTAGTCTCATGGTTCGTGCTGTATGTCGTATGGCTGAACGCGCATGCCGGATTTGTGGTAGGCATAGCGATGCTAGGATTGCACGTTTTGGAACGTTGGATTGTCGCAATACACGAGCTTGGTAGTGTACGATGGAGGGCGAAGTTTGCATCACGCTTCTGGCATCACTTTGCATTGCTACCACTACTCGCCATAGGAGTTTGCATGAATCCCTGGGGTATGTCTTACCCAGCGTATCTGTTCCATGCGATTCGTATGCCAAGACCAACCATTCTTGAATGGCAGCCTCTTTGGATGACACCCGATGCAACGACGACGATGGTGGCCTTTGCGGGAATGGTTCTGTCCTTAGGCTATGTGGCCAAGAATCGTCACTGGACTCGGTTGCGAGGATGGATTTTCTGCTGCCTGGCTGCCTACATGGCGCTAAAGCATATTCGTCACGGATCTTTGTTCGCAATATGCTGGATGTCGATGCTACCCGGTTGGCTAACTCCGACGCCGATAGGACGCGCGTTGATCTCGTGGATTAATCAGAATCGGATTCCGTTGATCGCGACAGCGTGGGTCATGTGTGCTGCGTTCTTCAGCTTTGCTGTGCGTCAGCAAGTATGGCTCGCATCCTTGCCGAGCGATGAACCAAACGGATTGATGGTGTATCCTGCAGGAGCCGTTTCGTATTTGAAGGAAAATGAGTTTCGTGGCAAGCTTGTGACACCCTTTGCAGCGGGCGCGTATGTTTCCTGGAATTGTTATCCGAACATTCTTGTCAGCTTGGATGGCAGATATGAAGTTGCATATCAACCCGAAGTTCTACCGAAGCATGATCAGTTCTATTCAGCCTCACCGGGCTGGCAGAGTTTCCTTGCGGAGTTTCCAGCCGATGGAATTCTTGTCCAACAGAACGCCCCCGTTCGACAACTCTTGGGGAAAAAGGAAACCAACTCAGATCATTACCATCTGGTTTACGAAGATAGAGCCTTTGCCGTATTCGTTCACGATTCGCTATCGGTACGAGCATCGGAATCGGTTGGCTCATCGCAGAGACGCTGAGCAATGTAACGATCATCGTCAGGATCCATTGTGCGCAACACCAACTCGAGGTGATCCGCATAAGCATTCGCCCAAATCGGGCGATCCGTTGACTCGAGGTAATCGCGAAGCGAACCGACCGACGAAGACCTAGGGAACAACTGCAAGACGCTGCTTTCCAATTTCTCATTCATCCAAACGCCGGTACCAATTCGACACGGCTTCGACACAACGATCGCTTTCTCGACTTTGCTGGTCCCGTGAAGCTGAATCGCCAATCGATCCGCTCGACTCTTTAAGTTTTCGACGTTGTTGGTTAGGCACTGCCCTAAAAGTGTTTTTCCCCATTGGTCTGCAGTCTCGCACATTCGAAACGATCGAAGCAAAAACGCCTGCTGCTGGCTACTCGCTTCCAGGCCAGCCACTTGGACGATGCGTTGCAAAGTCTGCCACAAAGGAAGTTTCTTTTGAACCAAAACGAGGCAAGCTTCTGTTCCACCTAGGAAGCCATCGCATGGAACCAAAAGAATGTCATTGGCCGATGTCCATTGTTCGGAAACGACCGAGGTCGAAAGCGTTAGCCCCGAGATTTTTTGGAAGTGAGCATTGAACAGCAGCCGAACCAAGAGGGCTCCGGATTGGGATGCGATATCGATTACATTCTTTACATGCGACTCTCTAGACTCCGATACCAGCGAGTTGGGGGAGGTTACGAATAACGTAGTCGAAGATTGGCTGGTCGTTGTTTGGCTAGTCGCCGATGATGATGGGGCAGAAGCATAGGGAGCAACCGCGAATTGGATATCCTCGCTATTGCATTCTTGATTGGACCCAACCTCTCGAACCTCAACGCCTGCGAATTCGAGTGTATCGCGAATGCTACTCGGTCCGGCAATCCCGAAACGTGGGATCTTGATACAGTCGACACGCGGAACAACCCATGTCGCATCTCGATTCGCTGCGGCCAACCCATGTAGGGCCGCCGTGGTATTGGATAAAATCAATACGTCTTCGGCACCCGTGAGTTTGAGAATGAGCGATTTAAGACCGGCAAGCGAGGCATTCGAATCGGAATAACAAGCCATGAGTTCCAACCATGCCTGCGAATTCACCATAGAAGTCGGCATGTTGCTCCAGCGGAGGGAGAACATTTCGCCAGTCGCGTTCACCCCGGAAATGCCAATCTGTGGCCCCGATCTCCCTGCAAAGCCTTCTGCGACCGCATCGACCCATCGTCCAGCCTGTTGGAGAATTTGTTGGACTCCACCCGGCCCAAACGGCTCCTTAATCCCTACCTTTTCTGCGGCCTCCTTTAAAGCGGAGACCAGTTGAGGCTGCCCGACCATTTGAGCCAATTGCTTAATCGTCTCTACTGGGAATGGGAACATCTCTCTCAGATTCGGGGGAATTCGCATGGTAGCTTTCGAAGTAATAATGGAAGTCTCCAAATCATCGACTTCTACTGATTCTCCTGATTTTCCTCTAAGCTACAATGGTGCAAACTGAACTAACTTCCGTGGCGCCCCGAATTGGACTGCCTCATCAAGTGGGTTTCTGGTGAAATAGAAAGAGGAAGCGGGATTATGGGGGCAAGCAAAAGGACTCGAGATGGATTGCAACCGTCAGTCAAGACAATCGGCTAGCGATAAGTCAGCCAGGGATTTGTGCCAGCTCTGCTTGGGATCGTACGTCCGAAGAGTCGTTGCGTTTCTGATTGTTGGATTCGTTTGGAACATTTCTCTGCGCGACGAATCTCTGGGCGACGAACAAGCGAAGCCAATTCTCGAATCGGAACAGACCTCTGTTCTCCTCAAGCAACTGGACGACCCGAGCTACCGAGTTCGTAGAGAAGCTTTCTTGAAACTTCGCGATCGCTCCCTACCTATCGACGAGCAACTGGCCAAAGAAGCGAATCAAGAGGATCCCCATCGATCTTCATTAGCAAAATGGTTGATTCAGCTTCGAAAATCCGATGGTCCCATTGCCGAACAGCTAGAGACCGTTTCTGCGTATCGCAGTGCGATCGCAGGTGACAATGTACCATTGCTGGGCATGGTGTTTCGAAATGAATGGAAGCAGGTTGTCGATTTATTGCAGGTTCTTCCCAGACCTGTTGTCCGCAGTTTGGCGGACAAAGGCGAGCTGGAAATGTTTCAGGAACAAGCGTGGGCTTCGCGGAATTCATGGGCGGTACCTTTGATCCTGGATCTTTATGTTCCAAATGACCAACGGGTTGCGATCAACCGCTGGTGGCGAGATATCGGGATGCCGGATGATTGGAAACTAATGGAGCCACCTCTCCCAATTGTTCAATTGTTCCAACTGGAAGCAGATGGAAGAGTCGAGGACGCGGTTCGCTATGCTCTAAAAACAGAGCTAGGTCCACGGGCTGCGGAAGCAGTTTGCATTCGGTCAGCCGACTGGAATCGATGGTTAGAACTTCAAAAGTCTTTCAAAGTACGTAGCAAATCGGAACTGGCGTTTCAGCGACTCGCTGTTCACTTGGTCCAGAATCAGAGGACCGAAGCGCAGAATGCTTGGACGGAGATTAAGCAGCTTCATGGATCTCAGTACTCGCCAGCGATGGTTGTTTGTGCGTTGGCCATGAACGACACGCAAACGCATCAGGAGCAACTACAACGCTTGGATAGAGAGCAAGCGTTTTCCCACTTGCTTCGGCTAGGTGACCATCGGGGTGCGGTCGGAAGAATAGGAGTCCCCGAAATCAATGCCACCAACCTCATCAAACTACTCAAGACATCTATTCGAAACGGAGAAACAGATCGAAGCGGTGCAGACTTTCGACGGCAACTGTTGGTCGTTTACCAGATAGCGGATTCCGAGACAGAAAAGCTGATCGATGAATTTCTGTACAAAGAGATGAAGACAAATGAGAACTCGTGGTTCTCACAGATGATACTGGACTATTGGAGCTCTGCCTCTGAGTTGGATAAAGTAAAGCGTTTCTTGAAAGAGATATCAAGCCAAAACGGCTATCCTAGATCAATCTTCCAGTCTTCTAAGATCTCGGAAGGACAGGCCGCACGAGAAGAAGTGCTCTTTACTAGCGCGTTTGGACGATTGGTCGTGGAGCCATTCGTTATCTTTGAGTACTTTGTGAAAGATGCGCTCCGAGCGGAAGAGAAGCCCAGCCCAACTCAAGCGGTTGAACAATCGATCGACTCGATGATTGAACTATTTTCTAGTCGTAAACCAGCTCAATGGAAAAGTAAAGCCGATGTTAACAAAATGGTCGAAGGTGTTCGCGAGAGACTTCGGGAACTCGGTCGAGGTGAATCCGAGTTTGTTGTTAACATTGCCGAGATTCTCGACATGTCGGGGCAAACACAAGATGCGATGGAACTGCTGGCTGGCTTCATGGAACAAAACGATAACGATCCCAATGCAACTCGATTGCTCGCGCGGTTATTAGTGAAATGTGGGCGCATCGGCGGAAGGTTGTCTAGTAGTCCGAGCGCAGCCATAGAAAAAGCAGCTAACCTGATGAAGCAGTTAGCGTCGAATAGCACGCATGATGTCACTATCTTTTTGGAGACCGCTGAACTCCTCGAACGAGCAGGAATGGCGGACGAACTCGATACGTTACGATCTAGAGTCCTGTCGTCGGTTCTAGTGGGGGCACCTTACTTCTCTTCCTATTCTACAAAACAAACGGAACCTTATGAATCTCGAGCCGAAGTCGATCAGTTGCTGGATCGTATCAGCAGAGTTTTTGGAACCAACTATGCCCAAGCGATCGCATTCCTTCGGTTCTCTCGATGCAAAACCGATCCAACCCAACTAGACAAAGCTTTTCGAGCTGGTTCGATCGATTTCGTTTCTCGGTCCATGAATTTGTTCAAACTCGGCGAGAATGTCGCATGGAGTGTATTCTATCAAAACGCGGGAATATTCGCATTAAAGGCGATCTCAGACGGGGACCAAGAGAGCGCGGACTTTTGGATTCGAATGGCTTTCCGTTTGAGCCCGATGAATATCGATTACCCTATTGACGTTATTCCATCTGCTGACAAGAAATTCCCCAAAGATGTTGTCGATGCGTGGTTTGAACTATTCCTGAATAAAATGCTCGATAAGATCGCGGAAAATCCAGACGACGCAACCAATCTCAATAATACCGCTTGGCTCTGTGCATGTTGCAATAGAAGTTTAGACAAAGCCAAGGAACTTGCTACGTTAGCGGTTGAAAAAGAAAGATCTCCGACTTACATAGATACTCTCGCCGAAGTTGAGTTTCGTTTGGGGAACCAAGAGAAAGCACTTGAGCTCTCGCTTCTCGGCCGAGAAATGGACCCACGTGACGGTCAACATCGAAAGCAGATTCGTCGCTTCGGTCGTGCGATTCAGGAAAATCAGAAAAGCACGCCCTAACGCAGCCGACATCCCTAACGCTGCTGACATAAGGTTGGCTACGACGCAGGAATCGAATCGCCGCCAGACGCAACGCAATGGAAAGAATGAATGAGCAATATTGACGAGGAAGGAGACAAAGTCGTATCCTTGCCTGTTTTCACTGGAAACCGATTGGAACTGGACCAAAGGCTTCGTGAGACAGCGAGTGCATTGCAGATCGATGTTCCCAACGAATGTTGGGGACCGATTGCGGACTACTGTAGCGAACTTTGGGTCTGGAATACGCGTGTTAACCTTACGCGTCACACGACCCCTGAGTTGTTTGTCAAGCGTGATTTGCTCGACTCATGGCATGTATGCAAACTGCTGGAACAAAACGAGGAAGTCCTCGATGTCGGCACAGGCAGTGGCGTGCCTGGGATTTTGATTGCGATCCTTCGGCCTGATACGCAAGTGACGCTGTGTGACAGTGTTGCAAAAAAAGCAAAGGTAGTTGAGCAAATAGCCAACAAACTCAAACTTAAGATTCCTGTTTACGGTCAGAGTGTACAAAAGGTACTGGATGACTTTCGATACGACACGTTGACCTCGCGCGCTGTCGGCCCATTGGTTCGTCTCTGCAATTGGCTCGATCCCTATTGGCACACATTTGGACGCATGTTGGCAATCAAAGGCCCAAAGTGGCCGGAAGAACGTGGCGAAGCAAGACACCGAGGACTACTGAAAAAAGTGGAACTTCGACGATTAACCTCCTACCCTATGCCTGACACCGAGTCCGAAAGCTCGATCCTGCAATTGAAGCGAATGTAGCGGCATTCGCTTTGCAGTGACCCTCGCTCACCGGCTTGTTGCTTTAATCCCAACCCGACGCGTGAGCGAGGGACGGCCTGCCCCTCGCTCACGCGTCGGGTTGGGATAATTCTTTTGCCTAGTGACAAATCCTTTCAAGTAACAAGCCGTCACGCTTCGGGTTTTACTTTTCCAACGACTCTCGCCTAAAGGTTGTTCGCTCTTTGAATCGTGACAGGTATATTCTTGAAGGTCGGTGTTCGCGATTGAGGATCAACGGCTCTCGGAACCAGCACATTGGATTCGGGATAATACATCATCGCACATCCCTCTCGAATGTCTTCGTAGCCCCTGGCTAAAATGTTCGACATGGAGCCTGTTTCGTTGAAGACCGTGACGCATTCGTCATGCTGCAGACCCAATCGTTGCAGATCATTGGGATGCATCAAGATGACATCGCGACGCTCTTGGTTCCGATAGAGATCCGTCTCTTCATAAACCACCGTGTTGAACTGACCTTCACTTCGTACGGTCATCAGTCGAAGTTGATTAGTCCCAAGCGGCGATAACTCGGGCAGGTCATGGGCGACCATCTTCGCTTTGCCACTCGGTGTTTTAAACTTCGGCGTGTGGAACGTTCGTTCGCCGACTTGGAATTCTTTCTTCGTTTCGGCGATGGATTCGATCGCTTCGTAGCCTGGAACAACTTTGGATATCCACTGTCGGATCGTATCTGCCTTTTCCATTTGCGACCAATCGACCGGCTTCTTCGAATCAAACAGCCGTTTTCCGATCTCTGCAATGACATGGATCTCACTTCGAGGGCCCGGCAATCGTTTCGGACCACCGTCGCTCAATCGAACATAATTGAACATCGACTCTTGTGTCGTCGGTTCGGGCTCTTCATCGCGTGCCAGCACCGGCAGAACAATCGTTGTTTTGGCGAGCCCATTGGCATGCCCGGTGTTCAAGGTTGTGCTCAACATCACCAGCATGTCAAGATTGCCGAGGGCTTCATTGGCAAAGGTCGCATCCGGATTTGAGCCATAGAGATTGCCACCTAAACAGAACCCGAACTTGAGAGTACCTCGCTTTGCGGCTTCCATGCAGTCGAGCGTGTCGCGACCTGGAGTCGTGGGGAGAACAACTCCAAACTTGTTCTGTAGATTGTTGAAGATCTCATCCTTCAGTTTTGGAGTTACACCTACCGAGCCGATCCCTTGAACGTTGGAATGCCCCCGGATAGGCATAAGTCCAGCTCCTTTGCGTCCGATCATTCCGCGCAGCAATGCCAAGTTCACGATCCCCTGGACGTTTTCTACTCCGTTCGTGTGGTGGGTGATCCCCATCGTCCACGAGAACACAGCTCCGTTGCTAGCAGCATAGACATTCCCTAGTTCGCGAAGCGTCTTCTCGTCGACGCCTGATTTACGAGTGATTTCATCCCAGCTCGTTGATTCAAGCTTAGCCAAATACGCTTCATGATTCTCGCAGTGATTCTGCATGTACACGAGATCGTGACGCCCCAGTTCGACAACAGCCTTGGCGATTCCTGACAGCAGAGCAAGATCGCCACCGATATGCGGTTGCACATAGTGAGTCGCAATCTTAGTGCCGAAAAGCATGCTCACTGGGTCGCTAGGAACTTTGAAACGAACGAGCCCAAGTTCCTTGATCGGGTTGATGACTACAATCTTGCCTCCACGACGCCGCAGGTGCATCAGCGTTGTCATCAATCGCGGATGGTTACTCGGCGGGTTTCCACCGATAATGAAAATCGTATCGCATTCGTCCAAGTCATCGAGCACGAGAGTTCCGGTGCTTGTCCCGAGAGTTGTTGAAAGCCCGACACCAGAGGCTTGATGACAGTAGTAGCTGCAATTGTTCACATTGTTGGTGCCATAAAGCCGCGCAAGAAGCTGTAGCAAAAATCCAGCTTCGTTGCTGCTGCGACCGCTAAAGTACCAGAACGATTCTGCAGGCATAATCGCCTTGAGTTGGGCTGCAATGCGATCGAGAGCTTCGGTCCAAGTGATCGTTCGATAAGACTCGGTACCCTGTTCGTAAAGAATCGGCTGGATCAAACGACCGCTCGTTTCCATTTGTCGCGGCGAGTAATGCTTCATCTGACGGATCGGGTGTTTCGCCCAGAAGTCCGCAGTGATTGCAGGCTGCATATCAGCCGCCATCGCTTGAATCGACTTCTTACAGACTTCGGGGAATGAGCCGTGTTCGTTCACCATGCCGCCATGCTGTCCACCCATCCCGAGAGCGCACGTCTTGCATGAATTTCGAGAGCGGAGTGCTCGATACATTTTCCACAAGCCACCGGATTCGAAACCCTTTTTGAAGGTGTAGCGAATGGCTTGCCATCCTCCGCCTGCATTTAGTTTTTTCATAACGACTACTTCGTAGGAATGGAGTATTTACCAGAGTGGAGTGAAGCTCGAGAATTCGAGAGACGCTTCGCTTTCGAAGCGTTCCATTTTGCTGACGTTGCCTGCCATGGGATTCTGAACCGCATCCAAAAACCGATGGACCTCATCGATACTACCTTCGGCGACAATCTTGACTCTTCCGTCAGCAAGGTTTTCCACCGTTCCCATGACGGCGAACTTCTTGGCTACTTCTTTGGTATGAAAACGGAATCCCACTCCCTGGACGCGGCCGCTTACAAAGCTTGTTATTCTTCGTTGGATGGCGGTGTTCATATCTAGCGTGTTCGAAGGGAATCGTCGCGGAGAAGGTTTGTGGGGAGTTGCGATTATAGCGACTTCATCAAAAATTCGCAGATCTACAACATCGAGCCACAAATCGTCTCACTGTCGATCGTTATACTAAGATTGGGAATTCGTAGAAAGGCGAGCCATGGATGCAATCCCGAAACGCTAGGGTGTGCTGCCTAAATGGATTTGCCGCAGGGCAAGGATCTATCCCAGCGGGCTCTCGCTATGTTAATTCTCTGTCGTCAAATTTCATTCGTTTGTTGCAAAGGAAATAGGTATGAACGGGATTTGCAGGCCGTTTCACAACATCGTCACAGCACTGATCGTGGGATGCCCTCTCATGCTTCCTGCTCTCGGGCAATCGCAAGAAAAGGCTAAAGAACCAGAGACTGAAACTACCCTACAGGTCACGGTCAAACGGGTGATCGATGGCGATTCCGTTCTTGTCCTGGATCCCAAGGACAGCAACAAAGAATACGAAGTCCAACTTGAGGGGCTCGATGCTCCAGAATTGAAGCAGGAGTTTGGAAAAGAATCATCCGATGCGTTAGCGAAATTGATCGAGAAAAAAGAACTACGGATTAGCTGGAAATCCAAGGATAACTTTGAGCGACTACTGGCGCAAGTTTACGTTGGCGATACACACATCAACTCAGAGATGCTAAAGTCGGGAATGGCTTGGCATTTCAAACGTTACAACAAATCCGAAGCCTTGGCGAAATTGGAAACAGAAGCGAAAGAAGCCAAGAAAGGACTGTGGAAAAATAGTTCCCCAAAGGCTCCCTGGGATTATCGAAAAGAAAACAAAGCACCAGACAAGCCCTCAAAATAACGGTCCGGTAAATTAAGAGGCTTGCGAAAAACAGGATCGGCGTGCAATCCGGTGTTCCCAGGAAAAGACGTTACAAGCTACACATGGTCGGTCAAAAAAGCTCACTTGGCAGTCTAAACAACGCTTGCGGGACAAGTTCGTGGGGCTATAATCCTCTGCACATGAGGGGTCGTAGCTCAATTGGTTAGAGCACCGGACTGTCGATCCGGAGGTTGCG
>Ga0207937_1000374_pt1 | contig 15867 bp, 6 predicted proteins | sample LakMenEpi04Sep11_FD_150668 | JGI IMG/M metagenome (GOLD analysis project Ga0207937, IMG submission 150668) | Freshwater microbial communities from Lake Mendota, WI - 04SEP2011 deep hole epilimnion (SPAdes) | ecosystem: Environmental > Aquatic > Freshwater > Lentic | place: Lake Mendota, Madison...
ACCACAGTTGGCAATCCGCTTTCTCTGGTTGCTCATACGAAGGACTGAGCAACGCACAATCGTGTTTGCGCGCGAGCGCTTGCCAATGCAAATCATGGGCACCCGTTTGCCCCGATTTGCAGGATCCTTCGCCACATCCATGTTGATGGACGACAATTCCTCGCAATGTCTTGACACCAGGAGGCAGCCACAAGGAAAAGCTGACTGGATAAACCAATTCGCCTGGAGTCGATGACGCTTCGTATCGAACGCGATAGTAAGGCGGATCCGCAGGCAACGAGATAACATAGGGATTGACTGCCACCTGCTCTTGTCCCATGAGCTCACCTAGCATCGAGCAACAAAGAACAGCCAATCCGATGAAAGCAGTTCGCATGAATTTGTACCTCTGATTTAGTTTCATCGCTTGGTTGATTGCAAAAATTTGGATTCGCGTACGCCTGCGGCTGACGGTTAAACGAGTATTGCCAAAGTACTTCTGCACCATTGCTTACTTGGAACGCAGGTAAGCAAACAGAGATTGAATTTCGGAATCCGACAGCGGAGTTAGCAAATCGCTTGGCATCATCGAGGTTTTGCTTTGCTTTCGTTCTTCGATCTCCGAGGTGTAAATCACCACTTCGTCCGTGGCTGTCTGCAATCGGATGGAATCGGGTGTGCTCTGCTTGAGAAGCCCCGTTACCGTCTGTTCATCTTTGGTTCGCACGATGATGGGCTGATACTCTTTTGCCATGACTGCACTTGGATCCAAAATATTTTCCAAGAGGTAATTCACATCCCGTCGATTGGAGCCGGTTAGCTCAGGTCCAATCTTTCCTCCTTCGCCAAACAACACGTGGCATTGTCCGCAGATCTTCGTGAAAACGACTTTGCCAGCCATCGGATCCAAATCTTTCGACTCTTTTTCCACCAAGGTTCGAATTTTCGCAACCGCTTTCTGTTTATCTTCATCCAAGCCGCGAACATTGCCCCAAACCTGTGTGACCAAATTCATCAACGGCTCCGAATTCAATCGCTGAATCTGTTGCACCATATCGGCAGTCAAATCGCCAGACGGAAGCTTCTTGCTTTCCAACGCCTTTAAAAGAACCTCGGCCGTCGGGACTCGGCGCAACATCGCGAACCATGCCAAACGGCGATCCGCGATCTCTGGCCATTGGATCGCAACGTCCAGAACTCGCTTCGCACCGTCGACGTCGAGAGAATCTGCGATCGCGGACAACGCAGCGGAGCGCATCCCCGGTTTACTCAGAAGTCCAAAAGCGAGTGGAGACACCCCTTCTGCTTTCACTTGCTTAAGAATATTCAACGCGGCGATTCGATCATCATCCTTCGCAGAGGACTGTGCCACCAAATCACGGAGCAATTGAAGGGCGTCTTTGTCATTGAGTTTGCTAGCCAGTTGTGCACCACGCAGTCGCATCGAGGCATTCGGGTGCAACAACAACTCTTTCGAGACTTGCGGCCACCCCGTTGGAGCATTGAGCGTTCTCTTGGACTCCAACGCTACGAGGATCGAGTCCATCCATTTCGCTGCTGTTTCCGGTACAGGATGGCTCGCAACTTTGCTGAGTAGCGAAACAAACGTCTCCGAATTCCGTTCGTCCGGCTTTGCGACATAGGTTTGAGAAACTTGACGAGCGATATACTCAGACACTTTTTCGATTTTACTTCGACCAAGCAAATCGATCGACGCTTTCGGTGTCTCTTCAATCACCCGAGAAGTTGCATACCAAACCATCCATGGAAGATTGTGATCACCATTGTCTTCTGCGTGGGTGACCAACTGTTCTACTATTTTATGAGCCGCCGCAGTAGGCAGACGATGAGACGCAGCAGCCAATTCGCATCGGACCAAAGCGGATGGATCGTTGGCCGCCATCGATGCTAATTCTCCCATGAAAGCGTCTGCCGAGTGTTGCTTCAGGAAACTGGTGGCTGGCTGGCTAAGCAATCGAACTCCCCATCCTCTTACATGCTCATCCTTGTCGTCGAGTGCTAAGTCGATATCCTCTTGGCTCAAACTGCTGCAAGCAGCTAGTGCCCACAGTGCACGCAATCGAATGCGTGGCTCCGCATGCTTGAGCAATTTCCCCAACTCATTCAATGCGCTTGTGGAAAGCGATCCAAGATGTTGTCGCTCCATCAAAAGGCGACGGGCCGTGCGGACATACCAATCATTCTTGCTGGTTTGATGCTCGACCAATTGTAGATCGGAAGCTTTTGACAAATCCACTTGGACTGGTTTGGCGTTGTTGTAGCTGATTCGATAGACACGGCCATTGCTCTGGTCGTGTTTGCTCGGGTCTTTGACGTGACACTGCTGAGCGTCGTACCAATCGATCGCAATCACTTGTCCATCCGGTCCTGATCGAAAGTACAAGATCTGGCTGCTTAGATCATTAGCCAACAAAAAGTCAGGTGCCCGATCGCCGAGATAGCCACTTCCACGCCGTGCTATTTTGTCTTGGTTGATGCGTGCTCCATGAATATTGTTCATGAACAGTTGGTTTCGATACTTTTCTGGCCAGCTCCCACCCAAGTAAAACATGGCACCGCTATGGGCATGCCCACCACCGGCGCTATCGCTTCGATTGTTGCCCGAGTGCGGTGTATCTCCGATCCAATGGCGATGCAACGCAATCGTTTGAATATCCGAATACGTGAATGGATTGAAGTGTTGTCCGGCTTGGCGCTGGTATCGAGCTTGCGGAATGATGTGGTAAAGGTGAGGTATCACACAAGCGGTCAAGAAGGCATCGCCGGTATCATTAAAGTCGACGCCCCACGGGTTGCTGGTGCCATGCGCGAAGACTTCAAAGGATTCCGATTGCGGATGATAACGCCAGATACCTGCATTGATTTTCGTAACGGGTCCTGCCTTGGTTTCCTCAGGAGAAGATTTGACCACACGCACATCGGAGTGTGTAAAGACCCCGTGGCATCCATAAAGCCAGCCGTCTGGCCCCCAGATAAAACTATTGAGCGTTTCGTGCGTATCCTGGTATCCCCAGCCTTCCAGTTTTTTGATAGCGGGTCCGTCGGCTACATCGTTTCCATCTTTATCTGGAATGAACAATAGATACGGTGCAGCTCCAACCCACAAACCGCCAAAGCCAACTTCGATACCACTCACGAGATTGAGATTGTCCGCAAAGATCTTGTGCGAATCGAGCGTTCCGTCCCCGTTGGTATCCTCCAAGATGAGGACGCGATCTTTTCCTTCATCCCCATCGGCCCGCAGTGGATATTGGTAGGCTTCCGCGATCCATACTCGCCCTCGATGGTCGATGGTCATGGCGACCGGTTGACGGACGACGGGTTCGGAGGCGATGACTTGAACGGAAAATCCTTCTGGCAATGTCATCGCATCGGCCACTTTGTCCGGTGGGAGCGATTTGTAAGTCAGTTTGTCAAGGGTAGGAAGTCTTTGGGCGGACGCGATCTTGGGCTCTTCGGCATGGATTCGGAAGTCGTCGAAATTGATATGCCCCCATCCGTCTTTACTATTGTCAATCAATCGTATAAAGATGTCTGAACCCACCGCGCGGTCTAGTCGCAACACGGCCCGCTTCATCGCTTCGGCGTCATGCCCAACCGATTTGGCGATCACTTCGTTCGTCTTGAAATCGACGATTTCGACCCGAGTTTCGGAATTGCTACCTCCTCCTTGTAGAAACGATACCCATGGATGTTGTAAGCGAAATGGTTTGCTCGAAAGAGTGCCGAAAGCGATATCGCCTGTGACTTCGAACGAGCCGACCCAGTAGTCACCTTGGTGCTCGCTCGACATATCTTTGCGACGGACGGCAACCACATCTCCCTTGATGGGCTGATTGAAAAAAGCAGCACCCGTTTGAGACCAGTCACGCAGGTCGCCGGTTTCAAAGTCGACGTTCATCGGGAGAGTTTCAGACCACGCAGGTCGAAAGCCACCCAGATCGTCTTTGATCTTCGCGAGTGCCGTCGCTAGCTTGGGTTCTTCGGGCTTGGCGGCAGAAGACATGACTTGTTTCAATACGTGAACACCCCGCTTGCTGACAGACAGGATATCCAGTCGACGATCGTTGTTGATGTCCTTTGCAACGATCTGCGTGCCGACTCCTGAGTTGTCATCGACGATGTTGGAGATGAACCGAAGTCCGCTGTTCGAGACCACAGGTTTGAACCATACGAGCAACGGTGGTTCGTTCTCGCCACGGTCGCTGCCATTATGAGCCCAGAATCTTTTGCCAGCAACGATGTCAGGTTTTCCATCGTTGTCCATGTCCGCGATATCGATCGCATGAAGTTGTGAGACGACGAGACCTGTCGGGGACGTTTCCACCTTGTCCGTCATGATGTCGATTCTGTCCCAATCGTCACCTGCGGGTGATTTCTTCTTGTAAGCGACCAAACCATAACCATGAGCTGCCAGAGAAGTGACGACTTCTGTCTTTCCGTCTCCATCCAAGTCGACAGCGTACATTTGCGCTCCGCCAGGACCGGAAAACGCGAATCGATGCATCTTCCACGGTGTTACGGACCGGTCGCTCGGTTGTTCCCACCAACCCTCTTTGCTCATGATGTCGAGACGACCATCATCATTTACATCGCCAACACCTAACCCGTGCGTAAAGCGTTGGAATTTACCATTTTCGCTAACGGGAACATAAGTCCACGGTTGCGTCGGATCTTTCGGTATCTCTGCGTATCCGAAGGTACCACCGTTGCAGCAAACGATTTCAGGTTTGCCATCTCCGGTCAAGTCAGTAAACGTCGGGGATTCGTTATCCACCGAGCTGAGGATCGTAGATCGCTCCCAATTGCCGGTCCGTGCTCGATCTTTGCCGGGGTTCTTGTACCAGTGAGCCGCTTCGCCTGGGAAACCGATGATGATGACGTCGTTATTCTTGTCGCCGTCGATATCGTAATCGAACGCAAAAAAGAACTTGGAGTAACCGATGATGGAAACAGGTTTGGCATCTAACAATGGAACGGCACGATCAAACGTGGGACCGAAGTAAATGTTGTATCCAGCAACGACATCTGGATTGCCGTCCCCGTCGAGTTCACAAATCGTGCCTCCCTCGCCAAAGAAAAGCGGCGAGAGCTTCGTGGACTCCCAACTCCAGCTCGTGGGTTGTTGTGCTTGACCGGCTCCTTGCCCATGGGAGTTATTGGTCATAATGTTTACCAATAAACAGGGCATCGAGATGCCCAGAACGATGGATCTTGCCAATCGCATGGGGAGAGAAAAACGAACCATAGAGCATTCACCCAATTTGTGAGGAAGAAAACAGGCCAGCGGGAAACCGATGGAAAACAGGTGTCGAGGCTGGGAGGCTATTATACCTCGAAATTCACGAGCCGTCTTTTCCACGACCGTCCTCAGGAATTGCCCAGTCCGAAATGTCAAGTGTCGTTCGAAAATCGTTGCATTGCACAAGGAGTCGAAAATCAAGATTTCGAATGCAAGCATGTTCAATTTTCTAGTTGATAATCATGCTTCCACTGGAAAAAAGGCTTCCAGGACTAGCCCAGTGGGTACACTTGACGGTCAAAAAGATGTTACCGCAAACCGCGAAATGGCAGTATCAATGGAGAGCATTGCAATCAGATAGTTGCTCCAGCCAAAGCGTGGAGCGCGTTCTGTTGATGTGCCACAAACAACCGATAAAAACAATTATTATGATCCAACGAGAGAGAACCTTGAAGTCACTTCCCGATATCCAATCCACCGGCGATCGACGCAAAGTCGCCATTAACAAAGTAGGCGTAAAGGGAGTTCGATATCCTATTTCTTTACGAACTCCTGGCAACGGAGACGGGAACGGCCGAGTCCATACGGTTGCTTCGATCAACATGTATGTCTCTCTTCCTCACGACGAGAAAGGGACTCACATGTCCCGATTCCTCGAGGTCCTCAATGAACATCACGACGAGCTGAGCTCCGACACACTGAGCGATGTTTGCCATGCCATGAAGGAGTCACTTAAGGCGAAAGATGCACATCTCGAGCTTAGCTTTCCTTACTTTATCGACAAGAAAGCACCTGTAACGGGTCGTGTAGGGAAGCTCGATATAGACGTGACTTTTGAAGTGGCGAGCAATGGAATCGATGACTTCATTATGACCATCAAAGTGCCAGCCACTAGTCTTTGTCCCTGCTCGAAAGAAATTTCCGACTACGGAGCACACAACCAACGTTGCGAAATGACGGTCAAAGTTCGACTTGCTGACGGTGTGCATCTTTGGATCGAAGAACTATTTGCCATGATCGAACAATGCGCGTCGACTCAGGTGTTCTCGGTGCTTAAGCGGCCTGACGAAAAGTGGGTGACGGAACGGGCTTATGAAAATCCCAAGTTCGTCGAAGACATTGTTCGTGATATGGCCGTAGTTTTGAATGCTGACGATCGAATCACTTGGTATCAATGCTTCTCGGAAAACTTCGAGTCGATCCATAATCACAACGCCTATGCGTTCATCGAGCGAGACAAACGCATCAGCGAGTAGCGCAGTGTCGCTTGACCGGTCAGTCGATGCTCAAAATGGTTTGTTAGATATTTGCTTACAGCGGGCATCAATCAAAAGTTCAAGAAGTGGACCGGCGGTTCAACCCACGACAATTGAGCCAACTTGGCACATTTTTTGGGTTTGCTACGTCTTCTTAGGGTGCGTTGACTTTCTGACGTGCCCAACCAACCGATGCAACGCTAAGATGTTGGTGGTCGTTGTCGCCTAGCATAGGATAGGCGACACTGCTTCTCGCACGCTTTGAATTGGAGCGAAAGAAAGACCGTCATGCATGTCGCACAGTCAACGAGCCTCTCCGCAGAACTATCGAATTCAGTACAGACTTTAGCCGGCCCACTCATCGCTGACGAACTGCAGCGAATGGACGGTTATTGGCGAGCACTCAACTATCTATCGGTCGGTCAAATATACCTGATGGAGAACCCTCTGCTGAGGGAACCGCTCCGCCGTGATCATATCAAACCACGCTTGCTCGGGCATTGGGGTACTTCTCCGGGGCTCAACATGCTTTGTATCCATCTCAATCGTGTCATTGCACGGGATGATCTCAATGTTGTTTACGTGATTGGGCCGGGGCACGGTGGTCCTTCGTTGGTTGCACACGCTTATCTCGAAGGAACTTACAGCGAGGTTTATCCCAACATCAGTCAAGACGAAGAAGGGATGCAAAAGTTCTTCAAGCAGTTTAGCTTTCCAGGAGGCATTCCCAGTCACGTTGCACCGGAAACGCCTGGAAGTATTCACGAAGGTGGCGAGCTAGGTTATGCCCTGAGTCATGCGTACGGAGCAGCGTTTGACAATCCCGACTTGATCGTTGCGTGTGTGGTCGGCGATGGCGAAGCAGAAACGGGCCCTTTAGCAACCGGTTGGCACGGTAACAAATTCCTGAATCCCGCTCGCGATGGTGCCGTTCTTCCGATCCTGCATCTCAATGGCTACAAGATCGCGAACCCTTGCTTCCTGGCTCGCATCCCCAAAGAAGAACTTGGGAAGTACTTTGAAGGGATGGGCTATAAACCGCTCTGGGTAGAAGGGCACGAACCGGAGTCGGTTCATCAACAGCTCGCCTCGGCGATGGACATCGCGACAGCAGAGATCAAGCGTATTTGGGACGAAGCTCGCAATCATGGAGTGACTACAAGGCCCGCTTGGCCAATGATCGTCTTTCGAACTCCGAAAGGATGGACTTGCCCGGCAGAAATCGATGGCAAGAAATGTGAAGACTATTGGCGCAGCCACCAAGTCCCCATGGGGGAGATGCAAAAAGAAGGTCACATTCGAATTCTTGAACAATGGATGAAAAGCTATCGGCCAGAAGAGCTGTTCGATGATGGCGGGAGACTGAAGCCCGAATTTGCATCTTTGGCTCCAAAGGGTCATCGTCGCATGAGCAGCAACCCGCACGCCAACGGTGGAGCACTATTGCGCGATCTCAAGATGCCTGACTATCGAGACTATGCTGTCGATGTCCCGAGTCCCGGTTCTGTCGATACCGAATCCGCGCGCGTCATGGGTAAGTTTTTACGGGATGTAATGAAGAACAATTTAGATAGCAAGAATTTCCGAATCTTCAGCCCCGACGAAAACAACTCGAATCGTTGGCAGGACATTCTCGAAGTAACCAACCGTTGCTACATGGCGGAGATTTATCCCGAAGACGATCATCTTTCGCCTGATGGGCGGGTTATGGAAGTGCTAAGCGAACACCAATGCCAGGGATGGCTCGAAGGCTATCTTTTGACCGGCAGACACGGGTTCTTCTCGTGCTACGAAGCCTTCATCCACATCATCGATTCCATGTTCAATCAACATGCCAAATGGCTGAAGGTTTGCAATGAGATTCCGTGGCGACGCCCGATCGCCTCGCTCAATTATTTTTTAAGTTCCCACGTGTGGCGACAAGACCACAATGGGTTCAGTCATCAAGATCCGGGCTTCATCGATCATGTGATCAACAAGAAGTCGGAAATCGTGCGCGTCTATTTGCCACCCGACGCGAATTGTTTGCTGACAGTCACCGATCACTGTTTGCGAAGCAGAAACTATGTGAATGTTGTGATAGCCGGGAAACAGCCAGCACCTCAGTGGTTGACGATGGACCAAGCGATCAAGCATTGTGCGGCAGGAGTTGGGATTTGGGAGTTTGCGAGCAACGATCGGGGCCATGAACCGGACGTTGTGATGGCTTGCTGTGGCGATGTACCAACCTTGGAGACATTAGCTGCAGTCGAATTGCTACGAACTCATCTCAAGGACTTGAAGATTCGGGTCGTCAACGTCGTCAATTTGATGAAATTGCAATCGGCAAGTGAGCATCCGCATGGCCTTTCCGATCGCGACTACGACGCGATCTTCACGAAAGACAAGCCGATCATTTTTGCCTTCCACGGCTACCCGACGCTGATCCATCGCTTAACGTACCGTCGGACCAATCATCACAATCTGCATGTTCGGGGTTACAAGGAGGAAGGTACTACGACAACACCGTTCGATATGGTGGTATTGAACGACCTAGACCGGTTTCATTTAGCCCAGGATGTCATCGATCGATTGCCGCAGCTTGGTGCGAAAGCTGCGTACTTCAAGCAGGCGATCCAAGAAAAACTAGTGGATCACAAGCAGTACATCGAAGAGCACGGCGACGACATGCCAGAGATCCGCGGTTGGCGGTGGGGAGCAAGCGGCGATTCCAAGGTTTCGAAAACCTCGACCGAGGGTGATAACACCTGATCCGAACGAAGCGTTACGAATGTTCGGAAGTAAACTTGCTCGAGGCTCATGATCGTCATCGCAAGATCGCGAAGTTATTCTCGGATCATACTGCGTAGAATCAAATCGTATCGGTCTCCTTGTCGAAGTTTCACAAACGAAGGGGAGTCGTCTTCACTTCGTTTGGTTCCATCGAAGAAGTACACGCTGCCATTGCCTGAAACGATTGCCGTCGATGCGGAGACTTCGATCGCGGTCGTTTCATCGATGCCGATGCCTAGCAACTGTGGGTAGGTCTTTACCAATTGGCTCATGTCGGGGATGCGATTGCGTTGAGAGAAATGCTGATCGATGGCAACACCTTGTAAAAACCCTAGTCCACCCCGCTCGTAACCGGGTGCCATGATTTGAAAGTTCTCAATCGGCGTTGCTCTCGCTAGATACGCTGCTTGAATGGAAGCGCCTGCCGAGGAACCGCCGATGACTCCGCCTCGTTCCACACACTGCTTCATAAGTCGATGCGCCTTGGTTCCGTAATAGCTGTCCGCAAGGTTCCATTGTCGACCACCTCCGAACCAGATGCCTGTCGCACTGACCAGAGGTTTCAAAAAGGAGTCATCTTCATTTGCCTGGTTCCGGTCTTTTGTGTGGATATAGGTTGCGTTCTTAACTCCCATTCGCTTCCACATCTCAACGGTGCTATGTTTCTCTGCCACTTGATCGTCTTCTTCGCATGGAACGTAAACCAATTTGGCATTGTCGATTCCACCAGCTAATTCGACGAATCGGTCCATAAGTCCTGAGGGAAGGCCACCACCACCAACGATGAGCAAGTGTCCGTTCTTGACTATCGGTTGTACCGTATCCTTGGGAGGGAAAAGTGGCAGCGTTCGATCGATTGCTTCACGGCGCCACTGAGTCAAGTCGACAAGAACCTTATCGAGTTCCTTCACTTTCGGAACCGTGTCGCGAATGCTGTGAACTCGAGCAGAGGGGTAGGTACCTGGTGCCAATAGGAATTTGCCGAATCCATCGCCTACAACTCGAATTTTCCGATTCTGTAACAGCATCCATGTCCCCGCCTCGAGGCCCACTCCTACGCATCTTGGATGATGGGCAAGGTTGGACAAAAACGACTCCTCCGCCTCGTGGGTTGGCGGAAACTCCATTTGCAACATGCAATCTGGCAATAGATTCATACCTCGCTCGATACGAAGTTCATGATCGGTGGATTTGCTTATAAAGCGATGCCCAACCAGTCCAGCATGTGATCCGCATACAAAAACAGAGCCGCCATTGCGCAAAACGTTGGATAGGTATTTTTCGATTCGCTCTTTTGTTTCGGCAGGTATCTGCTCAGGCTTTCGATCGTCGATCCAAAAAACGATACGGGTCGAGGATTCTAATTCTATTTCAGAATTCACATCGAGAGTCTTCAGTGCATCCAGTTGTTGGAAAGAATCATGGACCTTACCCTCCGAATTACCATTTACTAAAACAAGCACTGAACGCGAAGCTTTTCCGATAACCAGATCGACAAATCTGCTTGGTATCACCGGTTCCCTGGCGATACCAAGAGTTCCACCAATCTTGAGATCGAGCGGCCAATCGTCAAATCGCTCCACGAAATCTTGTGCTGAAGCGGTCATCGCTACAAGAGAAACAACAAGAATCGAAAAATCTCGAAGCCATAGCTTCACGAAAGATTGCAACACGACAAACCTCTATTGCTTGAGCGAGAACGACCATTGGCCTCGTAGTATAGTAAACAAAGTGTTACGAGCTACAAGAAAGCATCGAACAACCGGCTCGATTGCGTGCCCAATCGGGTCTCTTGGCAAAGTAACGTTCGAATTCAGGTTGTTCGTCGTAGGGTTTCTCAAGGAGCTGTAATAACACTTGAAGCTCACTTAGGTCTCCCTGCTCTGCCGCATCGATCGCTTGTTGGGCCATGTAGTTTCGCAAGACATACTTCGGATTTGCACGATTCATCGCGTCAGCACGTTCTTGGCCAGTGCGGTTTTGCGATTGAACAATCGCTACGTAAGAGCGCATCCATTCAATTATCCGAGTCATGGTTGCGTCCGAAACCGTGTTGGCGTCATAAAGGGCATGACCGATCCAAGAGAGAACGCAGTTGGCATCGATCGCGTCGTGCATCATCTCTATCGTGACGGACGAGAGTAGTCGAAAGAAAATTGTCATATCGATGTCTGCGGCCGGAAGCCACGACTCAAGGTCTTGCCAAATGGCTTCAACTGTTTCGGTCGGCAAGAGCCCTAGCTTCGATGCGTGCATATTAGAGGATTCGCGAGTCAACACTTCCAAATACGCGTCGAGCCCTCGTTGCAATGGCTCCGTCGCATCCAAGAGCGGATAGAGTGCATTGGCCAATTGAACTAAATTCCACTGAGCGATTTGAGGTTGATTACCAAAGCAGTACCTTCGTCCCTCCGCGTCTGTTGTGTTGGGTGTCCAATCTGGATCGTAATTGTCGATCCATCCATACGGGCCATAGTCTATGGTAAGCCCGTGGATCGACATATTATCCGTATTCATCACGCCATGGACGAAACCAACGCGCATCCACGCGACAATCATTTTGGCTGTGCGTTCACATACTTCGCGAAACCAATGCTCATACGTATCGATGCTGGGTGAGCCGAGTTCTGGGAAGTAGTAACGAAGCGTGTAGTCCACCAATTGTTGTAGCAGTTCACGATTCTGCTGTGCGGACAATATTTGGAAATTCCCAAACCGAATAAACGACGGTGCAATGCGACACACTACGGCTCCCAGTTCTCTCCGTGGGTTGCCATCATAGAACATGTCGCGAGTCACCCAATCACCACTTGTTGTCAAGCTGAGTGCTCGAGTTGTTGGAACGCCAAGCAAATGCATCGCTTCACTGCAAAGAAATTCACGCAATGAGGAACGCAAAACAGCAAGTCCATCGCCAAACCGGGAGTAAGGTGTTTTGCCAGCACCTTTCAGTTGCCATGTCCAACGGGATTGATCGGGAGCGATCCATTCTCCCAAGTTGATAGCTCTACCATCGCCTAATTGCCCAGCCCAAGATCCAAACTGGTGACCACCGTAACACATCGCATAAGGGCTCATGCCCGGGAGTAACGTGTTGCCGGTAAGTACCGAAGCAGCTTGTGTGGTTGACAACCAATCTCTGTCGATCCCCAGATACTCCGCAAGTCGAGGAGAATAGGACAATAATTCCGGTTTTGATCCCGGAGTGGGTGCTACTTTTGAATAGCAAGCCCCTCGAACTTGCCGGGAGCGATTCACCAAGGAGGGATCGCCGATTAACTCATCTACAAATGTCGACAGAAAGGTTGCGTTATCCATCCCGCTATTCTGGGGATACTCTGCTACCTTGTCAAATACAGGTACTCGCAACCAAGAGTGAATGCTTATCCATGGGTTTGCTGCCACTCACTTCTTGTTCTTCTTGGCTGCTCCTGGATTGGGCCAAGGTTTCGTAGGATCCATGCGTTCGTAATCCGCTTCGGTTGGACCTCCTCCGTACTGCGCCCAATATCGAACTGCAAATGGATTCAGCTTCGGGCCAACGACTTTCTCATTCACCATCAATGGCAAACACTCGCTCCACCACTGATCGAAACTACTGCTTAGTTCCTTCACAACATCTGGATGCTGGTCGATCACATTGGTCTTTTGACCATAGTCCACCGACAAATCAAAAAGCTGCCACTTGGCTTCTTTGCCACCATTCTCGCTCACCAGTGACCATCGTTTGTTGCGAATCGATGCCATCTTAAACTTGGAGTTGTTCGGGTCGGAATATCGCTCCCATCGACCTTGGTGCGAAACCAACTTTCGATCAGCCCAATTCGAAGCTGGGTTTCCAAGCAAAGGCACCAGGCTTCTTCCTTCGACTTGCTTTTTGACATCGTCACTCACTTTGGCTCCAGCGATCTCTGCGATGGTTGGAAAGAAATCGATATGAGCGGTCAACGCATCGCTTTCACCGGGCTTCAATGTTCCTGGCCATCGCCAAAACGAAGAAGCACGAGTACCACCAAGCCATGCTGTCCCCTTGGCTCCTCTCATGCCAGCATTGAAAACAGTTTGACCGGCAGCAGTACCATTGTCATTCATGAATACAACCAAAGTGTTTTCTTCGATGCCCCACTCCTTCAGCTTCGCCAACACTTTGCCGATATTCTCATCAATGTTATGAATCATGCCAAAGAAACTGGCTGTCTCTTTCTTTTCCACCTTATCTTCATAGAGTGCGGCATCTTCTGGTCTGGCAATGTAGGGACCGTGTGGCGCATTCGTGGGTATATAAGCAAAGAAAGGCTTGCCACTTTGGCGTTGCTTATCCATCCACTGCGTCGCTTGTCCATAGAAGACGTCCGTGCAATAGCCATTGGTTTTGACGAATTTGTCATTGTGCAAGATCGTCGGATCGAAGTATTTGTTGTTGGGAGCATCACCACAAGAACCCGGATAAACTTGCCCAATCCCTCCACCGCCGTGAATGAACATCTCGTCAAAGCCACGAGCCTTGGGAAGATATTCGTCTTCGTCCCCCAAATGCCATTTCCCGAAAATGCCAGTTGTGTAGCCTGCTTCGCGTAGCACTTGCGCCAGTGTCTTGGCCTGTAGCGTCAATCGTTCACGTTCGAGAATGGTGTGAGTGATTCCATTCTTGAACTCATGCCGCCCCGTAAACAATGCACTTCGCGTTGGGGAACACGTGGGACTGACGTGAAAGTCGGTAAATCGGACGCCCTCTCCTCGCAATCGATCCAGGTTGGGTGTCCTAAGAATAGGATTCCCGTGTGCTGAGACATCACCGTACCCTTGATCGTCAGTGAAAAAGAAAACGATGTTCGGTCGTTTACCAGCGATCGAATCGGCAAACGTGGCATGACAACTTACTGCGATAAGCGTCATGAAAAAACAGTACATCAAGAACTTCATCAGGATCTCTCACTAGTTGATAAACACAAACTCATTCGAATTCAGCAATACATTTGTCAATTCAGCCAAGTCACGATTTACGAGAAACGTCTCCGAAAGTGATCGTTCCTCGGCGCTCGGATTGCGTGCTAGAACCGCTTGAAACAACCCTTCGATCTGCGCTGCTAAAATCATGTGCGTGGCTTTGACTTTGTTGGCAAGTGCTTGCGAAGCAGCCACGTTCATCTCGCCATTCATCAGTGCTAAAGCTTGTGGTGCGACGATGGATGTATCTCTTTTCGGACAAGAGACCGTATTCTCTGGAAGATCGAATGTTTCCAACCACGGCAACCGGAGCGTGCGTTTCTGAATCAGATAGATGCTTCGTGCCGTCTGAAGAGTCGGAGATGACGGATACCAGCCCTTGGTTTTTGTTTCATTGTCATCGAGAACTGCCGGGTTGGCTTGCAGTATGTCATCAGAGAGCTTCGGCCAAACAGGTGGACCACCCGCTCGATGCTGAAGCTGACCGGAAACCAGCAGGATCGCATCCCTTAGTTCTTCGGCTTTCAATCGTTTCAATCCCGCTCGACACGAGCGAACCTCGCGTCCTGTAGTGTCATAGAGTTTGCTTCCTGTCGGCAGAGATTGCTGTTGGAATGCATGACTCGTTACGATCAGTCGTTGTATATGTTTGATAGACCAACTGCTTTCGATGAGTTCCGTTGCGAGATAGTCCAACAATCCGATGTTTGCAGGCAAAGATCCGGTCCATCCGAAATCGTTCGGCGTGTCCACAATACCGACACCGAAATGCATTTGCCAAATTCGATTGACAATCACACGCGCAGTCCATGGATTGTCTCGCGAAACTATCCAACGGGCTAAAGTCAAACGACGTCCCGTTGTTGTCTCGGAAATTGGCTTTTCCATCGCAGGCGCATTGGGATACAAAACCGAGGGGAAACCGGGCTCGACAACTTCACGCGGATCGCGATGATCACCTTGATACAACACGGCTATCTTGTCTATCGATTCCTTCGAGTCAGTCATCAAGAGTCCAACGCTCGGTTTACGAATCTGAGCTTTCAACGCTTTGATCTGTGCTTCGAATTTAGCTAATTCTGTCTTCTGCTCTTCTTGCAAGGTAGCTTGGAGGCGCGTTCTTTCAGTGGACTTATCCTTCTTCTTTGGCTTTTCTGTCGTCGTTGGATCTGGCTCGACATGTAATAGTGCCACCCACTCATTGATCCATTCTCGCAGTGCTTCATTGGCAGCATCAATCTCGGTGTTTACTCTGGCATTGTGCTCCTGGATCGCGATTTGATCGTGGGCTAATTCCAACGGCTTGTCATCCGCAAACGAACAGGCTGCAAAGAAAGCACGAAAGCGGTAATGATCTGCATGGGAAAGCGGATCGGACTTATGATCATGACAACGACAACACGACATAGTCAACCCGAGCATCGCACTGGCCGTCGTCTCCGTCAGGTCCGACAATACTTCGACACGCGCTCGATCTTGTTCATTGAACAACTTGGCGGCATTGTCGTAGGGTCCCAATCGCAAATAGCCAGTCGCGATCAGCATCTGCTGCTCTCGCTCGGTCGTGGGTTCGCCTGCCAACAGTTCGTCCCCAGCGAGTTGCTCCATGAGGAACTGATCGTACGGCAAGTTCTGATTCCATGCTCGAAT
>Ga0207937_1000377_pt1 | contig 15712 bp, 12 predicted proteins | sample LakMenEpi04Sep11_FD_150668 | JGI IMG/M metagenome (GOLD analysis project Ga0207937, IMG submission 150668) | Freshwater microbial communities from Lake Mendota, WI - 04SEP2011 deep hole epilimnion (SPAdes) | ecosystem: Environmental > Aquatic > Freshwater > Lentic | place: Lake Mendota, Madison...
CCAGCCGGCGTGGGTTATTGGTTTCTTGCCGCCACCGTGGTGTCCGGAGTCATGGCCACGATCGTGCTGACGACCAAAGTGGCCCACACCGCGGCAACGAGTGACAGCACCGTGGCAACAGGCGATAGCACCTCGGCAACGAGTGACAGCAACGTCACCCCGTTGCGCCGCACCATTGGTTGATTGATTTACTCCAGCCGGCAGTATTCATCGGCATCAAACTTGCTACTCCAGCGCTCGAGCAGGAGTTCAACTTCCTCTTGCTCGACACCCTTGGGTCGAGAAGAAGTTTCAAAGTGGAACACCTGTGTGTGGGGTGTCCAGATGATTCGGTAACCAGCTTCAAGGATCTTGAACGCCAAGTCCACATCGTTGAATGCCCGGGGAAACGTCGGACTCATTCCACCAACCTCTTCGTACACGCTCTTGCGTATGAGTGCGCACGCCCCGGTAATCCCACTGCACTCACGAGCAATCGTGAGCACCCCGAATTCACCGGGCGAGTTGACGGAGGAACCCGTTCGGAAGTTGTGGGGGGACGGATTGTTGGCATGTCCTGCACTTTGAATTCGGCCATCTTCGAGCAGCAGCATCGGTCCTACCATTGCCACATCTGGTTCCTCGAGATAACCGGCAAGTACGTGCAACCACTGATCGTCGGTGATTTCCGTGTCGTCATTCAGCATGAGCAGGTACTCTCCCGTGGCCATCACCGCGCCAAGGTTGCACTTTGAGGCAAAGTTGAACGGTTTGTCGTAGGTAATGAGTTGCAATCGGGAGTCAGCAATCTTGCGTAAACCATCCCACACTGCACGTGGTGTGAAGTCGTCGATAACGACGAGAATCTCGAAGTTCTCGTACGCAGATTTGGTCAGAATGCTTTCCACCGAATTGATGACGAGGCAGGTTTCGACACCAAATACGGTCTTGTAGGTGCCGCATGTAGGAATGATGATGCTGATTCTCGGTTCGTGTGCCAGTGAACGAAGGACTCGTTGATATGGCCAGGGTTCTGTCATCGTGACGGCTGCAGGAGACCCGCGACGCTGTAGAGCGGAATTCACCGCAAGCACCGCGGCGGCGTACGCATACGGCTTCTCTCCCTGCGCGTGAGCAGTCGAGCCACTGACGGCCCTCCAGTGATACAAGACCTCGGGGATGTGGACGATGTCTCGCGCCTTCTCGGTAACCCGAAGAAGGAGGTCGTAATCCTGTGAGCCGTCGAAGCCCTGACGAAATCGCCCGACTTCATCCACCAAACTCTTGCGAATCACCGAGAGGTGACTGCAATAGTTCTGCCCTAGAAGGCGTTCAGGGGACCATTTTGGCTTTTCGAATCGGTCGTAACATTTGCCATCTGGCCCGATCTTGTCTTCATCGGTGTACACATAGTCGATCTCGTCACGTTGAAGAAGTACCTGATGCACCTTCTCCAACGCCTCAGGATGCAGTGCATCGTCATGATCCAAGAACGCAACGAAGTCACCACGCGCCAGACTCAGTGCATCATTCGAGGCAGCAACGATTCCGCCATTCTCTTCACGAACATGGACCCGAATTCGCTGGTCCAATGCTTGAAGGTCCGAGAGGCGCTGTTGCACCCAGCCGTCGGTGGAGTGGTCGTCCACAAGACACCACTGCCAATCTTCATGGGTTTGGGTGAAGACCGAACGGACACACTCTTCGAAGGCATCTCGCGGAGGATTGAATACCGGAGTGATGATGCTGAACCGTGGGCCGGTCTGAGTCCCATCTCCGTTCATGAGCCACGCAGAAGACGACGAAGAATTCGAATGGGCAACATGACGAAGTTGCCGATTCGCCAAGTCATGGTTGCGCGCATCCTCGTCTCTTGTTGTTCGAAGTCCTTGCGTAGTCGAGCGATTCGAGCATTCTTCTTCTCGAGTTCCGCTTCCTTCTCCCGAAGACGAGCCCGAAGCTCGCCGACTTGCGCCGTGGTTCCAATTGCGTGATCACGCAGTTGCATCAGCTGGAGTCGCAACTCTGCTTCAACGGATGGGTCCAAGTCTCGAACCTTGCGCTCGGAAGTCGCCGGCGGCAATGATGTGCCGCGGTGTCGCGGATCTGAAGACATCTCCGTAAGAGTCTAGGGTTGCTCCAGTTGGCAGTGACCAGACTTGGAAGTCGCCGCACTGATACCGTTGGACGTGATGCAGCAAGTCAAGAACATCGTTGCATCGCGAGGTTTGTTGTGGAACCTCACCCTTCGTGAACTCCGCGCAAAGTATCGACGATCGATCCTGGGCTGGGGCTGGTCAATGCTCAATCCGTTGTCCCAAATGCTCATCTACACGGTGGTATTCGGGGCGATTTTCGGGGTGCAGGCACGGGTCGGTGATCCTTCTGGGATCAACATCTACAGCCTTTATTTGTTGAGTGGAATCCTGCCGTGGGGATTCATCAATCTCATTTGTGGTCTGGGTTTGCAGTCACTCGTCGTCAACGCCACGCTGGTTCGAAAAGTTCGATTCGCGAGGGAAACGCTCGTGTTTTCGGAAGTGTTGTTCAGTTTGGTGCAATTCAGCATTGAGATGACGTTGCTGTGCATTGTTCTTTTGATTTTCGGGAGTCCGTTGCTCCCATGGTTGCCGGTCCTTCTCCTGCTCATGGCGTTGCTCGCGATGTTCACATCAGGAATTGCGCTCATTCTTTCCATTGGCGCGGTGTTTTTTCGTGACTTGAAGTACCTGTGGACGATCGTCAGTCAAGTTTGGTTTTTCTCAACTCCCGTCATCTATGACCCCGCGCGAGTGGAGGAGAAGGTTTCCGGTTTCTGGTATGCGGTGTATCACTGGAATCCGTCGACGGCCTTCATTCGGTCGTTCCGACATGTGACGTTCGATGGCCGTGGCCCGGAGCTCTCTGACATGTTGGTATTGGTGGCGGTTTCGACTCTCTCCCTTGCGGCGGGTTTGTTGGTCTTTGGTCGTTTCTCGCGTCGTATCGCCGAGGAGCTGTAGCAGTTCGGGCTTACGTGCGTTGTCGACCAACGGACCAGATGGAGGGAATGGCAACGACTCCACCGTCGCCCACCAGCCCGTCAACGACGTGCAGTTTGGCCCAGTGCTGGCAATGGTCGAATTCAGTCGTGCCCGTGGCGTCAGTGATGGCGGCACTGAGATAGTACGTACCTTCAGCCAGTGGCAGTGAAGGAATCTCAAGTTCAGCCGTTGCCGGACCATCCAAAACTCGTAACGTCGCAGTGCCGCGTTGTGTGGTCGTCGACCACACCAACTCACCCGAGATGGTTTCCATCTGTACACGCACTACAGGTGACTCAATGCGAACGTGGGAGTTGATCTCCAGATGGACCCGCAAAGCCTCACCCGAGCGAAGTGTTTCGATTGGATGGCCATCGCCATTGCGAATGTTGATGGTGGAAAACTGGGCGTCACCGGTGCCCCAGCGGGTTCTCGAGCTGGCGTCTTCGCGAGCAAAGTTACCGTACGTCGTACCGGTGTATGCAGCAATGACGTCAGCTGCTGGGCCGGTCATCTTGAGTTGACCTTTCTCCAGCCACACCACCGTGTCACAGAGTTGTTGAACGAGTCCCAGTGAATGACTCACCACCAGAATGGTGCGTCCCTCGCGGCGAAATTGTTCGATTTTTTCCGTGCTCTTTCGTTGGAATGCTTGGTCTCCCACGGCAAGGATTTCGTCGATCAGGAGCACTTCGGGCTCGACGTGTGTTGCAATCGAAAACCCGAGTCGCACGACCATGCCGGACGAGAAGTTCTTCACGGGCGTGTCGATGAATTGTTCGAGGCCGGCAAACTCAACGATGCTGTCAAACTTCGCGTCGATTTCCTTTTTTGACATTCCCAATATTGATCCGTTGAGGTAGATGTTTTCTGTTCCTGAAAGCTCGGGATGGAATCCGGCGCCGAGTTCGAGAAGGGCGGCTATGTTGCCGTCGATTTGTACTGACCCACGTTCCGGAACGTAAATCCCTGTCAAACACTTCAACAACGTGGTCTTTCCGGATCCGTTCGAGCCAATCACCCCGACGGTTGCGCCATGGTCGACGGTGAACCCCACGTCCCGAAGAGCCCAGAACTCCTCGAACCGAGCACGTCGCCCTCGCAGGACGGTTGCTTTGATGTTGCGATTCCGCTCGTGGTAGACCCGAAAGTTCTTCCAGAGACCCTCAACACGTATGGCTGGTGTGCTCATGCGGATTGCCGCCCGCCACCAGATGATTGGGTGTTTTTCGCGATACGAAGTTTTGCGCGAACATTGGCTGGAATTCGGTCGTCGTTCCAGTTGGTGATCTGCGAGTCGGCGTGTGCGGCGTAGTACGTATCCTCCTCCGTTGGTTGGGCAGAGTTCTGGTACCACGGCAAGTGTCGTGCCTCGTAGGGGGGAGCCGAGCGAAGATGGTGCGGACCGTGTCCCAGTCCGGGTGGGTACATGGCAAATGTGGTGTCGATGGGAGCCCGGTAGAACCTGTTGAACGCAGGGATGGTCCAGAACTGACGTTCCCACTCAATGACGCTCTGTTTGTGAACGAACGTGTCCGGGAGATCATCGAGTTTCAACGAAAATCCAATCTTGTTGATCTCGGGGTGCTCTTGTAACGAGCGCTTGAAGAACTGCAGGGCGTCCGTAGGGCAGTCCTCTGTTGGCACGACATCAGGGTCGGTGACGACGAAGTATCTGCCGTTACCAACCTCAGGTACCAGACCACTGAGCCAAGGTGCCCGCTTTCCCAAGTTGAACTTGGTGAACACCACTCGATGTGGTGTTGTATTGAGGAACTCGACCATCGGTGGATAGGTACTTGCGTTGTCACAGAGCCAAATCTCTCGTTGCCCTACCGACTCGAGCCATTCCAGTAGCAGCAGGAGTGGTGAAAGCCTGTCCCGAACATTGATGATGATAGGAAATTGTTCAATCATCGCACGATGTCCAGCGGTTGCGCACCGTGTTCAGGCTAGTTGCCCACAGGGTTATCACCCATGCGAAGAATAGATTGATTCACAGTGAGAAGCGTCGAACACTTGACCGGCGGAATGTGGCGTGTCGTTGAAATCATCTATGCGGTCAGTGCGCTCTTCGCACTGACCCAGGGCCCCGTGTATCGATTGTGGAGTGAGAGCGGGGAGTATCAACAGTTCATTGCGCTGCCGGCCGTTGGCCATGCATACTTCGCAACGTTTGTCGTGGTGCAACTTCCTGCGCTAGTACTTCTGTCCCGGCGTCTCAGTTCACCGTTCTTTAGCGAGCGTCGTAGTCAATTACTCCTAGCGCTCATGCTCTGGCTCGGGTTGAGTGTGACGTGGTCTACGTTTGCCCGACACTCATTGCCTGAGTTTGTGTCTCTCATTTTGACCACGAGTTTCGGTATCTATCTCGCCACCTGTTTTTCGACCGAAGAGTTTTGGAAGATTGTGGCGACAGCAATGTCTGTCGGGATGTCCGTGTCGCTGTTCGCTATCCAACGCGGTTGGGATAGTGCAGTAAGCGCCGAAGACGGGCACTGGATTGGTATCTACTACAACCGAAATTCACTGGCACCGGTTGCAGGAGTTGCACTCCTTGCAGTTGTCGGCATGTTAAGCACACAGCGCAAAGGGAAAGACTTCGGCGGTCCACTCGTGGTTGCTGCGAGCATCGTCATCACCATTGGTGCGGTATTGACGATGTGGCGGGCCGAGTCACGCACGTCGCCTCTTGCTCTTGCTGTCGCAGTATGTGCTCTCGCGATATGGCAATTGCTACGAGTCCTCATGGACCGTTATTGGACTTCCATTCGCAGGTACTCGGCATCACTTGCAATCGCAATCTCATCAGTAATCGTCCTGATGTCGTTGCGAGTGTTTGGTGGTCTTTCGACGGTGTCTGCCGAGCTGTTCACGTTCAATTCACGTAGTGGAGTGTGGGCTCAGAACTGGACAGGATTCCTTGAAAAGCCATTTCACGGTTGGGGATGGATGGCGGCGCGAAAGACTCCCTCCTTCTTCCGTCAAGGCGTATGGTGGGCGATATTTGATACCGACTGGTCACATAACGGCTATCACGACTTGTTGTTGGGTGGTGGCGTGCTTGCCGCCATGTTGTTTGCGGGTGTGGTGTGGTTCGGGATGCGAGAAATCGGCCCTCAGGCATCGCTCCGCGAAGCTGTTCCCAGCTTTCTCATCGTTGCGTTTGTCCTGACGGCTGCAACACAGGAGTCGTTCTTCATCGGCACACACTTCCTCTGGGCACTCCTCATCGCCGGATTGTTTTTGCCGCGTCTGAGACGAACCGCAAACAACGACGAGTTAGTCAAGCAGTAGTACGCCGGCAACGAGGCGACCGGATCGCCCGAGTGCAGCCAGGACTTCCACAAGGTCTTTTCTCAGATCCTTGTTTCGTTGCACCACGATGACGTCAACTTCGGTGGTTGACGGTTCGCTGAGTTTGGCAACACTAAGTTCTGCAAACGGCGGCGCAACGGACCCCGTGGCACCGGCGCTTACCGTCAAGCGCTGGAGAGAAGCCTCGTCGGACACCGCATTGCGGAGAGGTATGTAGCGCACAGAGGAAGCGTGAGAGCGACCCAGTGCGCCATGGATGCCCAGTGCCGTGCGACGTTCACCCACCTCGTTGGGAGTGTTGGACAGATGTCCGAGCACTCGATCCGAACCAGCAATACGCGTCAGTTGACGCATGGAGCGAATTCTGCTGTCGGTGAAGGTGAGTTGCAAGAGGATGAGGAGGGCCACCACGAGTCCCGCCGCAACACCAAACGTGTAGGTGGGACGTCGCACGCTGGAGAGCGTTGCACCAATCGCCTCCTCGTACTCCGACACTTTCAAGAGCGGGGTGTCGAGTCGCTGTTCCAGCACTTCGAGGGCTGCGAGTTTTGTCGCCACGGTGTCACTGGGTGACGTGGAGTTGACTTGGCTCAGCACCGCGCGAAGATCGGCCAAGCCTGCAGCCAAAGCCTCGCGCCGAATGTCGGTGGTTTTGGCGACGTACGCAGCGATGGCTGATTGGCAGTCGGACTTCACCGGCTCGTTGCAGGCAAAAGAGTACGTCGGAACTCCCGCACTGCTGAAGACAAAAGAGCTTTCGCCGTCACTCTCCAGGGTGTCGACGAGGGTAAAACTGGGTCGACTGCGCGTTACCGTCACCGCAACGTCATTTCCGAGTTGCTCGGCAATCTCGGCCTTTACCGCCGCACTTTGGAGCAGCAGCAGTTGGTTGTTTGCATCCGGGAACGAACGAACCGACACAGGGTCGATACCCACACTGGCAAGTACTGCGGTTGGGTCTCGGGCCTCGTACGTCTCGCTGATGTAGTACGAACCGGGGTTCGTACGTAGGTCGGACTCTTGTGCCCACAGAAAACCAACCGCAGCGGTCACGACGACCGGAATCACCCACCAACGCAATTTGAGTGTTTCCCAAAATCCAGGAAGGTCAACACCGGCCAGCAGGCTGAAGTCGGAATCCTTTTGCTGATTTACCACGTGTGTACCTGCTGTCAGGCTACCGAAGCACTACGGCACCATCCGCAAAGATGGAAGATGTGGTGAGCATATTTCCCTCCGCACCATGGACGGACCCCGCAGTGGTGGAAATGCGTCGTCTACCGATGCGTCCACCTCTCGTTGTGAGCGACTCGGTGGAGGCAATGCGTCAGAGTCGTGCGGTTCGCCGAAAGTCCTTGGATGGCACATGGCGATTGCGTCTGGTGGAGGCGCCGTTGCAGGTCGGCGAAGCAGAATTGCGGGGCCGCTCTTCGACACTCGGAAAACGATGGCACCACGTGGTAGTTCCCGGTAATTGGACCATGCAGGGCGTTGGTGACGTACCTCATTACACGAACATCGACATGCCGTTCGATGGACCCCCACCGAATCTTCCACAACGCAATCCCACGGGCATCTACCGACGCTCGTTCACCTTGCCGGGTGCATGGCTCAGGCAGCAAGTGGTGCTGCACGTGGGGGCTGCCGACAGCGTGCACATGGTGTTTGTCAACCGCACCTTCGTGGGCTACGGCACCGATAGTCGACTCGCCAGCGAGTACGACATCAGCGATGCGGTTCGAGCAGGGGAGAATGAGTTGGCCATCGTCGTGGTGCGCTATAGCGCCCACAGTTACGTGGAAGATCAAGACCAGTGGTGGATGGCGGGATTGCATCGCTCCGTATTCATCGAAGCACGCGCACCAATACACGTTCGATCGGTTTCTTGCACCACCGACTATGACGCAGTCACGAACACCGGCTCTGCTGTCGTCGAGACCGAAGTGTCGTTTCTCCACGAGCCGTCGCCGGGTGTAACGGTGCAGATGTGGTGCGAAGAGTTGTCGGGTAAGCGTGTATGTGAGCCCGTGATGTGCGACGTGCCCTACGAGTACACCGAGAAATACGTGTTCGCCGGTCACCGTGTTACTGCGAAACTCTCGATTCCCAATGCTCGTCCGTGGTCGGCTGAGGATCCTCAGCGTTATCGCATCGTCGTGAAGCTGCTCGGACCGCAACGCCAGTACACATCACTAATAACCGGCTTTCGACGGATTCGAGTAGAAGACGGCGAGGTACGGGTAAATGATCGGCGCATCACCATTCGTGGCGTCAATCGTCACGACCACCATCCCGTGCGCGGTAAAGCAGTAACACTCGGGGACATGCGCGCCGATGTCATTGCGATGAAGCAACACAACTGCAATGCAGTGCGCACGAGCCATTACCCCAATGATCCAGCGTTCTTGGATTTGTGCGACGAGTACGGCTTGTATGTCGTGAGTGAGGCGAACATCGAGTCGCACGCGTACAACACGTCACTTTGCAACGACGACCGCTACTTGGCTGCCTGGTTGGCGCGTGGTTCACGAATGGTGGTGCGCGATCGTCATCATCCGAGCGTCATCTTTTGGTCATTGGGGAACGAGTCTGGCTTTGGCACCAATCATGACGCGCTTGCAGCGTGGATTCGATCCGTCGATCCCTCGCGACCGCTGCACTACGAAGGCGCAATTTCTCATGGGCGCAATGGTGATACCCGTCCGTGGCTCAACGGTGGTCGCAATGCCACCGACGTGGTGTGTCCGATGTATCCGCCGATCTCTGCCATTGTCGAGTACGCCCAGAGTGGCGCCAACCGACCTCTGGTCATGTGCGAGTACAGCCACGCCATGGGTAACTCCAATGGGTCCCTCGCTGACTATTGGAACGCCATTGAGAGCGAACCGCTGCTCGCGGGTGGATTCATCTGGGAGTGGAAGGATCACGGTTTGCGTCAGGAGATTGATCCTGGGAGCTCTCGAAACGGAGCATCATGGCGTTATGCGTACGGCGGACAGTTTGGCGACGCACCCAATGACGGAAGTTTCGTGGCCGATGGACTCAACCATGCTGATCTGACGCCGCATCCAGCCATGCGGGAGATGGCATGGGTCTTTCGACCAGTCGCCGTGACGCCAAGCGGAAGCACCCAGTTCGTGGTGCACAATCGACAGTCACACGTTGATCTTCGTGAAGTACATGGAACACTCAGCGTGCTGGTAGCGGGTGACACCGTGCACGAAGAAGCGCTTGACGTTGATGTTCCTGCATCGACGCACGTGACCTGCAATCTGTCGTCTGCTGCGCGTGCAGCCATCGAGTCTGCGGCGCCTCACAACACCGTCTCTGTGCAGTGCCGCTGGTACTTACGCAACGACACACTGTTTGCGCCACGGGGCCATCTTGTGGCGTGGGATGACATCTTGATTCGTGCACCACAACCCAAGGAAGTCCCCAGTGCCTCCGCTGCAACACTTGATCAGCCGCCTGCCGACAGCGACTTTGCAGCACCGGTTCGTCTTGCACTCATGCGCGCCACCATCGACAACGACGGTTACAAAGTCATGCCAGGATTCGGCGAAGCACACCACATTGGCGGTCGAGCACTCGCTCGCTGGACCCGGCAGGGAATCCTCAGCGACATCATTCCGACAGGTGTGCAACATGTGCAGCGACGTGAAGTACGAGTGGATTCGAGTGTGGTGTATCACCATCGGGTCGTCGTGCCCGAGCCTCTCGGTGGGTTACCGCGAGTTGGGGTGAGATTTGCGTTGCCCTCTTCATTCACTCACGTTCGCTGGTTCGGTCACGGTCCACACGAGAACTATCCCGATCGAAACGCAGGGGCTCTGCGCGATGTATGGGCGCGCAAGCCGGATGAACTGCCATACCTCGTGCCACAGGAGTTCGGACTACGAACCGACTGCGAGTGGATCGAATTCGTCTCGAGTCAACACACACTTCGTATTGATGTGCTGTCACCTGCCACCCTGCACTTCAGTGCCGTGCACCACACACCACTGCAGCTCTTTGAAGCGATGGACGCGACGCAGCTGGAGCGGAGCAAGGATCTCATCATCCATTTGGATGTCGCGCACCGAGGGCTGGGCACTGCCAGTTGTGGTCCCGATGTCGATTCGAGGTTCGAAGTTGCCGCAGGGGTGTACGAGTTCAGTTACTGCGTGCGACGAATCTGAAGCTTGCGATCCTCCGCAGTTAGGCAAGCACCGTCACTCGTACGAAATCGCCAGCCGTGCAAGGTGCAGACCACCTCATCGCCTTCGATGCAACCAAATACGGAAAGATCGGCTTTGCGATGCGGACAATAGCGCTCGAGCGTGAATTCGCCAAGCTGGATCTCCTCACTCGGTGACTCTTGGTCGCCGAGACGTCGGCGGGCCTCTGCTTCGGCTCGGTCGATCCGTTCCACCGACAAACTCTTGAAGAAGTTGTAGAGATATTCGTTGAACGCTCCTGCACGCCATGCACGGAAGCGACAGGAGAGAAACAACGAGTTGGACCAGTCAACTGCAAATTCGCCGATGACTTTCTCCAACAACTCTGGGGCAATATCAAAACTGAATTGGCACACTTCGTCCGCATGCGAGCGCACCGCTCCACTGGGAAAATCGATGACGATGGCTTCGTCGCCCGAGCGAATGAGGCACAGGCCCCCAACTCCGGACCGTAGGCGTGGTGCGCGCAATAACAACGGTTCCCACCATGCAGCCAATCTCGGTTGGAAAGGTGCGGATTTACGTGGCCAGCCCAATCTCTCTGCTTCTAGCCAGCCTTGCCAGTCGGCCTGGTAGGTGCGCAGGTAATTTCGTTTGTCACTGAATGGAGCTTCGACATCCTTGTCAGGGTGGGTCACGCGCACCAGCCCGTTTGCAACGGAAATCGTCGAGCCTGGAATGTTTCGTTCGGCGCGGCGTCCCAGTTGCGACAGTCGCGAGATGAATTGGGTTTGATCGGGGAAAATCGACACTTCGTCGCCGTCAATCATGTTGAAGGAAAAAAGCTCGTCGTCGAGGAAGCAAGGTGGACCTGCCGATGGAACCACGGTGGTGGCACCGATCGCCTGCACGTAATGTTCGGCACGTACGAATTGACTTTCGATCTTGGCGCGCGCTTGGTTGCGCCGTTCTTCGACTGGCATGTCGTACACCATCGGATACCAAATGGCGCCACTGAACTGCAACCAGTGTTGATCCACATGACCGTGTCGTGCAAGCGCCCGTGGATCGTGCGTTCGGCAGTCGTTCTGGTTCACCAGACACGCCTCACCGTCTTTGACCACGAGGGCCGAATCGCCACCGGGGCCATCACTAATCGATGACTCCACGTGAATGGCAACCGACAGTTCATCACCGAGCGCCAACTCTTCACCGTCGCGTGTGGTGACAAAATCCCCGAATCCCAAGCGAGTAAGCCGGCGACGCAGTTCGTCGGTTGGGAATTCGGGCAACAGGACTCTGGTGTTCTTGTTCATTCGCTCGCGCAAGAACGATTCGTCGAAGTGGTCACCGTGGAGATGGGAGATGTAGAGGTAGTCGGGCGCACACACTGCCGCCATGAGTTCTGCGTCAAGTTGATCGTTGCGCGGGAACGGGAACCATGAACCCAAGAATGCCGGTACGAACCATGGATCACAGACGATGGTGGCCTGACGACATCGAATCAGAATGCCGGCATGACCAAGCGAGGTCGCCTGCATCGGTAAATCAGGCAACGGGTGGGTCGGTGAACTGTTGACCGCCACGTGATACGTGTTCGGTCCACGCCGTGCCATTCCAGTAGCGCATTTCGTATCGCCCTGAAGGGTCTTTGTACCACGCAGCAGGAACCGCAGGCGCCGTCGTGGAATTGGTTCCTACACCAGTTGCGGCACCATAACCAGAGTCGCCTCCTGATGGAGTGGCGGTGGTTACCGCACCGACTGTGACTCCGGCGCTGTTGCGCTGTCCAACCGGACGGCGCAGGAATGCGCAGAAGCGCCCATCTGTTGTCGTGGTGATGGAGACCACTTCCCATCCCTCCGCCGACTTGCGAGTGAGTTCAGCTGCCAGACCTTCGGGGCTTGCGTTGAATGGATTGAACGCCGCGTATTCGTACATGGTTGGCAGGCTAACGGCTGCTCCTAGTCTTGTCGGGGTGACGAAAGCACGTCGCGTCGGCTTTTTTGGTCCAGCCGGCACGTTCACCGAACAGGCCCTCCTCACTCAGCCCGACCTGGCAACCATGGAGCGTGTAGCGCTGCGCACCGTACCTGATGTGCTCGATGCAGTTGATGCTGGCGAAGTCGATGTTGGCTTCGTGCCAATCGAGAACTCAATTGAAGGCACGGTGAACTTCACCCAAGATGCGCTGGTATTCGATCACGATCTTCTCATCCAGCGGGAGGTGGTGTTGGACATCGAACATTGCCTGCTTGCGCGTCCTGGCACCTCACTTTCCGACGTCAAGATGATGCTCTCGATTCCGGTCGCAACTGCGCAGTGTCATGCGTTTCTCCGTCGCATGTTTCCCGATGTCGAAGTGCGTGCCACCAACTCAACTGCCGAGGCCGCTCGACTCGCTGCAGAGGATGGCGCACACGGAGTTGTTGCGATTGCCCCGGCAAATGCCGCGGCTCTATACGGCCTTGAGGTGTTGCAGCGCAACATTGCCGATCATGAGGGAAACCAAACACGTTTTGTTTTGGTCGGCAAAGATCGAATTCCCTCCCGAACCGGCAACGACAGAACCGGTGTCGTGGTGTTTCAGCGTGCCGATGAACCCGGCAGTCTGATCGGCATTCTGCAGGAATTTGCCGCACGGCGAATCAACATCACCCAACTACTGAGTCGTCCCACCAAACGTGGTGGCTTGGGTGACTACTGCTTCATCATCTATGCCGATGGACACGTGGCGGACGAACTGATGGCTGACGCCCTGCGCGACTTGCGCACCAAACAAGGAGACGTGAAGTTTCTTGGGTCGTATCCCGCCGCTGGTAAACACACGCAGTCGGCGCGCGAACACGCCGATCAACGTTGGCGTGACGCCGATGATTGGTTGAATGCAATCCGATCACGAGTAGTTCGCTGAGTGACTCACGCAGGTAGCGTGAAACACGGAACGATGGCAGAGCGGACGAATGCACCTGTCTTGAAAACAGGAGTGGGTTTACGCCTACCGGGGGTTCGAATCCCTCTCGTTCCGCCAATCGCGTGAGTCGGTACACTCACAGAACGGTTATCTCACGAAATTTCTAGTTCCTGGAGAGGTGCCAGAGTGGCCGAATGGGGCGCCCTGCTAAGGCGTTGTCCGGGTCAACCGGACCGAGGGTTCAAATCCCTCCCTCTCCGCCACGTGATGCGTTCTTTGTATTTCCCTGTGCGCAAGCGCATGAGAGTGGTTGTTGTTGCGATCACTCTGGTCATTTCCGTGTTTCCAATTGCCTTGTCACCCGCGACAGCCTCTTCGTGTTCGAAGTATCACACTGCCAAGCCCAACGACTCCTGGTCGCGAGTTGCAGCTCGTTTCAACGTAGGTCTCGGCAGTTTGCTGAAGATGAACTCGGCGACGACAGCATCGGCGATTTTCGTAGGCGACAGACTTTGTATTTCGACGCAACCGGCACTGACATCACCCACGGAGACCTATTCCCGTCGACAGATCGTCACCATCATTCGTGAAGTGTGGCCCGATGAGCTTGAAGACAACGCCCTTTACGTAGCCCGCCGAGAAAGCAATCTGGTGCCAACCGCCGTTGGCGGCAGGAGCGATTGTTGTCTCGGCCTCTTTCAGATCTATTGGTCCGTGCATCAATCGTGGCTCGCAAAGTTGGGCATCGCGGAGCCTTCACAGATGCTTGATCCGCGGGTGAACGCGCAAGCCGCACTCGCGCTCTACCGTCGCAACGGCGATTCATGGCGCCCGTGGTGGACGAGTTCTTGGCGACCGTAAAGCGATAGCATCAAAGGTCGCTAGCGCTCGTAGCTTAATGGATAGAGCATCTGACTACGGATCAGAAGGTTGGAAGTTCGAGTCTTCCCGAGCGCGCCAAATCTATTGCGTATCCAAAGTTTGAGAGGGTAGTCAGCACGCGGACTTCCACAACTGGGTCCACCTTGCAAAAACGTTTCAATTCGTTCCAGCTACCTTACGTTTTCCAAGTGCTTCAAAAGTCCCTGCAGTTGTCTAGATTTCGGGATCTCAGACGAGTTGGCGTATTCGCGCTGAGATTTCGTCAAGCACACTTATCATGGCGTCGATTGACTCTCGGGCTTTCTTGTGTTGAAGCATGGGTTGAAGCCTGAGGTACGTCTTCTTCGACTCGGCACAGAAGTCGAGAATCGGTCGCGCAGCTTCCTGAAAAGTAGATCTCTCAGCCGTTAGCAAGCTCGAATCTCCAGAGGTCTTATGAGCGATTCTCTGGGATTGGTTTTCAGCTTGTCGTGCCGCTGGAATGATTTCCTTGTGGCGATATTGCATGAGCGCATACGCCGCTTCGGCAATCACCCCAAGGGTGGTTTCTTTCTGACTTCCCACCATCTCTATTTGGTCGCTTGACACATCTCGGAATGCTTGAGCGAGCCACTCGTCTAGAACATCCCTTGGTGCTGCATCCACCGGAAGAATCGTCTCAAAATTGAGAACTAGCTCCACCAAAAGCAGCACTCTTTGAACTGAATCCGTCGGAAGTCCTGCTCCAAATAGGCGGTAACTCTGGAGTATCGCGAACTTCTGTGTTTCTGACCAACTGTTATCCGCCATCATTTGGCGAAGTGTTCGCACATATTGCTCGATTGCAATTGCGATCCATGGTCGAGAGCGCTCCTCACGCGCCTCGGCAATTGGGCCGAACTCGGCGACATAATCGAAGAATCCATTGATCCTCGCTTTGACTAGGCGACCTGACGGAGACGAAGTGTGTGGACTCTTGGTGAACCGCTCGGATGCCTCTCTACGAACCGCATCGACGCGCGCAAGGAGCATCCCAAAGTGATAGAAGTCTTCTTCCGAGATATCGCTTGAATCCAAGTGACTGCGAATTGCCCCCAGTACCGACGGGGGTGGCGGGTTGAAGTTGTCCTCGTCGTCCAACCCCCACCTTTTGCCTTGTGACCGTGTCCAAAGAGCTACGGCGAGCAGAACTGCCTGCAGTTGGTTGTCCGAATCTTCAGTCCTATCAATCAGATGAGACATGTGGTTGACTGCGGTTGCGACATCCAGCTGAGATGCAACGACTGCAAGGTTGGTCTGAAGGGAGAAATTCCACGCACCCTCCGTCGCTTCACGTAGGGCAGCCAATGCTTTCTCAGTTTCACCTCTCGCAAGAAGAGTTGCCGCAAGTACGTTTAACGCCTCATCTCTGACTTCCTTCTTTCCGGAAAGCTCGAGGCAAGTTTCTGAGAGCTCAGCTG
>Ga0207937_1000378_pt1 | contig 15710 bp, 17 predicted proteins | sample LakMenEpi04Sep11_FD_150668 | JGI IMG/M metagenome (GOLD analysis project Ga0207937, IMG submission 150668) | Freshwater microbial communities from Lake Mendota, WI - 04SEP2011 deep hole epilimnion (SPAdes) | ecosystem: Environmental > Aquatic > Freshwater > Lentic | place: Lake Mendota, Madison...
CCCGCCGCAACCACCGCCGCCGAGCCTCCGCTCGAGCCTCCGGGAATTCTTTCTGGATCACGCGGATTGCGGGTGATTTGGATGGCGGAGTTTTCGGTGGACGACCCCATGGCAAACTCGTCCATATTCGTGCGACCGAACGGAATGGCCCCCGCCGCCCGCAGCTTGGCAATGACCGTGGCGTCGTAGGGTGAAATGTATCCCTGCAAAATTTTCGACGAACAGGTGCAGGGCTCACCCTCAACATTGATCACGTCTTTGATGGCAATCGGAATACCCCCGAGAGGGAGATTGATATCGGCCTTTTCCGCGGCGGTTTTAGCACGCGCGAAATCCCGGGAAAGATACCCGCCGATCTCTGGATCGGTCTTTTCAATGGCGGCATTGACGGATTCCAGCAAACCGACTGGGGAAAGTTCTCCCCCCTTCATCATGCGGCGGGCTTGGGCAATAGTGAGACGGGCGATATCCATCAGCCTTCCACCACTTTGGGAACGAGAAAGAGTCCGCTACCGGAATGCGGTGCGTTGGCCGTGGCTTGCTCCTGCGTAAAACAATCGCGTGGCACATCGGGACGAAAGACGTTGTAAACCGCCGAAGCGTGGGCCGTCGGCTCGATGCCATCGGTGTTTACCTCATTGAGTTGCTCGATGTACGAGAGCACATGATCGAGCTGCGGCTGGAATTCGGCGATTTCCTCCTCCGTCAGCCGCAAGCGGACGAGATTGGCAACGTATCGGACATCAAGATGCGGAGCACTCATAAATAAGCCTTTCTGGTTATCGCGTGGGTGGTCGGATGTCGAAAAGTTTCATACTCCGAGGCGCAAGATGATTTTGCCGCCTGCTGAACCGGATGCGGCTGCATCCAGGGCTTGCTTCACATCCTCGAGACCGAACTCCGACCCGACCCGCGGCGGAAAACACCCCCCGGCAGCCAAACGAAAAATCTCATCGAACATTTCACGGCGCTGCGCATCCCCCGCCTCGCGAAGCCAGCGCGTAAGCCAAAAGCCGCGAAAGCGAATGTCGCGAAAAATCAAAAAACCGTTGGGAATTTTGAGAGCTTCCTTGCTCATGGCCCCATAAGTGACCAGCGTACCACCGGTGGCCAAGAGTCCGGCCAAACGCGTGGCGGACGCACCGCCCACGGCATTGAGTGCAAGCTTCGGCCGGGCTCCCCCCAAGGCATTTTTTGCCTCGTGGGCTATTTCATCGTCGTCCACGACAACCGCATCGGCACCGAGAGCCCGCAATCCTTCGGCGGACTCGGGACGACGGACAACACACAGCGTCTTCCACCCTCGGCTCTTGGCAATTCCGATGACAGCTCTACCCACTCCCGAGGTGGCGGCGTTTTGCACAATCCAGTCGCCCGATTGCAATGCCACAAAGTCGTGGAGCATCCGCCATGCCGTGGGTGGATTAACGCGCATCATGCTGGCGTTTCTTGGATCCAGCCCCTCCGGCACGGGAATCAAGTGCTGCACATCCCAATTCCCGCTCTCGCGCCAAGCCTCTCGATCCACCAGCACGATCTGCCCCAAGGCAAGGTTTGTGACACCTTCACCAAGTTCAATCACCCGCCCCGCCCCCTCGTTGCCCGGGACATCAGGCAAAGGCCTTGCCTCGCCGTATTTGCCCTCAAGCATGTTGAGATCAGCCGGATTAATAGGCGCATAGAGCATTTGCAACCGCACCTGCCCCGGCCCGGGTAAATCGTAAGGTACGGCATCGACTTGAATTACTTCGGCAGGGTTGCCCGTGCTGTGGTAACGGGCTGCCAAGGTCGGCTGTGCTTGCTCCATCGGGATATCCTAATCAACCATGTCAGCCTTTTTCCAGCTTGCACGACACCATGGCTCCTGCCATTTTGCCCGACCGCTCCGCTCGCCCCCGACAGGGATCACCGATCACGGCGCGAAAAACAAACCGGAACCGAGGTATCCAAAGTTAGTCCATTATCCGCCCGCGTGCGGAATTTATCATGATTGAAGTCAAAGAACTGATCGCCAACGCGACCAAACAATTCAAAGAAGGCAGTATCGTCAAAGGCCGCATCCTGGAAGTTCGTCCCCGCGAATTTCTCGTCGACATCGGCTACAAATCGGAAGGCACCATTCCCGCCACCGAATTCGACGACCCATCCGAAGTCGCCGTCGGCGATGAAGTCGAGGTGCTTCTCGTCCGTCTCGAGAATGACGAAGGCATGGTTATCCTCTCGAAAGAGAAAGCCGCCTACCGGCAGAACTGGGACAAAATCAGCAAAGTTTTCGAAAACGAAGGCATCATCAAAGGCCGCGTCAAAGCCGTGGTCAAAGGCGGCCTACTCGTCAACATCGGCGTCGAAGCGTTTCTCCCCTCGTCGCAAATCGACATTATCCCGCCCAAGGACCTCAACCAATTCGTCGGTAATACCTACGACTTCAAAATCGTCAAACTCAACGACGACCGCAAAAACGTCGTGCTCAGCCGCCGCGAACTTATCGAGCAGGAGCGCAGTGAGAAACGCCAGCAGTTCATGGACAGCACGGAAGTGGGCTCGATGGTCACCGGTTCGGTGAAAAATCTCACCGACTTCGGGGCGTTCATCGACCTTGGTGGCATGGACGGGTTGCTCCATATCACCGATATGACGTGGGGCCGTCTCACCCACCCGAGCGAATTGCTCAAAGTTGGACAGGAGGTCACGCTGCAAGTCCTCGAAATCAACAAGGATAAGGAGCGCGTCTCCCTCGGCCTCAAGCAAACCACGCACAACCCGTGGGATAAAATCGAGGAACGCTTCCCCACCGGCACCAAAGTCAAAGGCAAGATCACGAACCTCGTTCCTTACGGGGCATTCGTGGAAATCGAGTCCGGGGTCGAGGGCCTTATTCACGTGTCCGAACTTTCTTGGACCAAACGCATCACACGCCCGTCGGACGTTCTCACAGCCGGCCATGAAGTCGAAGCCGTTGTGCTCGGCGTCAACAAAGAGGAGCAAAAAATCTCTCTCGGCGTCCGCCAGCTCGAACCCAACCCGTGGGACGAGATCGAGCAACGCTATATCATCGGCAAACAGGTCAAAGGAATTGTTCGCAACATGACCGCCTACGGCGCCTTTGTGGAACTCGAGGAGGGCATCGACGGCATGGTGCACGTCTCCGACCTCAGCTGGACACGCAAGATCAACCATCCGAGCGAAGTCCTCAAGAAAGGCGACGAAATCGAAGCCGTGGTCATCGATATCGACAAAGCCAACCAGCGTATCGCCCTCGGCGTCAAACAGCTCGACGAAGATCCCTGGAAGGAAATCGACCGACTCTACAAAATCGGCGACCTCGTCAAAGGCAAGGTCACCAAGCTGGCCAACTTCGGCGCGTTCGTGGCCCTCGAGCACGACATCGACGGCCTCGTCCATATCTCACAACTCAGTGAAGATCACGTGGCGAAAGTCAAAGACGTCATCAAAGTCGACGATGAAGTCGAAGCCCGCGTCATCAAGGTGGACAAAGTCGAACGCCGCATCGGCCTCTCGATCAAAGCCGCCCATTACAGCGATGACGCCCTCCGCCGCGAAACCGAAGCGATGGACAACTCCATGCGCTCCGGTGAAGAGATGGTCGGCCTCGCCCAAGCCTTCGAAAACGCCGAACTCGACGAATACCGCCCCGGCGAAGGCAAAAAGAAATAGCAACACTCACGCGGGCGGCGCGGTTGACAAAACCCGCCGCCCGCCCAATTTCACCAAGTTATGGAAAAACCGAAAATCACCGCCTACCTCAAGACCACCTGCGGCTGGAGCAATGGTGTCCGCGCCATCTTGGCCAAATACAACCTTCCTTATGAAGAGAAGGATATCCTCAAAAACCCCGAGTTCCGCGCCGAGATGGAGCAACTCAGCGGCCAGAAACTCTCGCCCTGCCTTGTCATCAATGATCACATGCTTCCCGACATCAGCGGCGAGGAGTTCGAAAACTGGCTCGTTTCCAACGACCTGATCGCACGCAGCGACGCTCCGGTCGATGTGCCCATCAACTCATCTTGCCAAAACAAGTCACAACACGTGGCTTAAACAAGAAACCCCTTCACAAAAACCGCGGCCCGCAAAGCCGCGGTTTTTTTTATTCCCCTAACCCGCGCGCCTCGGCTGAGACAACTCCATCTTCGACCGAGAAAAAAACACTCATGGGCGCGCAACAAATCTCGCAATCGTAGTCCCACTGGCAGGGAACTTCGGAAACATCAGGCGGCGGCACGGCGAATGTTTCGCCGCAGGTCGGACAAACCACCTCCGAAAAATCAGTCATAGTCAGCCTCCGGCTTTTCACCGAACAGCGTCTCGTAAAAAAGCGGATAAAGCGCAGTGTTGTCGAGGGAACCGGTCACCTTGTCCGCATTGATCCCCGCAGCACGAACGAGAATTGCACCGGCCGTGTCGAGCCTCGATCCCCACGTGACAACAAATTCAAGACTTCTGCCGGTTTTGTCCGGAGCGCTGGTGAAAGGTTTGGCTACACCGTCATCGGACTCGCTCTCGGCGCCATCGATCGGCGCTCCGTTCAAATCACGACCGGAGCGCAGCATTTCTTCCTCATGTTTTGCCCCGCGCAAACCGATCACGTCCGGATTGCCGGCCTCGCTGTCGGCGCATGTTACAAGAAGCGTGTCGGGGTTCTTATCGACAAAATCCAACGCGACACCAAGCCCCTCGTCACCGCGCCGCAAAGCATCAAGCAGTCCCGTCGCATTGTTGCAGTTGCCGAAGTTGTCCGCCCCTTCTTCCTCGACCACGAGTAAAAATCGACGCCCGGCGAGAAACCTGAGCGCAGCCGATGTCATTTCGGCAATCGTAGGAACAGCTGGGTCGTAGGTAGGCAAACCTTTCTCCCTAAGAATCTCCTCCGCTTCGTCATTGAATGTGTCTTGCCGCGCAAAAATTCCCAGAACTTTGCCGACGTCATCGGGCAAAGAGGATAAATCCTGTCGCGTGTAAACAACGTGATATCCTGCAGCCGTTGCTTCTTCGATCAAGTTGCGACCGTCCTTGCGTTTTCCCGGCCCGTGCCTTCCATGCACGCCCTCTTGCAGATACCACTCCTCACCGCCGGCAAGAATCACATCAGCGCCCGAGGAAACCAACTGCGCAACAATTTGTTCCGCGTTCTCACGCCCATCCACACTGGCCAGAAAACAGGCCGTCCCCGGTTCCACAACGCTGCCGCTATTGACAACACCTACTGCCACGCCGCGAGCTTGGGCCTCCTGCATGATACTGCGACGGTGACCCGACGGCGTTATGGGCGGCTCTCCGCCACGGTCGGTTCCGAAAGCACGATAAAGTGCCTTGGCCCCATAGGCATGCATCGTTGCTCCGGCATTCGAAGATGGAGTCAATGAATCCTCAGCATGACCACGATACAACGCCAAATAAGGCAAGCGATCCCAGTGCAACTCGCCATCAGGCCCGACGATAACCATCCGCGCCATCTGCCATCCCGCGATGCCAGCCCCATCCACGTGGTAAAAAATCACACTTCCTGTGCGCGGCGCCAACTCACACCCGGATACAAAAAATCCAACGGCGACCCACACCATCAATCCATAGAGCTTACTCATATCCGCTTCATCATCACTTACCGATGTCTTCGTTCCACAACTGGGGATCCGCGGCGATGAATTCGTTCATGAGACGGACGCACTGCTCATTCTCCATCACCTCCACTTGCACGCCTTGAGACCGGACGTAGTCCTCCGGTCCTCGGAACGTGACATTCTCGCCAATCACGACTTTCGGGATTCCGTAAAGCAGGATCGCCCCGCTGCACATAGGACAAGGCGAAAGCGTGGAGTAAATCGTGCAGCGACGGTAAACATCCGCCGACAACCGCCCGGCATTTTCCAGACAATTCATCTCTGCATGGTGGATCACGCTGCCGTCCTGCACGCGACGGTTGTGCCCCCGCCCGATAATCTTGCCGTCGAGCACGAGCACCGACCCGATGGGGATTCCGCCCTCGGACAGACCACTGCGGGCTTCAGCAATCGCCTCCTGCATGAAGATGTCCTTCGGAGCCATGATGTAATGTTGCCGGCAAGCTCACTCACAGGCAACGCACAAATCCGCGCAGGCTCGACACAAGCCCGACGGCAAGCTGTCATCTCGGATCATGAAAAGCATGACCGGCTTCGGTCGCGGGGAATCCATCAGCCACGGCATCCGATATTCCGTGGAAATATCCACCGTTAATCGTCGCAACGCCGAAATCGTCTTCAACCTTCCACGGGAAATTTCCAGTCTGGAAAGCGTCCTCCGTGACGTGATCTCACCGGCCATCGCCCGCGGTCGCGCCACCGTCACAGCCTCGGTCTCCTCGGGCGACTCCCCGCGCCCCATGCTGGACCCCTTACTTTTCCGGCGCTTGCGCGACGAACTTACCCGAGTGCAACGCACGTTGAAAATACCTGGCACCCCGGCGCTTTCCGATCTGGTTCGTCTTTACGCAACTACGGCGCGCGATGCAACTGCTGCGACTCCACCCGACAACAAAGCGGTGATCAAAGCCGCGCGCGCGGCCCTTCAATCAATGGATACGATGCGCTCTCGGGAAGGAAACCATCTGGTGGTTGAACTGGGACGATTGCTGGATCGCTTTGCCAAAGAGGTTGCGGCGATCCGGAAACTGGCTCCACAGGTCATCGCTAAGCACCGCGCTGCCTTGCGCGACCGCTTGGCTGAAATCGTTCCGACTTTCGCCACCGATGACGATCGCTTGGCCCGCGAACTCGCCCTTTTTGCCGACCGATCTGACATCACAGAGGAGCTCAGCCGCTTGGAAAGCCACTTGAAACAATTCCGCACCGGACTTTCCTCCGGCGAAGCCCAGGGCCGCTCCCTCGATTTTCTTGCGCAGGAAATGTTCCGCGAGTGCAACACCATCGGCGCCAAAGCAAACTCCGCGCAAATCGCCCAGCGCGTCATCAACGCCAAAACAGAACTGGAGCGCATTCGCGAGCAGGTGCAGAATGTGGAATAACCACGATGAAACGACTCGGCATCCTTTTCGTCATCTCCGCCCCGTCCGGCGCCGGCAAGTCCACCATTGTGAGCGCTCTCCGGCAGACACCCGACACCGTTTACTCTGTCTCCTGCACTACTCGGGAGCCGAGACCGGGGGAGTTGGACGGCGAAGATTACAATTTCATGGAGACAGCCGAGTTTGAACGGCGCATCGCCGCCGGGGATTTTTTGGAATACGCCCGCGTGCACGACCGCTACTACGGGACACTCCGGCAGACCATCACGGATCAGCTGCGCAACGGCATCGATGTGCTTGTTGATATCGACACACAGGGCGCAGCCACAATCCGCCGTTCGAACGATTCATTCATCCAAGACTCTTTGGCCGATATCTTCATCATGCCACCCAGCATTGAAGAGCTACGCCACCGACTGATCAAACGCGGCACGGAGACATCCGAACAAATCGAACGCCGCCTTGCCACCGCGGCTTCCGAGATGAAGTGCTGGCGCGAATACAAATACACCATCATCAGCGGCTCAATGGAGGAAGACTTGCAAAAGTTCCGGGCCATCACCCGCGCCGAGCGTTATCTCAGCCGCCGCATCATCGCCCTTGAATCCTGACATGGCCGCACGCAAGACAATCATACTCGGGATCACCGGATCCATCGCCGCTTACAAAGCCGCTGATCTGGCCAGCCTGCTCGTAAAACGTGGACACGACGTCTTTACCGTCATGACCGCATCCGCTCAGAAATTCATCAGCCCGCTCACGCTGCAGACACTCAGCAAAAATCCGGTCACAACAGATCTTTTTGCCGAACAGGAAAATTGGTGCCCTGGTCACATCGCCTTGGCCGACCGCGCGGATTTGCTGCTGGTTGCCCCGGCCTCCGCGGCTGCACTGGCACGGCTTGCTTGCGGCTTGGCCGAAGACGCACTCACATGCATCGCTCTCGCCACGCGCGCACCGCTTGTCATCGCACCAGCGATGAACGGAAAAATGTGGTCGCATCCCGCAACCGGACACAACGCCGCAACACTTCGTGAACGTGGCGCTATTTTCGTCGGACCCGATGAAGGCCTTCTCGCGTGCGGTTACGAAGGTGCCGGCCGCTTGTGGCCCGTCGATGACATCGTCGCGAAGGTCGATGAAATCTTGATCCGCGGCTGACGGCATCGCGGGCGTCTCAGATTTGGTGTCGCGCTTCGCGAGCACTCGCATGATTTACGTGAAAAAAAATTTGGAAAACTTCACAAAAATTCGTTGACGCATTTGCACGCGAGACATACCAACGCACTTGTGAGTTGCAAACACCGCAACATCCAAACCCGCCACTGCGGTTTGAAAGGAGGGATATTGGATGCCCGTTAAAAAGAAAGCCGCCAAAAAAGCTGCGAAGAAACCAGCCAAAAAAGCTGCGAAGAAAAAACCTGCTAAGAAGGTTGCGAAGAAAAAAGTCGCCAAGAAACGCAAGTAATTCCCCAGAGAATTCTTGTTACTTCATGGGAGGGGATTCGTTCCCCTCCCAATTTTTTTGTCCGCTACGCGCTCCTACTCTGCTAATCCCTACCTCCACATGTCTGAATTTCTGACGACCGCCGTTGATGCGGCACTTCTTGCCGGAAGACTTCTCCGCGAAAATTTCGAAAAGCCCCTCCAAGTCGATGCCATGCATGCGCATGACATCAAACTGGAACTCGACCGCCGCACCCAGCAACTCATCGAGACACACATCCTGGCGCGACATCCCGGTCACGCCATTCTCGGGGAAGAAGGGATGCGGGGAGGCACGGGAGAATACGAGTGGATCATCGATCCCTTGGATGGCACGGTGAATTATTTCTACGGAATCCCGCATTTCGCCACGACGATTGCTGTTCGACGCAACAGCACCCTTCTCGCCGGCGTAATCCATGACCCCATGCGCAATGAAACTTGGACGGCTGAACTTGATGGACCGGCACTCATGAACGGGAAAAGCATCGAAGTAAGCAAACGGACGGAGCTGCAGGATTGCATCGTCTCGATGGGCGTCTCGAAGACCATCGATACGATCGACAGCACACTTCCCATTTTCAACCAAGCCATCCGGCGCGTGAAAAAAATGCGCATGCTCGGCAGTGCCGCCCTCGACATCGCCTATGTCGCCACCGGCCGCCTTGATGCATACATCGAAAGCTCGATCAGTCTTTGGGACATTGCCGCCGGCGTGCTCCTCGTCCGGGGCGCCGGGGGGCACGTTGATTTGGAACCTCATGCCGATCACCCGAACAAATTCAGCATCGCAGCCACCAGCGGACATGCCGACTTTGATTCACTGACTAGCCGACCATGACTGTCACGGGACTCGGTTACGACATCCATCGTTTCACTCCGGGACGTCCGCTCATCTTGGGCGGAGTCCACATACCTCATGAACTGGGACTGCAAGGCCACTCTGATGCCGATGTGCTCAGCCACGCCATTGCCGATGCGATTCTGGGTGCGATCGGCGAACGCGACATCGGCCACCACTTTCCCAACACAGATGACTCCATCCGCGGCATCAGCAGCATAGAAATTCTTCGACAAGCCCGGAATCTGCTCAATGCTCGTGGCGGCCGCATCAACAACATCGACTCCACCCTTATCGCCGAAGCCCCCAAAATCGCTCCATACCTCCAAACGATGCGCACCAAGCTGGGTGAAGCGCTCAGCCTCGATACCTCGCGTATCGGCCTCAAAGCCACCACCAACGAGGGCCTCGGGTCCATCGGCCGGAGCGAGGGAATCGCCGCCATGGCTGTTGCTTCTGTCGAACTTCCGTGAGTCATGTTGAAGTTCCACAACACTCTCACCCGCACCATTGAGCCATTCATGCCGCTCGACCCGACCGGGCGCTCGGTGAAGGTCTACACCTGCGGTCCCACGGTGTACAACCACGCCCACATCGGAAATTTCCGTGCTTATGTCTTCGAGGACTTGCTACAGCGCCACCTCGAATATCGGGGACACCATGTCGAGCGGATCATGAACCTGACCGATGTGGATGACAAAACCATCCGCGGCGCCCGCGAGAAAGGCGTTGCTTTGGCCGACTTCACGGCACCATTCAAATCAGCCTTCTTCGAAGATCTCAAAACCCTTCGCATCAAACCGGCAAACGATTTTCCCTGCGCGACAGACCCGCCCCATATCGCCCGCATGATTTCCATGATCGGTCAACTCGTTGCCGATGGTCACGCTTACCAAGCGGAGGACAAGTCGGTCTATTTCCGCATCGCCAGTTTTCCGGCTTACGGACAACTGGCCCATCTCAACCTCGAAGAACTGCGTCCTTCAGGGCGCATTCGCTCTGACGAATACGAAAAAGAAAACATCGGCGACTTTGCCCTTTGGAAAGCTCACGATGCCGACGATGGTGAAGTGAAATGGGATAGCCCTTGGGGCCCCGGACGCCCCGGTTGGCACATTGAATGCAGCGCCATGGCCACCGGCTTGCTGGGCAACCGCATCGATATCCACTGCGGTGGCGTGGATAACATTTTCCCACATCATGAAGCCGAGATTGCCCAGACCGAGTGCTGCACCGGCCAGCAATTCGTCAAGCTGTGGATGCACTGCGCTCACCTCATGGTGGACGGCCGCAAGATGGCCAAGTCCTTCGGCAATTTTTACACGTTGCGCGACCTCCTCGACAAAGGCTGGAGCGGGCGCGAGGTCCGTTATGTGCTTCTTTCGGCGCACTACCGATTGCCGCTTAATTTCACTTTCGACGGCCTTGCCGCCGCCCGAAGCTCCCTGCAGCGTTTGGACGAGTGGCAAACCAGACTTACCGAACTTGCCTCCACCGCCAAATCAAGCGCCCCCCACCCCGCTGCCATCGAAGATGCTTTCGGCGAATACTTGGATGACGACTTGAACATCTCCGCCGCATTGGGATCGCTCTTCGATCTAGTGCGCGACACCAACCGCGCCATGGATACCGGCGAAATTTCGCCCGAACAAGCGCGCGGACTTCTTGATTACTGGCAAAACCTCAACTCCATCCTTTCGCTTGAACCAGAAGCAGCGACCATTCCGGCAGAAATCACCGCATTGGTTGAAGAACGTCTTGCCGCTCGCGTCGCCAAGGACTGGACCCGTAGCGACAGCCTCAGGGATGAATTGCTCGCGCGCGGATGGATGGTAAAAGACACCAAGGACGGAACCAAACTTACCCGCACCGGATCATGAACTTTCCTCCGCAAAACCTTCTCGATCTCGATCACACCGACCACCGTTCGCTTTTCGACAAAGTCACCAATGTTTGGGAAGCACTTTCACTCATCGCCTCCTACCTGCAGTTCCGCTTGAAACCGGCCATCAACGGAAAACAAATCGGGCGGCCCTTCATCAGCAACGCGGTCTACATCGGCCACGGCACGGTGATTGAACAGGGCGCCATGATCAAAGGCCCCGCTTGGATCGGCGACCGCTGCGAAATCAGGGCCGGTTGTTACATCCGCGAAAACGTCATTGTCGGCAATGGCGCCGTGCTCGGCAACTCATGCGAGTTCAAAAACAGCATTGTCTTCGACGAAGCCCAGGTGCCGCACTTCAATTACGTCGGCGATTCCATCTTGGGACACAAAGCCCACTTGGGAGCGGGCGTTATTCTGTCGAATGTCCGGTTAGATCACGGCGAAGTCATGGTTCGGGGCAGCGACTCCTCCACGCGCACAGGATTGCGCAAATTCGGCGCTATCGTCGGCGATCGGGCTGAGATCGGCTGCAATGCAGTCATCAGCCCTGGATCGATCATCGGACGTGACTCGGTGATCTATCCAGGAACCCACTGGAATGGTGTTTTGGAGGAGCGATCCATTGCCAAAATGCGCCAGTCTATCGAAATAGCACCGAGGAGCTGAGAGAGCATCCATCCCCTAACAGAATACGGCAATGGATTCGCACCGCATCAAAGCAAAATTGCCCTTCCTTATTGTGGTTTTAGGTTTGTGCCTCATCGCCTTTTCCCCATCGGCGCGGGCACAGCTGGACACGGCCGCAGAAGGCGCTTCAGAGCCAAGGAGCAGCAACATCGAAGACCGCACGTTGAACGTGATTGATACCAAGGTTGAATCAATCATCGGCGAGATCACCTCCTACGTTGATAAAGTTCGTTTGGAAAATTTTCCCCTTTACCTGACATCTTACAGCGCCATCGTCGGTGCGGCTATCGGCGTCACCATATCTTTGTTGGGCTACCGCCTGAGCGACCCGCGATCGGACTACACCCAGCTTCGCCGACGCGGCTCTTTGCTCGCGATGACTTGCGGTGCAGCATCCGGCGTTTTGCTCGCCGTGATCAAAGCACCGGCCGACCTCGACGGGAAACTCACCGTGTTGCTCTTGAGTATTACCAGTGGAGCTGCGGTTGGATGGGTCATGTCGCTTCTGACATTCATTGTTCAGCGTTACCGCAGTTCGCTTTTGGCGATAAAAGAAGGTCGGATCATGAGCCAGCGCATAGGCCGGCGTTAAGCTGCGGACTTTCAGCCGGCTACTGCACGGTCCGCTTCACGGTTGCGTTGATCTGGGACTCGCTCTCCGGGAGCAAAGCTATGGCGTAATTGCCAAGCGCGTTTGCCTGCTGCGGATTGTCCCAAGCCATTCGTCCAACCGTGGCAACCAGCTCGTGCTCTCCCTCTTTCGCCGCGTTGCGCAAATGCCAGCGCTGTTCCGAACTCAACCGTGCCCCCGATTGGCGCGCCTCGGCCGAATCACCTCCAGAAAACTCCATGTTTACGCAGGCGGCCAACATTAGTGCCGCCACCACCATTGCCAGACGGCGGCATGAACAAACTCGCGGCGACTTGTCCATAGCAATTCATTCTCCCGTGGCGATGGGAGCACGCACGCGATTTCCCCACTCAGTCCAAGAACCGTCGTAATTGCGGACTTTTTCGTAGCCGAGCAGATACGTCAGCACGAACCACGTGTGGCTCGATCGCTCGCCGATACGGCAATATGCCACAATTTCTCGGTCAGCCCCCAACCCGCACCCTTGGGTGTAAATTTTCTCCAACTCCCCGCGCGACTTGAATGTGCCGTCATCATTCACCGCCGTCTTCCACGGCACACCGCGCGCTCCCGGAATGTGACCGCCACGCAGCACACCCTCCTGCGGATACTCCGGCATATGGGTGATCTCACCGCGGAACTCGCCAGGCGAACGGACATCGATCAAAGGAAGTTTCGCTTCACTCTGCCGCTTGGCATCTTCATAAAATGCGCGGATTTCGTCATCGCGCCGCCGTGCCGGCAATGGGTATTCCACCATGGCGAAGCTGGGTTTCTCGCGGGTGAGCGGTCGCCCCTCGGCCACCCATTTATCGCGGCCGCCGTTCATGATTTTCACGTTCTTGTGGCCGAAAAGACGAAAGACCCACAGCGCGTAGCAAGCCCACCAGTTGGATTTGTCGCCATAGAATACGCAAGTCGTGTCCCGCCCGATGCCGTGCTTCGCGCACAACGAAGCGAACTCCGCGGGACTGATGTAATCCCGCACCGTCTGGTCCTGCAAATCCGCCCGCCAATCGATGTGCACCGCCCCCGGAATATGCCCCGTGTCGTAAAGCAGCACATCTTCGTTGCTTTCGATGATACGAACCGATGGATCGTTGAGATGTTCAGCCACCCAATCGGTGGAGACCAAGGCTTCGGGATATGCGTAATCTTGCTGGTTCATAAAGTTGCGTCTATCTTCCCACATAATTATAGCAGGACTTGTAAGCTACAAAACAAAGCCACCGGCGACAAACACGCAAATCAGCAGGCCGCTGCTGCGACAGGCTTGCGCGGCCGTTTTGATCATCTTAGTTTCAAGCATCCCAAACTATTTGGAGGGGTGGTAGAGCGGTTTATTGCACCGGTCTTGAAAACCGGAGACCCGCAAGGGTCCGTGGGTTCGAATCCCACCCCCTCCGTATTTCCGCCGCAGGCGGGTTGAATCTCCCGGTGGGATGAGAACAAGGTTCGAGCCGTCAGACAGGCTGAGCGCAGCGAAGCCAATCCCACCCCCTCCGTTCCATGCCGCAGGCGGTTCAAGCTTTGGCGACGATCAATTCGCTCCACCGGGTGGTGAATTTTTTTGAGCGGCGTTCTTGCCGCATGGACCAACCTTGGGTGACACCCATGGAACCGTAGCGGATGGCGCGATCCCCGAGTTTGCGATTGAGACGATCGACGACCGCAGCCAAGGCGCGCCGCGAAGGATCTTCGGGTGCGGCAAAGAGGTCGGACTGAACGCTGGTTTCCCGCACGAGGCCACCGACGATGACTCCGGTTTTTTTGTAGAAGTGTCCGGGGCGATAAATACGCCGCAGCAACTCCAACGCCGGCGCGATCAACCTTGGCGTGGTATTGCAGGGTGCGGGTAAATTGGTCTGTGCAGCCGCATGGTGCTGCGGTTGGTTGGAATTGAATGTGTTTGTTTCGACAAAAACTTGCAGATGGGTGGCAAAGAGTTTTGCGGCGCGTAATTTTTCAGCTACCCGGGCCGTGTAAGTGGCCAATGCTTCCTCGAGTTCATCCAGCGATTCGATGCGGTGACCGAAAGATCGCGCTGTGGCGATACTCTGCTTCGAGGGCGGAATCTCCTCCAAGGCCAGACAGGAAAAACCGTTCAACTCCCGGACAATGCGCTCGCCGACCACGCCGAGCTTTCGCCGCACCCAGACAATGTCGGCCTGTTGCAGGTCCCGTGCCGATCGAATGCCCGCGAGGGCCAGTTTCTCGGCCGTGCGGCGTCCGATGCCCCAGATATCCGCACAATCCAGGCCCGACAAAATTTCCTGTGCCGCCGCGGATATTTCGAAAAAACCGTTGTGCTGCGGTTGTTTTTTGGCAACGCGGTTGGCGATCTTGGCGAGAGTTTTCGTCGGCCCGATGCCGATAGAGACAGGAATTCCGGTCCATTGACGCACGGTCCGCCGCAGAAAGCGGGCAAAACCTTCACCTTGATCCGGCCCGATGCACAAAAAAGCCTCATCGATCGAGTAAATCTCCATCGCCGGGACAAGCGGAGCGATAACGTTCATCACCCGGGCGGACATGTCGCCATAAAGGGCAAAATTCGAACTGAGCACCCGCACTTTGTGGCGCCGGAAAAGCTCGCGATGCCGGAAGGCGGGAGCGCCCATGGCAATCCCGAGCTTTTTCGATTCCTCGCTGCGGGCAATAACGCAACCGTCGTTATTACTCAAAATAACGACAGGTTGGCCGATCAACGCCGGATCGAACACCCTCTCGCAGGAAGCATAGAAGTTGTTGCAATCAAGCAGAGCAAAACGCGCACTCATCGTGCCGGGTGAATGACGAAGGTAACCACTCCCCAAATCACCAGATCGCAGCTCTCGGTGATCTCAATGGAAGAAAACCCCTCACTCTCAGCCTCAAGAAAAATTCCGTTTTTCTTTTTACGCAGACGTTTGACCGTGAATTCGCCGTCGAGCATGGCCACGACGATGTTGCCATTGGCGGCGACGAGAGACCGGTCCACCACCAGAATGTCGCCGTTGTTGATGCCGGCGTCACGCATCGACTCCCCTTGTACCCGCACGAAAAAGGTCGCCGATGGATGGCGGACCAAGTGCTCGTTCAAATCAAGAGCCCTCTCCAGATGATCATCCGCCGGCGAAGGAAAACCCGCCTGCACCTTGGCAGAGACCAGAGGAATAGA
>Ga0207937_1000380_pt1 | contig 15683 bp, 13 predicted proteins | sample LakMenEpi04Sep11_FD_150668 | JGI IMG/M metagenome (GOLD analysis project Ga0207937, IMG submission 150668) | Freshwater microbial communities from Lake Mendota, WI - 04SEP2011 deep hole epilimnion (SPAdes) | ecosystem: Environmental > Aquatic > Freshwater > Lentic | place: Lake Mendota, Madison...
ATCCGGAAATGGCAAGTGCGGCCATCGTGGCCAAAAGAAGAACGGCAATTTTCATAAGCACAAATAGCTAAGGTCCGAGTGCGGCTGGGTCAAGGCGTTGCCGTTGTTTCGCTGCCGTGAGCGCTGGCAGTGACCGGTGTGGGGACTTGCAAATGGATCAAATCTTGCATGATGAGGAGGGTCTCGTCGCGGATTGGATCGACAAACGGCTCCTCCTCGTCAGGAGCCGAGGGATCTTCAGAGTCATCCAATTCTTCATAGGAGCGCTTGGGCGGCTTGTTGAGGGATACTTTTTGCAACTCGGGAGCGTTGACTGTATCGAGCGTGACCTCGCGGGCCGTAGCCACATTTTTGTCGTTTTGCTTGCGGGCTGCAATGCGGGCTTGGCGCCTTGCTTTGTCGTCCTCAATTTCAGCCAGACGGGCATTTTTGTTGAGACTGACGGTATTTTCGTCGAGTCGTTTGCGCAGGCGCTCACGGTCCTCGATGATGTAGGCAAACTCTGGATTGGAGGCAACACGGGCCTCGCTGGCCGCTTGCAAGCGGGCGAGGTAGGTCCCGATATTTCCTGCGGGGGTGAAGCTGCGGGTTGGAACCTCGTCGTACTCCAGGGGATTTTTCAACGAACCTTCGCCGACATTGTGATGATCGGTCAGCGACGGAAGAATGATATCCGAAGCGACTCCTTGCAATTGGGTGGAGCCGCCTTTGATGCGGTAAAACTTCTGGATAGTAAGCTTCACGGCTCCGGATTTTCCGGAGGAGGCAAAGAGAGGCATGAAGCGATCCACCTCGAGGAGAGTCTGCACCGTGCCTTTGCCGAAACTTTGTTCGTCGCCAACGATGACAGCGCGACCGTAGTCCTGCAGGGCCGCAGCAAAAATTTCGCTGGCAGAGGCGCTCAGGCGATTCATCAAGACAATGAGCGGACCTTCCCACATTACACCGGGGTCAGGATCGTTCATGGCGTTGATGTTTCCGTTGGTATCCTTGGCTTGGACGACTGGGCCTTTGGGGATAAATAGGCCCGTAAGTCGAATGGCTTCGTCGAGTGATCCGCCGCTGTCCCGACGAAGATCGATGACGAGCCCTTCGATGTTCTCCCTTTTCAAACGCTGCAGCAGTGCTGCCACGTCTTTGGTTGTGCTACGCGGAGGCATTCCTTTCTGATTCATGGATGCGTAAAAACTGGGCAAGGTGATCCAGCCGATGCGGGTATCTTCTCCGCTCTGGTCCAATTCTATCAATTGAGCTTTCGCCTCTTGGTCTTTGATTTTGACCTCATCTCTCACGATGCCGACGACATCGAGTTTTGACGGGTCGGGGGATGCCGCGGGCTGGATTTGCAGCCGGACAGTCGTGCCTTTTTTTCCGCGGATCTTCTCCACCACACGGTCGAGTTTCATATCCACGATGTCCTCGAATTCATTGTCACCCTGTGCCACAGCCACGATCTTGTCATTCACCTTGAGCTTGCCGTTGCGATCGGCGGGGCCACCCGGGACGATTTCGACAATCTTCGTGTATCCGTCATCACTGCGGAGCACGGCGCCGATGCCGACGAGGGACAGACCCATCTGGATGTTGAAATTGTCCAACGCGCGTTGGCTCATGTATTCCGAATGCGGATCGTAGCTCTGGGCGAGGGCGGAGAGGAATGTGTTGGCTTGGTCCTCGCGGGTCTCTTCTTTGAGCGATTTGAGCAAGCGTTCGTAGCGTCGCTGAATGGTTTCCTTGGGCGTTCGCTTGACTGTGCTGGCAGCCGTGGCGTTGTCGGGTTGGGTCTCTGCTTTCGGTTGAGCGCTCTCCTGTTTTTTCTTTTTAGAGGCTTCTCCGACGGAGCGTTCGGCAAGAACTGCTTGGAGCAGTTCAGCTTCGATGCGATCGGCCCAAATCTGGTCGGCCTTCGCCTCGTCGGCCGGCCATGGTTGCTTGTCCCGGTTGATCTGCGCAGAGCGATCGCTGTCGAAAGCGAAATCCTTTTCCAGCAATTCGTTGATTTTGGCTGTTCTGGCTTCGACGCGGGAGATGAACCGGTCGTAGATTTCATAGGCGGGCTTCAAGTTGCCGAGGAGAATATCGTCTTGAATCGAGTCGCCGTATTTTCCGACAAATTCGTCAATGTCCTGCTGGGTGAAGAAAAGGCGGTTATAATCAAGAAGTTCAAGATACCGATCGAGAGCTTTGCGCGCTTGAGTCACCCCGGGCGTGACTTCCTCGTTCAGCCGTTGCCGATTGTAGTGCGCTTGTTCGAGCATGCGGCCGACGGTCGAGGTGACCTCACCCATTTTGGTTGCGGACTTATCCTCTGTGGAAGCTGCGCCTAAATTCGTTAAAACAAGGAACGCGAGTGCTGTTGCCGCGAGTTTCGGGAAGATGTTCATGCGTTTAGGATTAACTGGTCGCCCTGTCTGGCGGGTTGCGCAAGGAAAATGAGCAACGTAAATTCGACAGCCTTTCCATGCTTAAGTTCAAAACTTTTACTGGTGGCGCCTACGAGACGAATTGCTTTCTGGTCGAGGCGCCGGAAGGGTTGATTCTTTTCGACGCTCCGGAGGGGTGCGACCGTCATTTTGCCGACGAAAAAATCGGACTGTTGGTTCTCACCCATGGTCACTGGGATCACGTGGCAGATGCTGCCGCTATCAAGCGGCGCCATGGCTGTTCTGTCGTGTGCCATGCCGACACCGTGCCCATGGTTTCCGAGGAAGACTTTTTCGAGCGACACGGTTTTCCTCTGCGCGTCGAGGTCGTCCAGCCCGACATGATTCTGCATGAGGGGAGGGGCCAGAACTTGCTTGGTCTGGGAGTGGATGTTCTTGACGTTCCGGGGCATTGTCCGGGCAGCTTATGTTTTCATCTGCCGGAGGAAGGTCTGTTGATAGGTGGCGATGTGCTTTTCCGAGGTGGTATTGGCCGTTGGGATTTGCCGGGTGGCAATGGCGAGTTGCTGTTGCAGGGGATCCGCTCCAAGGTCATGCCGCTGCCCGATCAAACAGTCGTGCTTCCAGGCCACGGGCCATCGACCACGATTGGGGTTGAAAAAGCAACAAATCCATTTCTTCGCAGGTAAGAGGAGCTTTTTTCGTCTTGGAGATCCTTCACCACCAGACTATTAGTCCGAATTAACCCTCCTCACATGCCCAAATTTACCTACACCGCGTTGGACGCCCGCGGGCAACAAGTCAGCGACACCATTGATGCCGGTAACGAGCAGGAAGCTATCCAGATATTACGCCAACAAGGTTATTTTCCGACTAGCGTAGTCGAGGGAAACAAAGCGGCTAAGTTGACTGGCAAATCCAAAGCGGGGAAAGCGCCCGCTGCGGCCAAGGGGGGAGGGCTCAAAAAGGAAATCAATCTCAACATACCCTTCCTCGAGAAAAAGACCATCAAGCCCAAGACGTTGATGATTTTCACGAGGCAGTTGGCCACGCTGATCGATTCCGGACTGCCTTTGCTGCGTGGATTGACCGTATTGGGCAAGCAGGAACCGGATCCTGTGCTGCGCAAGACGATCAGCAAGTTGGCCGACACTGTGCAGGGCGGCAGCACATTTTCCGATGCTCTCAGCCAGCATCCGAAAATTTTCAACAAGCTCTACGTCAACATGGTCAAAGCCGGTGAGCTTGGCGGTGTGATGGAGTTGGTTCTTGTCCGTTTGGCCGACTTCCAAGAAAAAGCACAAAAGCTCAAAAACAAGGTCGTATCGGCCATGTTCTACCCGATAATCGTGCTGGTGATCGCCATAGCGATCATGGCTTTTCTCTTGGTATATATCGTTCCGAAGTTTGAGCAGATTTTTGCCGACATGTTAGGAGGCAAGCCTCTACCGGCGCTGACAGAATTCGTCATAGGCACGAGCAACTTCGTGAAGGAAAACATCCTGCTTATCATTGGCGGAGCGGTGGTTTTTGCCGTTGTCTACAACGTGCTCTCGAAGGTCCCCAAGGGGCGCGCCTTTATCGATGCCGTGACACTGCGGATGCCGCTCTTTGGCGACTTGATCAAAAAAAGCGCCATTTCGCGTTTCAGCAGGACTCTTGGCACGCTCGTGACCAGTGGTGTTCCCATCCTGCAGGCCCTCAACATTACGCGTGACACTGCTGGCAACGTGGTGCTTTCAAACTCGATCCAAAACATTCACGACAGCGTGAAGGAGGGCGAATCCATTGTTGCGCCGCTCGAGAAAAGTGGCATTTTCCCCCCGATGGTCGTCAGCATGATCGACGTGGGCGAGGAAACCGGCCAACTGCCTGAAATGTTGCTCAAAATTGCCGATGTTTACGATGATGAAGTCGATAATACCGTGGCTGGTTTAACCTCGCTGCTCGAGCCGATCATGATTGTATTTTTGGCCGTCGTGGTCGGAACAATCGTCATCGCGCTGTTCTTGCCGCTCATCAGTATCATCAGCGGGTTGCAAGGCGCTTAAAGCTTGCCTGCAATTTTAGCTGGCGGCAGCGCTCAGACCGCGAGGATTTTGTCCAGTCCGCCCTGGCAAATCTGCGACCATGACTCCAAGCGTTCGCGTCGCGGGGCGAGTTCCGCCGGGGTGAGAAACTCCAGATCGCAGATGGCATCTTCGCGCGGCCGGATGTCGGGGGCGTTCAAGTCGATGACATGGACGATGCCAAGGTGAACGCGTCCGACTTCGGTGGCATCATCATTGAGCAAGGCGGCAACTTTCTGGGTGTAGGAGCCGGTGATTTCGAGTTCCTCGTGCAATTCCCGCTCGACAGCGCGGTTGTAGGCTGTTTTGTCGAAATGTGCGGCATGCGTGTCGCCATCATTGATATGCCCGCCGATGCCGATGGAGCCTTTGGCGTGCAGGCGGGCTTCGCCGCCGGATTTGCCGCGGGTGTAAAAGAGAACGCGACCGCCATGACGTATGACCAAATAAGGAATCAGCTGTTTGTGTGAGGGGTCATTTTCGGCCGCTGAGCGCGGAAGAAAGAGGTTATTGGCAGGATCAAGGAGCGCAGGAATGTAGCGGTTGGTGTCAAAGCAAAGACCTTCAAACAGGCCGATGTTTTCAAGAGTTGAGCGGGGAACGACGAGAACGTTTTCTTCGGAAGCTGACATGACGGTGAAGCCTAACGATAAGACTTTTTTTGGCGATCCGGAAAAAGTTGCTCCGACGCGCCCTTGCCAGCACGACAGGGCGAATTAAACTTCGTCCCATGTCTGTCCCGGATTTCGTGCACCTTCATGTCCATACCGAGTATTCGATGCTGGATGGTGCCGTGCGCGTCGCTGACTTGATGCGCAAAACCCGTGATTCGGGCATGAAGGCTGTCGGCATGACGGACCACGGGGTGCTTTACGGCGCGGTGGAATTCTACAAAGAGGCGCAAAAGGCCGGGGTGAAGCCGATCCTTGGATGTGAGCTTTATATCGCGCCGGGTTCGATGCATGAGAAGAAGTCTTCCTCTGGCAAGGATGCGGCTTTTCACCTCACCGTGGTGGCGGAGACGAACGAAGGCTGGGCGAATTTGATCAAGTTGGTCAGCGCGGCACATCTCGAGGGCTTTTACTACAAGCCGCGGGTGGACAAAGAGTTGCTGGCGCATCATGCCAAGGGGTTGATCGGTCTGAGCGGCTGCCTGAAAAGCGAAATCAACAGCGCGCTCCAATTGGGCGATCCGAAACGCGGACGAGAGTTGGCGGGTCAATACCGCGACATCTTCGGTGCGGAGAATTTTTTTCTCGAGATCCACGACCATGGATTGGATGCGCAGCGCGAGTGCAACAGCCAGTTGATTCGTTGGAGCACGGAGTTGGGGCTCGGACTGGTTGCGGCTAACGACGTGCATTTTCTCGAACGATCGCACCATGAGGCTCATGACGTGATGGTATGCATCGGCACGGGGGCCAACGTGCAAGACGAACGCCGCCTGCGTTACCTGCCGGAGCTCTATTTGAAGACGCCGGCGGAGATGGCGGAAATTTTCGGGGAAATCCCTGAGTCGATGGCGAACACGGTCCGCATTGCCGAGCGGTGTGGCGTGACGATGGAGTTTGGCAAGTCACGCTTCCCGGTCTTTCATCCACCCGAGGGTAAAACACGGGAGGGCTACTTGCGCGAGCTGTGCGACGAGGGGTTCCTCCGCCGCTACGGCAGCAGCGCCGGCCCGGAGTTGCACGAGCGGCTGGAATACGAGCTTGGCGTGCTCGAGAAGCTCGGTTTTACCAGCTACTTTCTCATCGTCTGGGACTTTATTCATTACGCCAAGCAGCAGGGTATCCCGGTCGGTCCGGGACGCGGTTCCGCCGCCGGCAGCATGGTGGCGTATGTGCTCGGCATCACCGATCTCGATCCGGTGCGCTACGGTCTGATCTTCGAGCGCTTTCTCAATCCCGAGCGCGTGAGCCCTCCAGATATCGATGTGGACTTTTGCCAGGCGCGTCGCGGCGAAGTGATCGAGTATGTTCGGCGCAAATACGGTGAGCGTTGTGTGTCTCAGATCGTCACGTTCAACCAACTCGGGGCAAAGAGTGTGGTCCGCGATGTGGCGCGAGTGCTTGGTTACAGCTACGGGGATGGCGACCGCATTGCCAAGATGATCCCCAACGAGTTGAACATCACTCTCGCCACAGCCAGGGAGAAGAACCCCGAGTTGCGTCAGGCCATCGAAAGCGAGCCTGGAACGCAGCAGCTCTGGGGCTACTCCACGGTTCTTGAAGGACTCTCGCGCAACGCGGGCATCCATGCGGCAGGTGTCGTGATCGGCGATCGCGACCTGTCGGAAATCATTCCGCTGAGCCGAGGCAAGGAAAACGAGGTTGTCACGCAGTTTTCCATGGAGCCTCTCACGGACTTAGGGATGCTCAAGATGGACTTCCTCGGGTTAAAAACGCTCACGGTGATACGTGACGCAGAGGAGTTGATCCGTCGCAAGGTTCCGGATTTTTCGATCGAGAAAGTGCCGGTGGATGACCAAGCGGCGTTCGACGTTCTCAACCGCGGCGAAACGGTCGGTATATTCCAGTTTGAAGGTGGCATGGCGCGCTACTGCCGGAATTTCGGCTTCGGCAGCTTGGACGATATGAACGCTCTATGCGCGCTGTATCGCCCGGGCCCGATGGCATTGATTCCAGATTACATCAAGCGGAAGAAGGGTGAGATGAAGATCAACTATGACCACCCGTTGCTGGAGAAGGTCGCCAAAGAAACTTACGGCATCCTGATTTACCAGGAGCAAGTGCAGCAGGCGGCCAACCTGCTGGCCGGTTACAGCCTCGGCCAAGCCGATCTGTTGCGACGCGCCATGGGCAAAAAAGACAAGGAAAAGATGGCTAAGGAGCGGGAGGTATTTGTCGCCGGCTGCAACAAGCACAACGGGATTCCCGAAAAGAAGGCGGCGGAAATCTTCGACTTGTTGGAGAAATTTGCCGACTACGGATTCAACAAAAGCCACAGTGCCGCCTATTCGCTGATCAGCTACCGCATGTGCTGGCTCAAGGCGCATTATCCCGTCGAGTTCATGTGCGCGGTGTTGAGCAACGAAGTCAACGACACGGACAAGATTTCATTTTATGTCGATGAGACCAAACGGATGGGGCTGGAACTCCTGCCGCCAGATTTGAACAAAAGCATGCTCAAATTCGCGCCAGAAGAATACAATGGTGCCGTGGCGGTCCGTTTCGGTTTGAGCGGCATCAAAAACGTGGGTGAGTCTGCCATGGCGGACGCGGTGGCGGAGCGTGAAGCCAATGGTATGTTTGCTTCCATGGAGGATTTTGCCGCGCGCATGGATCCACGGACGGTCAACCGCAAGGCCCTGGAGTGCCTGGTCAAATGCGGGGCTTTCGATTTCACCGGAGAGGAGCGCGCCCAGATGGTCGAAGATCTGGAGCCGGTGCTGGCGGCGAGCGCCGCGCGACATAAAGACCGCTCGGCGGGACAGCAAAGTCTTTTTGGCGAGGAGACATTGCCTTCAACAGCCAAAGCCGGAGGACGTCGTCGTGCGCAGCCGTTCAGTGAACCGGAGCTGCTTTCTTTTGAAAAAGAGCTGCTCGGCTTTTATGTCACAGGCCATCCGCTCGATCCTTACCGCGGGTCGTTGGACAACTCCAAGTTCACTCCGGTCTCGGCTTTGGAGGAAATGGACGACCGGGCTACGGTGACCGTGGCGGGGCTTCTCGACACCGTGGAAAAGAAATTCACCAAGTCCACCGGAAAGCCGTGCGCATTCCTCACGCTCGAGGATTTCACAGGCAAGCTTGAGGTGCGTGTTTGGAGCGAAGCTTTCGAAAAGTATGCGGGCCAGCTTGTTCCCGGCAAGGTCGTGCAGGTGACGGGGCGCCTTGACAAGCGTGACGACAAGCCGGCGGTGACTGCGGCGGAGATGAAGTCTGTGCCGATGGCTCCAGGTAGTGAGAAACCTGTTGTTTTACGATTGCCCTGCGGACGAACGGGGAGGCGGGAATTGGAGGATTTGCGTTCAGCCATCCTTGATTATCCCGGAAGGCGTCCACTGGTGCTCGAGTTTGTCGCCCGGGACGGGCGCACGCGCCGTGTGCATACAGGCGAGCAGTTCCGGGTCGGTAACGAGGAGAGATTGCGCGCCAAGCTCCATGGTCTTCTGGTCAACTGAATCTCTCATTTATGATCCATCAATTGCACACGGGGGATCCAGCCCCCGATTTCGAAGCGGTCGCGGTCGGGGCCGAATACGGCACGGGAACTAAAGTAAAACTATCCGACTTTCGCGGCGAGCGTCTGGTTCTTTATTTTTACCCCAAGGACGACACCCCGGGGTGTACAAAGCAGGCCTGCGGAATCCGCGATGCCTGGTCGGAGATAACCACAAGCAATGCGACCATCTTCGGTGTGAGTGTGGATGATCCCGCCTCCCACGCGAAGTTTATCGACAAATACAAACTTCCATTTGCTTTGTTGTCCGATTCTCACCATCACATGGTGAATGCTTACGGTGTATGGGTGGAAAAAAGCATGTATGGAAAGAAATACATGGGTACGGAGAGAAGCACTTTTGTTATCGGCCGGGATGGTCGCATCGACCAGATCCTGCGCAAAGTGGCGCCGGCCGAGCATGTTAACTTGCTGATGCCAGCCCTCGCATGAGTCGTCCTGCGTTGCTCGCCGCATATGAGAAGCTTGCCGCATTGCTCGGGAAGCTCCCTGGCTCTTTGCAGGAGCCGATTCTGCGGGAGTTGGATCCGATCAAAGAAATCTTTCTGCTTCAGCGCGCACCTCGCATCGCCGTGCTAGGCGATCTGGGCGTTGAGCTTCCGGCGTTGGTCAATGCTTTGGCCGGCACGGCTGTGTTGCACGCGCCCTTGGCGCGAGGCTCATGGACCGCAGCGCGGGGAGCAGGCATGGTGGAGTTTGCCGATCTGCGCGGCCCCGGGGAGATCGAGGGGAAACCTGTGGATCTTTATTTGTTTGTCGCCAAGGAGGGGACTGGCGCTGATGCAGCGAAGCATGCCGCCGATGTGCTGGCTGGTGCTGCGCCAGGCGAAGGGGCCAGTCCGGCTGGGCTTGTCGTTCTGGAAATAGGAGAGACCGACAATCGAGAGGGCGTCCTACGTGAACTCTCGGCCGCGGGAGCCGCGCAATCAGTGCTTTTCTTCTCAAAGCTCGAACGTGCCGGGGTGGAGGAGGGATTTGCCCGGAGTGCTGTGGCTGTCTTGGGAGATCGTCTTTGCGATTATGTGCCGGAGGGAGCTCAACTTGAAATGGCCCGCTTCTTCGGGGCTCGGGAAGCGCAAGCCCGCTTGGCTGCCACGGTGCTCAAGTCTTTCGGTGCGGTGGCCGGTGTGATTGGAATGAACCCGCTGCCTTTGGCCGATTTTCCAGTTTTGCTCGCGCTGCAGATGTTCATGGTTTCGTTGATTATTTACACCAGCGGGCGGGAGTTTTCGCTGCGCCTGGCCGGCGAGTTTGTGGCCTCGCTGGGTATTGGATTTGGTGCCGGGTTGCTTTTCCGTGAAACGGCTCGCGCTGCCGTGAAGATCCTGCCGGTTTGGGGGCACATGATTTCCGGCGGCGTGGCGGGAGCTGGAACCTATGCCCTCGGGCGGGCGGCCATCGCTTACTATATCGAGGGCAAACGACCGATGCGCTTGTCTGGCAAATGGCTCCACGGTTCACGGCAGACGCCTCAGATTCGTTGACCATGAGACTGCTTCTTATTGATGGTCATTACTATGCCTACCGGTCGTTTTTTGCGATCCAAGGTCTGACCAACTCCCGAGGCGAGCCGACTAATGCGGTCTTCGGTTTTGTAAAAGCTTTGCGGAAAATGCTGGGCGATGTGAAAGCGGATGCAGCTGCGGTGGTCTGGGATGCGGGTTTGCCTGAGAGGCGAATGGAGCTTTTGCCCTCCTACAAACAGCAGCGAGAGGAAACCCCCGGCGAGCTTGAAGTGCAGTTCCGTGTGATCGAACAGGCCGTAGCTGCTTTGGGGGTCAGCAACGTCAGGCTGGTGGGGCATGAAGCTGATGATCTGATTGCGTCTTATGTCGCGGAAGCCCAGCGCATGGGAGTGGGTGAGGTTGTTGTCGCGACCAATGACAAGGACATCTACGCGATTGTCCGCGAAGGGGTCTCCATCTATTCAACCAACAAAACTGACCACGGCGGATCTCCAGAGGGTTTTGCGCTGCTCGGACCGGTGGAGGTCGAGGCCAAATGGGGGGTGCCGCCGGAAAAGATACCGGATGTGCTCGCGCTCACGGGCGATGCGGCGGACAACATTCCGGGAGTCGCCGGGGTGGGGCCAAAAACGGCGGCCAAATTAGTGCGTGAGCATGGCGGTGTGTCCGCGCTGATCTCTGATCCGGGAGCCGTCAAAAATGACAACTTGCGGTCTAAAATAGCCGCATCGGTTGGGCGTCTGCGCGACAATATGGAGTTGGTGCGCTTGGATGAACGGTTGCCATTGCCGCTACCGATCGATGCGATGATGATCAAACCCGATCCGTCAGCGATGGCTGACTTGGCGCGGCACTGCGAATTCCGCAGTTTGCTGGCTGAGTATGAAAAAATTGCAGCGAAGGCATCCACGCCCTCCCAAGGGGAACTTTTCTGAATCACTTTGTCCTCATTGCCAAACGGTTGTGCCGTGGCATGATCGAGACACTATGAAATATCCAGCTCTCATCGTCTTTGCTGCCCTCATTGTGTCGGTCTCGATCCTCTCCGCCCAGGATGCTCCGCTGGATTGGAAGATGCTCTCCACGGAGTTTTCTCAAGACGCTGCTGCAGCCCAGGCAAAGTATCAGGGTAAAATGATCACAGTGACCGGCCCGGTTTCCGCGATCGCGGCGGGTGACATGACAGTTGATGACCCGTCGGTCGCCGTGACGCTTTCGACCACAGATGGACCGGGATCTGTTGTGAAATGCTTGTTTGAAAACGAGGACCAGTCGAATCGCACGGAGCTCTACGTTCCGGGGGATAGCAGCGAGGTAATTCAACGCAAACGGGATGCGTCAGGTAATGTTCTCTCGTCCGAGCCGCTCATCCAAACCGGTCAGGTGATCGTCGTCAGCGGATCTTTTCTCGGCTACCAAGCAGGCAATATTGTCCTGCAGCACTGCCGCATTCTTCCGGGGGCTCAGTAAGAGATTTGTCCGCGCCCGGTAGTCACAAGTCCTTTGCGCTTGTCGTAAACGCGTTTGCTTAGTTTTATACCCCCCTGCATATGATTGTTACGACTGCACAACTCTTCAAAGTGGCTTACGGCAAATACGCTGTCGGCGCCTACAATATCAATAACATGGAACAAACCCTGGGTTTGTTCAAAGGCTGCATAGATAGCCAAGCTCCTTTTATTATCCAGCTCTCCAAGGGCGCCCGCAAATACGCAGACAAGCGGATGCTCGAGGCGCTTATTCGCACGGCCGAAGATATTTTTCCCGATGCTGTTTTCGCTGTTCACCTCGACCATGGTGACGAAGAGACGTGCTACGACTGTATCGACTCCGGCTTTTATAGCTCGGTCATGATTGATGCGAGTCACGCACCTTTTGAAGAAAACATAGCCATCACCAAGCGCGTCGTTGACCGCGCCCACGCGAAGGGTATCAGCGTCGAAGCCGAACTCGGCATGCTTGGCGGAGTCGAAGAGGACATCCATGTTGATGAAGGTCATGCTTGCCTGACCAATCCGAAGGAAGCCAAAGAGTTTGTCGAGCGCACTGGTTGCGATTCGCTGGCTTGCGCCATCGGCACAAGTCACGGTGCTTACAAATTCAAAGGCCAGCAAAGCCTGCACTTCGATGTGCTCAAAGAAATCCAAGAGTTGCTTCCGGGCTTTCCGCTTGTCATGCACGGCAGTTCCAGCGTCCCGCAGGATGAGGTCAAGCGCATCAATGCGGCCGGGGGCCAACTTGATGAGAGTGCGCGGGGAGTGGATGAAAACGAGTATCTTCCGGCAGCCAAACTTGGTGTGACCAAAGTGAATATCGACACGGACGGTCGTCTCATCTGGACCCGCGTCCACCGCGAGTTTTTCCATGAAAAACCGGCGGAGTTCGATTTTCGCCCACCAGGCAAAATTTTTGTCGAGGAATACGCGAAGTTTATCGGTCATAAGAACAAGATGCTTGGCTCGGCCGGCGAGTTGCCTGCCGTAAGAAAAGCACTCGGCGTTTGATCCCATTGTCCGCCTATGCCCCCGAGCAGCGGCGAGATGCGAAACGAGATCCAACGCGTTCTCTTTGATGAGGCGACGATCGCCGCTCGTCTCGATGAGATGGCGGCGCAGATATCGCGCGACTTTCTTGGGTGCGAGCTCACCGTGGTCGCTGTTCTCAACGGCAGTGTCATGTTCGGGGCTGACTTGTTGCGCCGTCTCGCTATGCCGCTGCGATTGGACTGTTTGAGTGTCTCCAGCTACCACGGAGCAAGCAGCACGGGGGTTGTGACATTCAATCAGGTTCGTTTGCCCGATGTGGCCGGCCGGCATGTCTTGTTGCTCGACGACATCCTCGACACCGGTAACACCCTGCACGCTATCCGCGACAAACTGATGAAGGAGGCCCATCCGCAGGCCATCAAGGTCTGTGTGCTGCTACGCAAAGATGTGCCCCGGGCGAGGGAGTTGGAGGCGGATTATGTCGGATTTGATATTCCCAATGAATTCGTGGTTGGCTACGGACTCGATTACATGGAGCGTTTCCGCAATTTGCCGTTCATTGGAGTCATCAGCTCGGACGCTATTGCCCGATACAGTCCTTAATCTTCATGATCGATGTCTGAAACTGACTGAACTTTCCCCTAGAAATACGACGGCTTTGAATTTTTTACGTATCCCCAGTGGCTGTTGGCGGGCGCTGCTTAAGCCTTTTCAACAGTTGCGCACCGGGAACGACTCCGTCCGGTTGTCCGGCTCTATGGTTTTCATGATCAGCCCTTGATGGAATGGGCGGGATGAAGTGGTCCGTCAGGAAGAAAACGTAAGACAAAGACCCAAAGACCCACGGTGAACAACGCGCTCAAAGCGATGAAGATGCCGATATTTTCGGGAAAATCAGGAAACGGGACAAAAGTTCCGTAAAGTGCCAACGCTGGGGCGATCATGGCCGTTGGAAAGATGATCCAGCGCCACCAAGATATGCCTGACTTGTTGACGATCATGAGCCGCAAGGCACCCAAAGCCATGGCCGCATAGACCAGCACGAGGAGGAGTGCTTGGGCGGTGGCCGCGACAAACAGCGTTTCAAAGCGTTTGTCTCCGGGCACAAGAAATCCGCCCAGAACAGTCAGCAGTGCACATACAAGGACAACCGTGGACGCCGTTCTGGGCGAGCCGTTTTTGTTTGTATCGGCCCAGCTCCGGGGCAAGAGGCGGTCGCGCGACAAGGCGAAGATACCGCGTGAGGCCGCTACGGTGAAACCGATGCAGGTCGCGGCGAAATCGACAAGCACAGCCACACGAATCCACAAACCGGCCCAATATCCCAACAGGTTATCGGCGATGCGGGCAAAGCCATCGATCGCCTCACCCCAGTCCTTGGCCACATGCTGCGGGCCGTAATAGACAGTTCCAGCGTAGGAACAGAAGACGAGCAGAAGCGCGGCGGCCGAGACGGTGCCGACGAGGGCCAGCGGAATGTTTCGCCGCGGGTTTTTCGATTCCTCGGCCAAAGAGCCTGCTGTTTCAAAACCACCGAAGAGGAGAATAGAAAACAACAGTGCGCCAAACAAATCGCTCCCGTGAGGGTTGGGCCAGATGAACACGCTGAGCGTGTTCGCCGCGCCAGCGTGCCAAATGGCAGCTGCGCCTGTGAGCAAAAAGGGAATCACCGAGACGCTGACGATGAGCAGTTGGGCCCTTGTGGCGAGGGAGGCTCCGCGAACGTTGAGAATCCACGCAATCAGGGCCACGGCCGATGCGCCCATCCACCATGGAAAATCGACTCCGGTGTAGGTCTTGGCAAAACGCTCGGCCAACTCACCGACCGCAATCGTGAAGCCGGCCGCTCCCGCGAAAAGCAGCGAAAGAACGTAGATGCCCAATGCACCAACCCCGGCCAGCCGTCCCCAGGCCCGACCGATGTAGTCTCCGATCGCCCCGGCGCCGCCGGTCTCCGATGCGTAGTATGCAATGACCATCGAGAAGGTGATCATTCCGGCTGCCGCCAAAAGCACGGCAAGAGGTCCCGCGGCTCCGGCGAGCGCGGCAACGATCCCGAGGAAGAGTGCGATATCAATGAGCGGTCCGATCGAAAAGCACTGACCGACTATTTGCATCAGGCCGATATGGCCCGAGCGCAGCTGCCCTGGCCCGGATGATTTACTGGATGTAAGGGGTGCGTCCATTTGCCTTTACGCTTGCCCGCCCTCGAACAAATCCAGTTGATCGGTGAAGGCTCGTAGCCGGTGGGGGCGTTTGCGTTTCTCGGCGAAAGCCGGCTTTCCCTCGGCATTGAGTTCTGACGCTTCAAGGTTACCAAGAATTTCCCGGGCGCGTTTGAGGATCGGATCAGGCAAACCGGCAAGGCGGGCGACTTGAATACCGTAGCTTTGGTCGGCGGGGCCTGGGATGATCTTGCGCAGAAAGATCACATCGTCGTTCCATTCTTGGACGGCGACGTTGCAGTTGGTGACGCCCGGGCGGGTGCGGGCCAAGTCGGTGAGTTCGTGGTAATGCGTGGCAAAAAGTGTGCGGCAACCGGTTGTATCGTGAAGGAATTCAGCCACGCTCCAGGCAATCGAAAGCCCGTCAAAAGTCGATGTCCCTCGCCCGATTTCGTCGAGAATTACCAGGCTTTGCTTGGTTGCATTGTTGAGGATATTGGCCGTCTCGCTCATTTCGACCATGAAAGTGGATTGGCCTCTTGCGAGGTCGTCGGTCGCGCCAACTCGGGTGAAGATGCGGTCGACGACACCGATTTCAGCTTCGGCTGCGGGGATGAAGCTGCCGGTTTGCGCGAGGAGGACAAGCAGGGCGACTTGGCGGATATAGGTGCTTTTGCCCGCCATGTTTGGTCCCGTGAGGATGACCAAGCGGTGCTTTTCTGTGTTTATTTCGGTGTCGTTCGGCACAAAGCGCCCCGCGGGCATGGTTTGGTCGAGCACGGGGTGTCGGCCGTCGGTGATTTTGATTCCTCCGCCGGTGGAGAGTTTCGGGCGCACGTAACGGAATGTTCGCGCGGTTTCCGCGAGGCCGGACAAAGCGTCGATGCGGGCAATGGCTTGAGCGGTA
>Ga0207937_1000383_pt1 | contig 15617 bp, 10 predicted proteins | sample LakMenEpi04Sep11_FD_150668 | JGI IMG/M metagenome (GOLD analysis project Ga0207937, IMG submission 150668) | Freshwater microbial communities from Lake Mendota, WI - 04SEP2011 deep hole epilimnion (SPAdes) | ecosystem: Environmental > Aquatic > Freshwater > Lentic | place: Lake Mendota, Madison...
TAGGCCAAAGGCTTTCACCTTCTGAACACTGCATGTCAAGACTAGGATAAGGTTCTTCGCGTAGCCTCGAATTAAGCCACATCCTCCACCGCTTGTGTGAGCCCCCGTCAATTCCTTTGAGTTTCAGCCTTGCGACCATACTCCCCAGGCGGAACACTTAATACTTTCGCTACGTCCGAAAGACTGTGAGAGTCCTTCAGACTAGTGTTCATCGTTTACGGCTAGGACTACCGGGGTATCTAATCCCGTTCGCTACCCTAGCTTTCGTTCCTCAGCGTCAGAAAATATCCAGTAAGCCGCCTTCGCCACCGGTGTTCCAGATGATATCAATGCATTTCACCGCTCCACCATCTGTTCCGCTTACCCCTATATCCCTCAAGCCTTGTGGTTTGGGGCGCAGTTCCTCGGTTAAGCCGAGGGCTTTCACACCCCACCTACAAAGCCGCCTACGAACTCTTTAAGCCCAGTGATACCGAATAACGTTTGGAGAGCTCGTCTTACCGCGGCTGCTGGCACGAGCTTAGCCTCTCCTTCCTCCTAGAATCACTCAAATAAAAGGGAGAACCCAATTACCTTTGATCCTCTACGACAGCGGTTTACAACCCGAAGGCCTTCGTCCCGCACGCGGCGTCGCTCGGTCAGACTTTCGTCCATTGCCGAAGATTCTCGACTGCAGCCACCCGTAGGTGTCTGGCCAGTGTCTCAGTGCCAGTGAGGCTGGTCGTGCTCTCACACCAGCTACCCATCATCGCCTTGGTGGTCCATTACACCGCCAACAAGCTAATGGGGCATGGGCTCATCCAGGGGCGGAATCTCACCTTTGGTCCGCAAACATTATCGAGTATTACCGTCAGTTTCCCGACGCTATCCTCGTCCCCCGGGCAGATTCCCATGTTGTCCTCTCCCTTTCGCCGCTTTCCTGTATTGCTACATTCTCGCGCGACTCGCATGCCTAATCCACGCCGCCAACGTTCATTCTGAGCCAGGATCAAACCCTTCACTTGTGTATGCTTAGATTCGCCAACATTGCTGCCAACAAACCGTATCAAACTAGTTGCGGTATGAAACCGGTCGGTGGTTTTGGTCATTTACCACCTTATAAAAAAACAATCACAAAACTTCTCAAGAAGTGACGTTTGCTAAAAACATCTATCAAACTCATCCACCGAATTGTCAAAGATCAAATTTCAACTTTATCCACGTTTTCGCAGAGCGTACCACCTCTTACGAGGATCTACTTCCGCTGAACGTCGTTCAGTTGGGCCCAACATGGTAACCGGTGTTATCGGTTCGTGTCAAGCGTTCCTTCGCTTTTTTTCTTGGCGTCGTCTTGCAACGACTGCTTCGATTGAGGTCGGCCGAAGCCGTCCGCAGCGAGGAGGCGAAAAGATAGTGGCAGCCCTTCCTCCTCGCAAGGGCCTTTTGTCTTTTTCCCAAAACAATTTTTCCGCCACCACGGACCTCTGGGTTTTCCTGTTCTAACGATCGGATTCTATCGTTTCCTTCCAGAAGCCTCGTTTTGCTCACTTTCGGCCCCCTCGATTTCCGAATCTCCTCAATGGATCGTTCCCAATACCACAATCAGCACCTGATTTGTTATCAAAAATGCAGCCATCCAGCATGAATGTCACTCCGACGCCAACGCAATCCTCCTCCCTTGAACAAGCTCTAGAGCGAATCAACCGACTCGCCGCACAAATCAACCCGGCATCGCCTCCGCCTCTTTCGCTATCAAAAACTACACCATCAAGCCGCCCGTCTCAGACACAGCCTGCCGGTGGATTCTTTAAAATCACCAATGACCCTAACGAGCCCATCATCCCAAACGCCCCAGAGTCGCTGGAGCAAGCCGGCCTGAACGGCCTGATCATCGAAGAACTCGTCATGCGGTTATTGTTGAATCGCGGCGAATTGCATGGGAAAGCAATCGCTCAACAAATCCGACTCCCTTTTCAACTCGTCGAGCCAACGCTCACAAAACTCAAGTCTCAACAGCTCTCGGGATACCTCGGTGCAACGGCTGCTAACGACTATATTCACGCATTAACAGACGCCGGGCGCGATCGTGCTCGTCGGCACATGCAAAAAACCACCTACTTTGGTTCCGCACCTGTCCCGCTCGAAACGTATACGGAAGCGGTTCGACTACAATCCGTCGAAAATCAGCACCCTACACGTGACGACTTGAAAAAGGCACTCTCAGACCTTCTGATAGCCCCACAACTGCTCTCGCGACTCGGACCTGCCGTCAACAGCGGTCGAGGATTGTTCCTTTTCGGTTTCCCCGGCAACGGGAAAACAAGTATTGCGGAACGTATCACCAAGGCCTTCGGCGAATTTATTTGGATTCCCCGCGCTATTTCCGTCGACGGCGACCTGTTGAGAGTGTTCGACCCTCTCAATCACGAAGAAAAACCACTTCAAAACTCAAATGGAGTGCTCCGTGAAGTCAGTATCGATGAACGCTGGGTTCGCATTCGTCGCCCCACGATCATCGCTGGAGGTGAGCTAACAATGAACATGCTTGAAGTAACCCGAAACCCTGAAACAAACATCTCCGATAGCCCGCTCCAATTGAAGAGCAACTGCGGACTATTGCTGATCGACGACTTTGGCCGTCAACGGATGAGCGTCGACGAATTGCTTAACCGATGGATGGTACCCCTTGAAAAGCGATACGATTTCCTCAGTGTCAGCAGTGGTAAAAAAGTCCAAGTCCCCTTCGACCAACTCGTCGTCTTTAGCACCAACCTCGAGCCCAAAGATCTCGTGGACGACGCGTTCCTTCGGAGAATCCCCTACAAAATCGAGGTCCGTAACCCTGAAGAGCCCGCTTTCCGAAAACTTTTCGAAATCATGTGCAAATCGCTTCAAATACCGTACAAGGCAGATGTCATCGACTACTTGATCGAAAAGCACTTCAAATCGATTGGCCGCCCGATGCGAAATTGCCACCCAAGAGATCTTCTCCTGCAAGTTCGCGCTTACTGCTACTTTAACGCTACACCCATTGAACTCACAAAAGAACATGTCGATTTCGCGGTCGAAAACTACTTCTCGATCATGTAAACGAAGGTGACATTCGTTCGATCAAACGATTAGGAAACGGAAAATTCTCGCGCTAGCGTTTTTACGAACCCAGGATCCAACTGGAGCGCCGACCGCAAATCCTCCAGGTACGCTTTTTCTGCCTCGTTTTGGTGATCGACGATGAGAGACGATACCGCATAAATCTCCGCCGCCGCTGCAGGGGAATCTGATAACGATGCAACTCCCCATGCATTGCGGGGCGTTCGCAGCTCTTTACGAACCCATTCTTGCGAATCCTCCGGCAGATCAAGCTGCTTCATTTGCTCGTCGATCGCCGAATTTTCTGTTGCATCGATCTGACCGTCTGCATTGGCCGCCGCAATCATGGCGCGAAGAATCGTCAAACTTCGCCGATCGGCAGATACGCCTGTCAATGTGGCCATTGGCGAATCGGATTGTTCCGAAGTCGTCTTGCCCTGGCTATTCGCCCACTGCTGATAGGCCTTGTAAGCTACCGTTCCAGCTGCAGCCAGCGTCCCTGCCACGGCCAGCTTTCCTGAAATCTTGCGTCCCGCTTTCGTACCTAGCAAAAGAGTGGCTATTGAACCGATCGCCGCTCCGGCTCCTACCGTCTTGAGCACTTCGCTTTTGCTTTGCGGGTCGCTCGGAAGACCAAGATTCTTCTCAGCAAAATTAGTCGCTTGGCTCGAGACATTCTTTCCTGCTGCCAAAAGCGAATCGAGAATTGATCGAACATCCATTGGTTGCTTTCTTTCCTGGGTTGGCGATTACGGAAGGCAGAATTCCTCAAAACGTAACAAACGGAACTCATCTTCAAATCGTACCATCCAAAGAGATCGGCCTGGGCCACGTAAATGACGAAACCTTTTATTTCAACGACATTTCAAGCGTGGCAAACCCCATGAAGTTCGAGGAAAAAGGCTTTCCTCACCTCAGAACCTGGTTAGACTAACACATAGCCTTATTCTGGCATTTGAATTGCTTATTTCAGGAGTTTTTGATGAAGATTCGGTATCGACGCGGTTTTACGTTGGTTGAGCTACTTGTGGTCATCGCGATCATCGGCATTTTGGTTGGACTGTTGCTGCCTGCTGTCCAAGCGGCTCGCGAAGCTGCGAGACGCATGCAATGCCAAAACAGCATTCGTCAAATGGGACTTGCAGCCCATAACTTCGAAAGTGCCATGAAGTACTTTCCGCCTCGAAGGCACTCCAAGGTATTGCCAAACGCATCTGGTGTGCCTACGACCTACTATTCCGACGCTTCTCCGCAGGTGTTTTTGCTTGCTTATGTAGAGCAAAGCAACCTCAACAATCTTTGGAATTTGGATTACAACGTTAATAATGACAACCATATCCAAACGGGAGTGCCTCTTCTAAATGTCAATTCTGCAGGGAGGCTAGGTCAAGTACCGATGTATCTTTGTCCATCCGATCCTTCGACGACGCGTCAACCCGTACAGGGTGGAGAAGCGGGACGGTCAAACTACATGATATCCACCGGTGGAAATGCGGATTTCCGTGGTGGCCTACCTCAAGATGGAATTTTCTGCATGCCGAACCCAACACCAGGTCAGGCGCTTAAGGGGCCAACGCATGGTGCGATTAGCGATGGCACGAGCAACACTGCCATGTTCGGAGAAACAATGCGAGGCAATTTTCACAACAGTCAAACTGGAATGTTCGATCACACAACGCACATGATGAATGGTACGGCCTTCACTACAGCTCAATTGACTGACGGAAGAAACATATTGCTTTGCAATCCTGGCCCAAACGGTTCAACATATTTCCGTTATGTCGGATTGCAGTATTACCGTGGCTCGGTCAGCTCGACCATCGCATATTCGCATACGCTACCTCCTAACTGGAATCGGAGAGCACAAACAGTCGCTGCTCAGAAGTATGGATGCGGAAACACAAGCTTTGCTCAAGCGCACATTCCGTTGGCTAGCTACCATACGGGCGGCGCCAACGTCTGTTACGCGGACGGTTCGTGCCGACTGGTTTCTGACAGCGTGGATTTCGTTTCATGGCAAGCTCTCGGTAGTCGTGCTGGTGGTGAAGTAGTCTCGTCGATAGATTAGATTGAAATATGAATAAGTTTTTGAGTCGAGTAACTTGCCTTTTGGTTTCGTTGACATTCATCGGCTGTGGATCACCTCAGCCGACGGGCCCCGAAATGCCTGCTGGAACGAGCGAAGCATTAGCCGACACCCATGCGTTGATCTTGGAAGCCTCTTACGGTGGTGCACCGCTCAAGAGTGTGAAAGACCTCGATCAGTACGCAGGATCATTTCCCAAGGCAGTTGCAGCAATTAAGGCGGGAGAGATCAAAGTGATTTGGGGCAAACCCATCTTGGACAATGCAAAAACCCCACAAGTGATTGCATACGAATCCAAAGTCGAAAAAGGTGAAGGATTCGCAGTGAAGGAAGATGGCAAGATCCACAAGGTTACAGCGGCGGATCTCCCTAAATCCAAGTAACTATCAGTAGGGATTGAATTGAAAGGTCGAAAGATTTTTTTATCCTTCGACCTTTTTCTTTTTTAAGCAACGCTGTAGAAGAATTCTGCTGGTGACCAAGTCTATTTGGTCACATTTTATGTTTTCGTAACTTTAGAACTCTGTACTCGAAGACAGTTGTGTCGTTCTTGAAGGTCGCGTTTCAACGCGTTTCGACGCGAACAAACCCCAGTGGTAGACTATCTCCAACGATCGCTTCTAAATCCGAATGGTCTTCACCGCCATTCTGAATAAGATCAAGGTGCTTGGCTGGAAAACTATTCTTGTAAAGCGTTTCCAACAGTGTTCTGCGTTGTGAAGCCGAAATGTCTCGGTAACGATCGTCTGTTCGCCTAGACCATTGCATCAAACACAACGAGCAAGCCGCTCGATGAGACTCACCGCTAAAGAGTTCTGCCTTGACGAGCTTCGCAATCCACTGCTCCACTTTGGAAGACGACACCAATCTATCGTAGCTTGCATAGAGTGGCGTTCTCGTTCCCAACCGTCCCATCGTCCACAACATCGCTGCGGTCAATGGCTCGAAACGCTTCTTCCCAAGCGACCCTAACAGTGTCTCGACAACCACCTCTTTCTCTTTGGGCTCCAACCACTCCAACGAACCGATCAAACGCAACAACTCGATCGTAACATTGCTATTCGGTGCAGCGCTCGAACCGCCTTGAAAGACCGGCCTCAATCGCGACCAAACATCTTGATACAACGCTCGCTGCTGCCCAACCGTAAAGCCACCCGCAATGCGCCTCCACAACACCACCGTCTCCGATTGATTGGCAGCACTCCGGTGCACCAATTTGCCATGAACGGCTCGCCAAGTGCTGTTCACGCGCCAATCGTCCGCGACCATACCGAAACCTGGTCTCAGCGTCCAGCCAACCAAATTGAGCCATCGCGATTCGTGCTCCGGCGAACGATTTCGATACTCGGAATGCGCCATCAGTGCCTTCCACATTTCACGTAGCACTCCAGGCTCCCAATCCTTGCGATTGCATTCCATTCGCTCCGCAAGTCTATCCATGCAATCCCTGGGTGACACATTGGAACCAGGTCCAAACAACGCTTCGATCGACATCTTAGCACGATCCAACGCAGTCGAATCGATGACTTTTCGAATTCCTTTTGCTTGACAAGTGTTCGTGGATTGCCCTCGTACATCAAACTCAAGCTTCCACTTCAAATTCGAAATTTCTCGATACTCTTCCTCGCGTTCCGCATCCACTCTCAATTGCAACTGAAGTGTTCCTATCTCGTTCAGTTCCGCTTCCAGCGTTACCGGCAACGTCCGTTGATTCTTTTTGTTAGGTAGCTCCAATACGGTTTGGATAGGTGACACGGTCGTCATGAACGAAGTATCCACGGGCACAACATCGCCCGCTTGATGCAATAATTGCGTGCTGCTAACGAACATCGGAAACTGCACCGGTTGCCCGACGATCAGTTGTAACGGCCGCTGGTTCAATTGGAAACTTTGCCCGGGCTGCGCATTGGCCGGCATGACGCACATCGCTTGGTCCGGCTCCGCTGATATCTGGATATAGTACGCCTTGGCGAGCTTTGCATTGATACGAACGCCCAGTCCGCGTCTGACTTGTCCGTAGTATGCAGCCCCTTGCGCGACCGCCAGATCCAATCGGTTTCCCTCCAACTCGCCCGGCTTCCACGTCGGATCGAGCGGTTCAAACCAATGTTGCAACTGCTCTAGAATGGCGCTGCGAACCAACGGCGATTCAAGAACACCACCGTTGAACAAAACCCAATCGGGCCTCGCCGCTCCCATGTCGGTCAGACTCGCATCTGATTCTCGGCCATCCCATCGGTGGTCCCACAAAAAAGACGCTAAATGCGTAAGAATATTGGGCTCCGAAGCGTATGGCAGTCCGAATTCTTGAAAGCCTTCTTCCTGTGGAGCAGGCCGACTCTTCAAATCGACGGGACCAAAAAAACCATCGATCAACAGCGCATGCACCCATGACCGTTCGATCTCCACGGACTTGGTATTCTCAATGAGTCGAGCTCCACTGCCGGGCAGACTCAGCGAGTAATGCTCAGGCGGATTCGCGCCCAACATTTTTTCTTTGGCCTCACGACACTGTTGCTTTAGCGCGTCCCATTGCCGTGGCTTCAATCGATCGACACCTGGAGTGGCCGCAAGGAGCTTTTGTTCCAAGGCCTTGGCGAGCGCTAGATCGAGATTATCCCCTCCAAGCATGAGGTGCTCACCGACAGCCACGCGATGAAGCCCATACGTCGTTTCGAGCTGGTTGGCAACCACATCGCTTGCATCGTGCACGATCCCTTGAGAGGTTTCTTGGTGATTCTTTTGGTTGGCAGTTACCCGAATCAATGTAAAGTCGGTGGTCCCTCCGCCGATGTCACATACGAGAATCGATTGGCCCGCTTGAAGCTTTTCCGTCCAAGTCTTTTCGTGCCGATAAAGCCAAGCGTAAAATGCCGCCTGAGGTTCCTCGATGAGAAGCAAATTCTTGATGCCCGCCTGGGTCGCGGCTTCGATCGTCAGTCTCCGCGCCACTTCGTCAAAGGACGCAGGCAACGTCACAATCGTATCCTGCTCACTCATCGGGAAGCTAGGAAATTGGTGATCCCAACAGCGACGAATGTGCTCCAAATAACGTCGACTCGCTTCTACCGGTGATATCTTTTGAACTTCGTCATCGCCACCCCATGGCAGAATGTTCGCTGAGCGATCGATCATCGTATGGCATAGCCAACTCTTGGCCGACGCGATCGCGCGACCTGGAATGCTCAAGCTGCGAGTGCGAGCCATGGCCCCCACGACTCCAACATGTGCGCCGCTGGAAAACCTGCTTCGCAGATCGACACCGGCAACTTCGGACGAGGTCAATTCATAGTGAAACGAAGGTAGCGTATCCAATCGTTCGCTCGTGTTGGCATCGATCATTTGTTCGACGCGAAAGAGCTCGACCATTGGACGTTCGGACTGAGTGTCCATGTAGGCTACAGCGCAGTTTGTCGTCCCAAGATCGACTCCAATGACATATCGACTCTTGGCAGGCTCGAACGCCGCATCGAGTTGCTGGCCGGTTTCCATATCAGTCGTCATACCAATTACAATTTCTCCAGCCGCATTCCGTCCGGCAGAAGTTGCCAAAGGGGCGTCGGTCCGAACATATCCTCGTTGCGATCCAAGAATCCTGTCCAAACCTCAACGTGCGGAGAGAATTCGTGACAAAACTGCCTGCACGTTCCACACATGCTAACCCGCTGGGGAGACAATACAACCATCGATTCCCAATGCAGTTCGCCAGCCAAGATCGCTTGGGATGCCGCGACTCGTTCGGCGCACAAAGTCACCGAATAAGACGCGTTCTCGACGTTGCAACCACGATAGATGATTCCCAATTTCGATCGAATCGCACAACCCACGGCAAAGTTACTATAGGGGTTGTACGCTTGTCGCGCTGCTGACCGAGCCGCATCGACCAGCTCCAATAGTCGTTCCGAGAGCATACGCATTTGTTCCAATCGGTCAGCAGAATGGGATTCAGTGAATTGTCTGAATTGTCTCGCAACAATCTAGTGAGCCATTGTAAGTCGCAATCGAACACCGACAACAGCTTTCTGACGAACGAGGTTGCAGAGAATGTTGGATCGAGTTATAGTCGAAGCAAGTATAGATCACTTGTTAGTAACGGTTTTCATCCCAACCCGAAGCGTGAGCGAGGGACACGGCATCCCTCGCTCACGCTTCGGGTTGGGATGGTAGGGACAGAGCCCAAGATTTCACTGGCTACCCATACTTCAGTGATTCCCGTTGTAAAAAGTTGCAAAGCACCGAGAACCGGCTTAGCCCGCGGTGCATCGAATGGAACCGAATAAACTTCGTCGAGGCATCGCTCATGAAGCGGCCCGATTGCTCTACTTTCGAGAAGAGTCGGAATACTACCGAGCGAAACAAAAAGCCGCTCGTCGATTGTGCCAGGGCTGGGTAAAACCGGCTGACTTACCGACCAATAGTGAAATACGCGATCTGGTGCAGTCTTTTGCCCGCATCCACGAAGGCCAAACGCGCCTCGACGCTCTGTTGGATATGCGGCTAACCGGACTTCGGATGATGCGACGACTCGCCAAATTCTCACCGCGCATCATTGGAAGCGTCCTGACCGGTCATGTCCGAGAAGGCTCCGACATCGATCTTCATCTCTTTTCAGATAGCGTCGAAGCGGTCTCGTTAGCGCTCGAAGCGGATTTGATTCCGCACGATGTCGAACGTAAACAAGTTCGCAAGTCGGGCGAAAACCACACCTACGTTCACATTCATGTCCAAGAAAAGTATCCCGTCGAACTGACGATCTACCCCATGTCTCTCAAATCGTATGGATTCAAAAGTTCCATCACAGGCAAAGCGATCGAAAAGGCGAGCATCGCGGAATTTGAACAATTTCTAGAACGCGAATACCAATTACCTATCGAAGAGTCGATGGAGCAGTTGGAGAACGAACTGGATCCGTATCAAGTGTACTATGGTCTCTTGCTACCACTTGAGAATGTCAAACAGCAACCCAAGCACCACCCCGAAGGTGACGTGCTTTATCACAGTCTTCAAGTGTTCGAACTTGCCTATGAGGAACTACCGTACGATGAAGAGTTTCTCGCCGCCGCATTGTTGCATGATGTGGGTAAAGGCATCGAGCCGACCAATCACGTATTGGCCGGCCTCGAAGCGTTGGAAGGCGTCATCACCCCGCGTACCGCATGGCTTATTGCACATCACATGGATGTCCACAAAATCGTGGACGGTACGATTGGCTCACGGCATCACCAGCGTCTGCGAGCCAATGAAAGTTACGAAGAACTGCTGCTACTCGGTCGCTGTGATCGCGGCGGCCGAGTTCCAGGCTTCGAAACGCGAAGCCTGGAAGAAGCAATCGACATCTTGAGGGAACTCGGGACCAGCTAACGTAGGCCTAATCTTGATGAAAGGACTGCGATACGAATGCCAGCACTGTTGGAAGTGATTCACGCCAATAGCTCCATTTGTGACCGCCATCGCGCACGCGAAACTCGTGTGGGATCTCTTTCTTCCGCATCGCGATGTGGACCAATGCGTTTCCTTCATAGAGAAAATCATCGTCCCCGCAGTCGATGTACCAGCGTACCGCTTTCTTTTGGTCGTCCGGGATACGATTGACAAGTTCAAGAACGCTGTGTTGCAAGTAATGTGACTTGAGCTGTTCCTCCGTTGGTTTCTTGGACTCCGCATTTGGTTCGCCGGGTCGAACACGAAGAGCCCGTTCTTTCGCTTCTTCGAATGAGAGAGGACCAGTGCTCGCGCTGAGTGGACAAGCGGACGAAAAAAGTTCGGGATGATGAAGTGCGTACATGAACGAACCTCCTCCCCCCATCGAGAGACCAGCCACAGCGCGATAACGCTTTTCACTTTTGATTCGGTACTCTTTTTCGACGAAAGGCATGAACTCTTGGAAGAAGAAATCTTCGTAGCGCCACTCTCCTTTCGCATCGTTGAAGTATCCTCGCGTTCCTGTATTCGCATCTGGCATGACGATTACCATCGGTGTCGCTTTTCCATCGGCGATCGCTTTGTCGGCAATCGACTGGACTTCGCCAAACTGCACCCAACCAGTTTGGTCATCACCACTACCATGCAAAAGATAGAGCACCGGGTAGCTACGAGAAGACGTATCGAACCCCGGAGGCAAGTAGACAGCGTACTTCCGTTCTCCTTGAAGGATGGTACTTTGCATTCGGCAAGAGTCGAGTACTTTACTGAATTGTGCCGATGCAACGTCCGCGAAACACAAAGAAGAAAGAATCAAGAAGACGAGCTTTTTCATAGGAGTGGTATTTCCATGGAAGCGGTGAGAGTATATTCGAAACCATCTTACCCACGATGTCCCCTGCATCCAAGCTTAGCCTGAGCGATCGGTTCAAACGGATCGTGCCTGTTTCTAAGTAAACTTTAGCAGTTTTACGCAACCACGCCGATCGCGAGGAATCGAGTCGCAAAGTGCCTCAGAATTAGGAACTACGAATGCCGGTTTGGGTGATTTTTCTTCTCGTCGGATTGGAACTCTCGTTCACCATCACAATCGTCGGAGCATTGCTGCGAGCAAGTTGGGGACAATTGATGAAATTTCCGAGCAAGCCGTTATTGGATCCCCATGTTCGCCGCAACTTCCAGTCCTTTGCGATTGGGTTTGTCAACCTGGGCGGATGCGTCCATACCGTGATAGACGATGACCATCTCCATCTCATCCCAGTGACGTTTATGAAGTGGTTCGGATGCAAACCCGTAAGCATCCCATGGAGCGAGATTCAGGACCACCCTAAACCCGGTCGCTCGCGTTACACCCTCCGTGTAAGGATCGGAAAGACGGACATTGTCGGCCCTCGCTGGTGTTTGGGGAACCGAGACATCCTCGCTCCCACCCAAGCCGGCAGCAGCAACGAATCGCTCCAACGGCAGATCTCAAAACCGGAATAAATCTTACAAGGCGCAATAGCGAACCTACCCATCGTAATACCATCTTTAACTACTGCCTCGAAAAACACATCGACTCACCGTCGAGATTACGATGAGTTAGAAAACCCAGATAAAGGCGGTACTATCAATCCAGTGGCTTTGAGGAATCAGCTACTGGAGTAGAATAGTCTCTTCTTTCATCAGTCCATCATTCAGGTAATTTACATGTTGACGCGTGCTCAGTCCGACACCGAAGCTCTCCTCAAGGAACTCATGGAGGAGAGAATTCTTCTCTTGGACGGCTCCATGGGGGCGTTAATCTTCCAAAAGAAGCTTCCGGAGTCGGCTATTCGCGGCGAACGATTCAAAGATCACCCGGCTGATTTGTCCAAAGCCACGGACTTGCTGGTGCTTACCCAGCCTGATGTCATTCGAAGTATTCATGCCGAGTATTTGAACGCTGGCTCCGACATTATTGAAACCAATACTTTCAACGCGAGCTTGATCGGATTGGCAGAAAACAAACTTTCCGATCTTGCCTACGAGATCTCCAAAACGGGGGCAGAAGTCGCCCGTTCGGCTGTCGAGCAACACCTCAAACGCGATCCATCCAAACCCCGTTTCGTCGCTGGCAGCATCGGCCCGACCGCCATCACCCTCTCCATGAACGCGCGAGGAAATTTTGCAATACGAGCTGCAACCTTCGAAGAGATGGTGGCCAGCTATGAAGTGAACATCGAGGGATTGCTAGACGGCGGCGTTGACATCCTGCTACCAGAAACGGCCTTCGATACACTCAATTTCAAGGCATGCTTGGTCGCCATTGAAAACGTATTCGAACGCCGTGGACGACGATGGCCCACGATGCTATCCGCAACTATGTTCCCTGGCGGGGTTACGATGACCGGCCAACAACTCGAAGCCTTTTGGATCGCGGTCTCGCACTTCCCGATGCTAAGCGTTGGTTTGAACTGCGGCCTAGGTGGTCAAGAAATGCGACCCTACGTCGAGCGACTTGCGAATGTTTCCGACTCGCCGATCAGTTGCTATCCGAACGCCGGGTTGCCCAACGCCATGGGTGAGTTTGATCAGACCCCAGGCCAGATGGCCAGCTTCGTCCGCGACTTCGCCAAACAAGGATGGGTCAACATCGTTGGTGGATGTTGTGGAAGCACACCTCCCCATATCAAGGCCATCGGAGAAGCGGTGGCGGGTATTGCTCCTCGTCGCGCCCATCGCGGCAACCGGCCGACGCAGTACTCGGGCAATGATCCTTACGTGATGCAACCGAAGAACCCGTTCGTAACGATCGGCGAACGAACCAACGTCACGGGCTCGAAAAAATTCGCTCGCTTAATCAAAGAAGGCAAATTTGACGATGCCATCAATGTTGCCAAAGCCCAAGTGGCGGGTGGTGCAAATGTCATCGACGTCAACATGGACGAGGGAATGTTGGACGGAGCCGCCGCCATGAGCACCTTCCTTAATCTGGTCGCACACGAAGCGGACATTGCGAAAGTGCCACTCATGGTGGACAGCTCGAAGTGGGAAATCTTGCAAGTCGGCATCCGACATTCGCCAGGCAAGCCCATCGTGAATTCGATCAGCCTCAAGGAAGGGGAAGCGGAGTTCCTCAACAAAGCAAAGTTCATTCACCAACATGGTGCCGCTGTCGTCGTGATGGCGTTTGATGAACAAGGCCAGGCGGCCGATTATGAAAACAAAGTTCGTATTTGCAAACGCGCTTACAAACTGCTAACCGAGAATGGATTCCCCGCAGAAGATGTTATTTTCGATCCGAATATCCTGACCGTTGGTACAGGCTTACCGGAGCACGCGAACTACGCGGTGGATTTTATCGAAGCTGTACGAACGATCAAAAAGGAATGTCCAGGAGCTCGCACGAGTGGCGGTGTTAGCAACGTGTCGTTCTCCTTCCGTGGGAACAATACCGTACGCGAATCGATGAATGCGGTCTTTTTGTATCACGCCATCAATGCCGGTCTCGACATGGGGATCGTGAACCCCGAAATGCTGGAGGTCTATGACGAGATCGAACCAGAACTTCGAGAACGCGTCGAAGACGTTCTGCTCAATCGACGTCCTGATGCGACGGAGCGACTTATCGAGTTCTCCGAGACGGTTAAGGCAAAAGACAAAGGTCCCGTCAAAGTGGATGCATGGCGTGAGTTGCCTGTCGCAGAACGACTCAAGCATGCGTTGATGAAAGGGATCTCGGAGTTTATCGACGTCGATACCGAACAAGCGAGAGTTGAATACGGTCGGCCACTGAAGGTGATCGAAGGTCCGCTCATGGACGCGATGAATCTGATCGGAGATTTGTTCGGCCAAGGGAAAATGTTCCTTCCGCAAGTCGTCAAGTCAGCGGCCGTGATGAAAAAGAGTGTGGCCTATCTGACTCCATACATGGAAGCAGAAAAGAAGGCCGCCGGCGCGACCGGTGGACATACCAGCCGCGGAAAAGTGCTACTCGCGACCGTCAAAGGGGATGTTCATGATATCGGCAAGAACATCGTCGGTACCGTACTAGCTTGCAACGATTTCGAGGTCATCGACCTCGGTGTTTTGGTTCCTTGCGAAAAGATTCTCACCGAAGCGAAGAAGCATGGAGCCCAAGTGATTGGTTTGTCCGGCCTCATCACTCCTTCGTTGGACGAGATGGTGCATGTCGCCAAGGAAATGGAACGAGAGGGCTTCAACGTGCCTCTCCTGATCGGTGGCGCAACTACAAGCGCGAAACATACTGCTGTCAAGATTTCGCAGCACTACAGTCATGAAGTGGTGCACGTTCTCGATGCGTCGCGAAGTGTGCCGGTCGTTGAAAAACTGGTGAACCCAGAGAGTCGCGAGGCATTCCGCAAAGAAGTGCAACAGAAACAAGAAGAAGAACGAGCAAGTTTTGCGATGCGGCGCGATCGCAAACTGGTTGATTTCGCAGAAGCCCAACAACGCAAATTAAAGTTGGATTGGGATTCTTACACGGCGCCTAAGCCCGCTTTCATCGGCGTTCGCGACTTCACCACCACCGTTGCGGAATTGCGTCCGTACATCGACTGGTCTCCATTCTTTATGACATGGGAGCTCAAAGGCAAGTATCCCAAGATTTTTAAAGATGAGGTCGTTGGCGAGATTGCTAAAGAACTGTTCGACGATGCTCAGAAAGTTTTGGATCAGTTCGAAAAAGATACGACGATCAGCCTCAAGGGATCCTATGGATTCTTTCCAGCCACGAGCCTGGGCGATACGCTCGTTCTTTACACAGATGAAACACGCACCGAAGAGCGAGCTCGATTCGAGATGCTGAGGCAACAATGGGAACGAGTAGACCAAAAGGCTTTCCGAAGCTTGGCTGACTATGTCGATCCGACCGGAAAACCTGATTACATCGGTGCCTTTGCAGTGACGGCAGGTCATGGAGTTGATGACTTGGCAAAGAAGCTTCGAGAAGAAATGGAAGATGGCAAAGCAATCTTGGTACAAGCGTGTGCGGACCGCTTAGCGGAAGCCTTCGCTGAGATGTTGCACGAGCGAGTGCGACGCGAATGGGGAATCGCCG
>Ga0207937_1000390_pt1 | contig 15456 bp, 8 predicted proteins | sample LakMenEpi04Sep11_FD_150668 | JGI IMG/M metagenome (GOLD analysis project Ga0207937, IMG submission 150668) | Freshwater microbial communities from Lake Mendota, WI - 04SEP2011 deep hole epilimnion (SPAdes) | ecosystem: Environmental > Aquatic > Freshwater > Lentic | place: Lake Mendota, Madison...
CGATAAAAATTGGGGTAGGGAAGCCGCGTCGAGCGGCTCCCCTACCTCCAAACCTTACGTGCGATTTTCCCGCATACGGCTTTTTTGTTGGTAGGCCCCATCGTTGATCTACTTGCCGGAAGCAGCGTCGCCAATGGCTTGATAGTAAGCTCGAATGGCTTGATCAAACTCGGGATCGAAGGATTCCCTGGTCCCTTCCTTTACATCGACCGCGCGTTGCGTTCGAAGCTTGCCCCAGTCTCGATCGTTCGAGGATTGACTGTTGGGAAGGAAATAGTCTTCCGCTCTTTCCATCGGGTTAGGTCCCTTGGCTCCTTCGCTGTCGGATTGCGCGCCCTTTTGATTTCGCATATAGGTCTGACCGCCTGGATTGCGATTCTTGTTTTCCGTTCTCGTTTGATTCATTTCCGATGCGAGTTGTTGTGCACTCGATTCGATTGCTGATTGCCTGGCGCTAGACATGTTCCCTTTTCCATTTCGAATTTTGTTGCTACCCGGGCTCGGATCGCTGCGAGAGACGTCGGTTTCTCCGTTTTGCTTGGAGTCGCCTGTCACGGTCGGTGATTGTTGCGCGTGGATATCACGATCCAATTGGTCGAGCATTCTGGCTAAATCGGAAGCCTTTTGCTGCACTGCACCACCAGGAGACTGGGATTGGTTTGCGGAGGTTTGCTCCGCCGAAGACATCGGAGTGGATGGGTTCGACCGGGAGGGTGTATTTGCCGAGGGACTAGCGGAACCATTCGGTGGTTGCGATGATCTGTCAGATAGTTGTTCCGCCCCAATTGGGCTTGATGGCCGTTTCTCAGCGCCACCAAGTGCCGGTACTGGACTGCTCGCAGCCAACGAAGCCAAATCCTTGGATCGAGCCTTCAGTGCATCTTCAGCCTGTTCTAGCTGCTCTCGCGCAGTGGCTGCTGATGGGCGAGTCAAACGTTGTGCGACATTGCCCTTGGCATCTGGTTTCGACTGGGTCCATTCGGCATTCTTCGCCTCTTGTGATTTGTCCAACAAACTCTTCTCTGCCGTCTTCACGATCCCGTTTTCTGTTTCACGAATAGCTTTCGATTGTTCCAGTAATTGAGAGCTTCCTTGATCGTTCCCAAGACGTTGCTCATGCCGAGCGCTTCGATCAACATCAGCGGCGATTCGGGCCAAGTCGAGTCGAAGATCCGTCTGGGCTGCAGCCGATGGTTCGAGGCTAGAAGCCACTGGAGCAGGAGGTTTCGTACCAAGGGGCTGTGCTTCGAGTTTGCGGGCTTGTCGGACCAATTCGTCCAGCCACTTGTTCGCGTTTGCAAGTTGTTCGGTTGCCAACGCTGCATAGGGATTTGGTTGATCCAACGAGGCTCGATCTTGAATCGAACTCTTCCATTGCGTCTCAACGAGGTCAGACAACTCTTCCAAGGTCTTTTCCGAAAGACTAGCATCCTTCCATCTAGCGATCGACTGGTCGAGCCGTGATGTCCATTGCCGAAGCTCTTCTTGAACATTTTCCTGACCAAGGTTTCCCTTTTGGCTTTGCAGCCACTTACTGCGTTGACTTTCGATCGTATCGACTTCTTTTCGCAGTTGCGTCACTCGTTGCTGTGCACGCTTGCTTGCATCACGCCATTGGTTGGTGATCTGCTTCACATGGTGGGCCATTTCGTCTCGAATCGAATTTTGTGCATTCTTTGCTTCGTTTACCTTGTTGATGCGATTTTGTTCGCTTTTCTCGCTCGGTCTATTGATGCTGCGATTGGACATTTCCGCCGCGGATTGTGTGGCGGCGGCTATCTCTGCAAAACGCGACGCCAGCTTGGCAATCGCCAGATCTTGCTCGGCCGCAGGGGTTTGTTCGTTCAGTTGCCGTGCATCGTCGATCGCGTTCCTGAGTAGTTGATGCGATGATTGGATTGTCGTTTTATTCTCGTCAAGGTTAGCTCGCTGGCTCATTTGCGCAGCTCTTTCTAGTATCTTGGCAGCGGTCCGCTCCGCAAGTACTGCCAGAGAATTCAATCTATCCGACTTGCTCTTCTTCGCTTCGAACAGTTCCGCATCGTCGTTCTCAATACGTAACCTCAAGTCTTGTTCGGTATCGGCTGCACGTTTGAGTTCGGCAGCGGCATTCGAAGCCTGCGTTTTTGAGATGGCAGACAGTTCATCTTGCATCAACGGACTCTTGCGAAGTTCAGCCTCCAATTGCTTCAATGTCTCTTCAGGAGATTCTCGTAGCTGTCTTTCGAGTGCCTCAGCTCGTTGGTATTCTTCGGTCTTCCGTTCATGAGAGGGATCCAGCGTAGCGAGTTGGTCCGCCAGGGACGCAGACGAAGTTTCGGGCTGGCTTGGCTGATCTTGGGGAGAGGTAGGCGTCTGGTTGGCAAAGTGCCTTGCAATACTTTCAAAAGCTTCAATTGCTTTCTGCTGATCTGATTTTGCTTGATTCCTTGCGTTCTCGCGATTCGAATCACCATTGGCATTCTTTGGTTGGGAAATGTCGGATGGAGGCTCTTGGTTCGCTTCGAATGCGTCGGCTAACGATTCATTCATCTTCTTGGTGACGTCCTCCAGAAGACTGAGGGCACGATCACTATCTCTCGCTAGTTCACGTTGCGACTGTTGCAGCAGATTTTGCTGAGCGGCTTGTTCGATGAGCGCATCTTCCAGTATCTTTACTTGCTCGAGCACGCGGTTTTGTTGTTCACGTATCTGCTCATTCGATTCGTTGCTTTTTGCCGTGGCTTGGGGCTTTTCCCAAGCTGTGGTTTGTTGTTGAAGCTGTCGCGTGCTATCGGCCGCTCTGTTGGCCAAATCAACAATCGAAGGAGCGAATTGAGAAAGTAGACGTCTAGCCTCTTCGATCACGGGTAGGGCCAAGCGGTCCTGTTCATTCCACATACCGAGGAGCGAGTCTACTTCTTGAGCTGCCGATAGAAGATTTTTGTTTTGCGGGTCGCGGCGCGATGCGAGCTTTGATTGCGCTGAAACGAATGGCTTGCTTTGGCGAATCGCATTGTACCGATCGGAAATATCGGCTGGAAAGTTGGCAGCTCGCATCCATTGCTGAGCAATATCCAGCCGAGAGGATACACTCTCCCACTGGCGGTAGTGTTGCAGTTGTCCATTCAGTGATTGAAAATCATATCGTTCAGAGGACTGCAGCAACGTGAGAGCCAGCTTTGCTTCTGCTACTTCATGGGCGGCTTCGAGGGTCCGATAGGCTCCGTAGATGACCTTTAGATCATTGGCCAATCGATCGACATCGCCAGCGGTTTCTGTCTTCCATAGAACAAAGACGGCATTCCAAGCACGCCAAGCCAGTCCCATATCCGCTCCGAACTTTGGATCCTGCTGTTTTCGCAGTGTATGTACATCGCGACGATCCGTTAGTTGGGCGATGGAATCGGTGATCGCCTCGGCGTTTCGAATCAAGTATCGATTCTGAACGGCCAGTTCGAGAGAAGACAGATTCTGATTCCTTTGTAAATGCTTTCGGCGTGCATGGGTCTTCAAGAGTGCATCGAATTGAGAAGCGAGGGAACCAGATTGCAACAAAAGCTCGCTCCGAAGTTCGTTGGTACTCCAAAGAAGCGAACCGTCGTAGTTGTAGATCCACCGTTGGCCTTCTAATTCTTTTGCATCGCGGCGAATCCGGTCGATGAGTAATGTTCTTGAGTTCGCATCATCGTTTTGAAGGCATAGATCGCGAATCTCCTGTCGAGAATTTCCCATCCAATCTTGCCATTCGGGAATTCGCTTGGCAAACTCTGGGCGAACGAACGGTGCCATTCGAATGGCTAGCTCATTGGTCAGTTGCCAATAGCGATCCGCAACGCGCTGCGATCGCACCAGACTTGGCATGTCTCGATTGGACGGAGAAATCGATTGTTTTTGTTGGTGGCCCCATAAGTAAGTCATATCTTTCGTCAGAGCGGTTTGTAATTCTAGACTGAAGAGAGAGCGATAGATCTCGAATAGACGTTCCGCATCGCGACCGGCGGCTTTTAATTGTTTGGTCAATCGATCGCATGTTTCTTTGTCAATGGAATCAACCCATTCCGGTAGTTTCTCTTGCCACCGCTTCCGCTCCGCATAGAGTTTTTGGTTGCAATCGAATCGTATTGAATTTAGTCTCTCTTTTTGAATTCTTGATACACTGCGCGCGACAAGCTCAAGCTCATTCTGATTCATATACCATTCGACTTGCGGCAACAATGTTTGGATTGCGATCTGAACGTCGTTAGCGATGGAAGATGCGGATTCCACCCATTCGCTTATTCTTTGCAATGCAGGCTCGTTGTCCGTTGGTTCCCTTTGAGAAGAATTGTTTACTCGGAATTGGTCAATCGTTTTCAATAACTCTTCTTGGTCCGTATTCAATGCAATTTTGAGTTTCTCAAGAAGAGGGATCAGCGCGGCTTGCTTTTCGAGGACTGCATGGCGATCCTTACCGAACCCGATTCCGCCGACAACGAAGTGTAATGGAGAGCTATAGGATGTATTCTCCGCGCGATCGACTGCTTTCAGTCGCAATGATACAAAGTCATCTGGAGAAACTTTACATGACGCAACATCCCACTTTAGCGAAGGTTTCCATTGGTAGCTTCCATCCATGTTTCGGATTGTGTCCGAGGAACCCATACGTTGAAGATCGATTTCTGTCCAACCTTGATCATTGATCGATACTTCTGAGGAAAGCGATACGATGGGTAGATTGTCTCGAACCTGGCTTGTCAATTCGATCAAGTCATCGGGTTGAGTCATCCATGGTTGGCTGGAGCGAGGCTTCTCAGCCGATGCTGTCTCGGGCGTTGCAATCCAATCGACTACCGCAGGTGGGTCAGGCAAAATGTCCAGTTTGTACCAAGGGCTAAACGTGTTTCGTATGTACTCTCCAAGAAACTGATTCTTGGATTCAAGGTTTACTTGAAAGCGGCTGGAAAACGTTGAATCTACTTCGCAGTACCAAACTTCGATGGCATTGGAAGGGCCAACTTCTTCTATCGGGATCGGACTTTTTTGCAAGTCAATACGTTGCTGCTGGCCGGTGTCAGCATTTTCCACCAGAAGCGAGACTGCTTGGAGATGCTGATCGACTTCGACGCTCAACTCCAATCGGCTATCCTTTAGAACTCGAAGATCACCGAGATCGCTGGCTCTAAACTCGTTGGGTAAAAGAGTGTACTCAGGATATTCAATTTTCCATTGAAATTTGCTTACACTCGGACGTGGTGCCGGCGAGATTTTTTGCCATTTCGTTTTCGAACCTCCGAAAAGAAAACGATATTCGACGGGCGTATCACCGACTGGAGCCATCGTCGTGTAGTTGCTCGAGCCCGCACTCTCGAGTTTCAATGGAAACACCTTCGGAGTCGTTTTTCGCGAAGAAGCTCGCGGTGACTCTTTCCACTCCAGAATAGCTTGTTGTGGTAGCAATTCGTTCTCATGCAAGGAAGTAGCCTGCACCCGAAACAAGACGTTTTGATCCGACGGGACAACAAAATCGAAGGTGTCAGGGCTTAGGATGCGCAGACTCCATCTTGAAGGAGCATCGATTTCCACAAACGGTAGCATCGCTCGGGCCAATCTGGTCGGAAACTGCAATCCAGAAATGCAACCGAGCACGAAGTAAGTGATCAAAAGAAAGCATGGCACTACGAGCCAGCGACGCAGAGATTGCCAGGGCACGAATCTGTCAAGATTGACACGTTTCAATTCCCGAAACGCTTGCTTGTGAACAGTATCGACGAAGATCGAAGCGCCTGTTGTTTGATAGGTTGGAGCCGTGTTCAATTCAACACTAGAAGAAAGACACTCCGCGAAATGCGGGTGCCGTTTCTCGATTTCATTGGCGAGTTGAATTGTCGTAGGATAATGGAGCAGTCGATTCCCTCCCAAACGCCACCCGAGCGTCAGGGATAGAGCATAGACTCCAAGACTTGCGAACCAGCGAAAAATATCCGCCATCCATCCGCTCGAATCCAATAGGATCAGTATGTAGATACCAACAAGGAGAGTTGTCGCGGCGGCCAAGAATCCGCGACAGATAGCAAACCGAGAAGTCAGAGAACCGAAGTGGGTCAATAGGCCAAGGACGGGAAGAAATGAATCCGGTTTTTCATCTTGGAAAGAGGCCGCCGACATGGATGTATAGCTTTCAATCAACTCGCCATATCGGTTCGATTCGCTTCATCCCATTGCCTAACAAGAAGATGAAAACGGACCAAATCCGGTACATTTTTGAGTCCCAGTTTTTTCATAAGTTTGGAGCGACGCGCTTCGATCGTTCGTTCTGCAACTCCAAGTTTCTTCGCAATCGTCTTGTTCATATCCCCCGCAACGACGTTCTCCACGACTTCCTTTTCATTCTCTGTCAGCAACCCCCAGCGTGCAAGTATCGTTGCGCCATCCATCGTATGATTGAACATTACGGACGAACTTTGGAAAATCTGACTGATGCTGGGAAGCATTCGAGCAATTCCAATAACACCGACAGGTACTTTTTCCGAAAGAACGATGGTACGGCGCACTTCCAATTGAATCGTTTTGCCGGAATCGCCATAGATTTCGCATCTCAACACTTGGATTTCATCAGGTTTGAGATCGCGATCTGACAAATGGCGATAGTTGGTATTCCATGGATGCGGAGTGAACATCAACTCAAAATTCTTCAATCTCCATTTCTCAAAACTTAAATCGCAAACGGTTTGAGCGGACTCACTCAGGTAAGTCAAGCGTCGCTCCATGTCATGAACATACAACACAAGATCGCAGTTGAACGCATTGAAAAAACTGGCCAATATTCGTTGCGGGTTGCAAAGGAGAGCTTCGAGAGTGGACTCTCGCACCGACGAAAAATTCGGAATGTCCATTTAACTACGTGTCGTGAAAGATTATACACGGACCGGACCCTCCCTTAGGTTAGCGGTGGGCTGGTTGTCGTGTCAAGTATTTGCTCAGCGATTATCGCTTGGTTGTCGAACTCTCTTGCTCGGCAACAAGAGGTTTCTCTGCCGTGTCTTTCTCTTTGGATAGTATTCGATTGGCGAACAGAAAACGGCGACGATAATCAATACCGTTTGCCAATTGAGAGGTTGAAGACTGGTCCGTAGCCATAGATGATGGTCGAAACTTCTTTCCCGCAAATCGCGAGCCACCGTAGATCGAGCCTTGTTGCAAGGGGCCGATGCCGAGGACCCATGTATCTCGGGCACTGCTACCTGCTTGAGCGATTCCAGACTGCCAGACCGGCTCTCGCGTTTCTCGGTCGTAAGCGAACACTGCAATTTTTGCAGCTGCACTTTTCATTTCACGTTTTGCGACCGAAATTTCTGGAATTGAGGGCAACATTGGAGTGCCCGGAAGGACGGCTGTTGCGGTGGACAAAAAATTATTCGCCGGTAGCCCGTATGTCACGCTATGTCCATCCGTACCGAGAGCACCGCATCGTGCTTCGCACACGAGCTCGGCCGCCTCGCGATTGTCTACCAACATACATCCAGCCGCTGTCAATTGTTGTCGTAGCGCGCTGATGATGTAATCGGAAGTTACCAAGTTGGCAGGCATCGGAACACCTGGGATCACTTTTCCTGCTGCCGCAACGTATGTCGTGTCTAGGAAAATTTTTTGCCCGGATAAGGCTCGAAAGTCCATTTTCGTAATGGTCGAGTCGACTGCATCCGACATCAGCAACTGCTCCGTGGCTGTGAACGACTTGGTTGCACCACAGCCCATCAAGGACGCTACGGAACAGACGCACGCAGCTAGGACAAACGGGTACCGAATGTTGGAGTCGAACAAATTCTTCAGGGAGAGCATAGTTGGCAGGGGGGTTGGAGCGATGCCGAACAATACCTTACTCGTTACTTGGCACAAAGACAGTCTGGAAAACTTAGGGGGTTTGCGAAGCATGAACCCTTTCGTATCCAACCCAACGAGTATTTCCTTTTCGACTACAATGAATGAGCTTCAGGCAGCTAGCTACTTTCAAACTCATTGGTAACTCCTCTCTACTCATGCAGATTGTTCATCACGGCGGGCACACAGGTGTCACAGGATCGTGCCATCAGCTTTTCCTTTCGGATACTCGATCGGTGCTCGTTGATTGCGGTATGTTTCAAGGCACAGATGCCCGTAAACGCAATGGAGAAATGGAGATCGATTTCCCATTGGATGGAGTCGAAGGATTGGTTTTGACCCACGTACATATCGACCACGTAGGACGGATCCCTCATTTGTTCGATGCAGGTTTCAATAAACCGATCTACTGTACAAATCCGACGGCAAAAATGCTGCCCATCATGTTAGAAGATGCGATGCGGCTTGGGATCACTCGCAATCGTCAGGTGATTAAGGCCTTCTTGAGCGATTTGAAGCAACTGCTTCATCCGATGAAATATGGTGAGTGGAAGAGCCTCGGTGGGGCATCGCAATTTCGTTTTCAGCCAGCAGGACACATTCTCGGCTCGGCGTATGTAGAGTTTGATCATGAAGATGAGCGGTATGTTTTCAGTGGTGACTTGGGATCGCGTTGTACTCCTATTCTCAAGGAACCTCGTAGCCCAGAACGCGCTGATGTGTTGGTACTAGAAAGTACCTATGGGGATCGAATCCACGAGGGGCGCGAAACCCGTCTTCATCGACTAGAGACGATACTTTGTGAAACGCTCGCCAATCATGGCGTGACCATTGTTCCCGCTTTTAGTTTAGGACGCACGCAAGAGCTGCTATTTGAATTGAATATGATTCTCGAAGGCATTGGGCATAAGACGCAGTGCAGCATGCTAAAGCGAATCGACATCATTGTCGATTCTCCATTAGCACTCAAACTGACGGACATCTACGATTCGATGCAAGAATTCTGGAGCGAGGAAGCGCACCAAGTTTTGTCCGTCGACAACCAGCCGTTTATTTTCAAGAACTTGGTCGAGATTGATTCCGGTGCCGATCACCGAGAGACGGTAAAGTATTTGCTGAAAAGCGGTAGGCCGGCTGTGGTCATCGCGGGCAGTGGCATGTGTACCGGAGGTCGTGTGGTAGACTATTTGAAGGCGTTTCTAGGACGAGAAACGACGGATGTTTTGTTCGTGGGATACCAGGGGCTCGGAACCCCTGGTCGTGCGATTCAGGAGTGCTCCGAGGGCAAATGCGCTGTTGATATCGACCGAATGCAGATCGATGTGAAAGCGAAGACGTACACGTTGACCGGCTACTCAGCCCACGCAGATCAAAGTGACTTGATTCGTTTTGTCGAAGGAATACCTGTCAAACCGAGAGAGATCCGATTAGTTCACGGTGAGGAACCAGCTAAAACCATTCTTGCGGAGAAACTCTCAGCACTTGGCTACCAAGTTACTTGGCAAGAGTCTGCTACCTAGCCGTAAGCTTGGCTAGGGCTTGTCGTAATTCTCGCACCTTAAGGGGCATCGGTAGCAAAACGTGAATGGGGCTCGTGTTGGCTCCACGGATGATATGTTGCTGTTTTGGATCGACGAGCATAACGGCGGGGATCGTCTTTGTGTGATCTTGCTCCGCGAATCTATTGAATGCGTCGAGCGCAAGATTACCTAAATCCGGTGCGCAAATCACCAAACAATCTGCAGGGCTCGATTCGTCTGGAGAAAACTTGCTCAATGCTCTTTCCGGGTCGCCAAAAATCAAAACTTTATACCCGCGTTTCTTCAACTTTTCGCGAAGCACATCCTGCAATTCCTGCTTGTTCTCAACGACCATTACGGTCTTGCCTTCACCCTCTTTCGCGTCCTCTTCATCTATAGCGAGGATATCATGCCGATTTCCGATCCGTCTCTCCACACGGTTCGGATTCTCAAGGCTTTTGAGGGCGACCTGAATATCAGCCAACATAGCGTTAGGGGTTTGGTACCGTTTGTCTGGGTCGAACTCGAGAGCCTTGTTGCAAATCGTATAAATTTGCTCAGGCAAATCTCGACAAACTTCTGAGAGAGACGGAAAATCGTGAAATCGTGTAACGTTCAGCCGTTGAGATCGTTCGCGAGTATCCACCAGCGCTTGCTTGCCTGAGATTACGTTATACATCATCACTCCGACGAAATAGATATCGCTTCGAGTGTCTCCTTTACGAACGCCTGTCCCACGCTCCAGAGCAGCATAATCGATCGCGCGCGCGCTTGGACAATCTGCAATTGCTTTGTCAGACGAAGTATCCGCCATCGCTGCAAGTCCAAAGTCAACTAGCTTGCACTTTCCACTGGAATGAACCAAAACGTTGGACAGCTTCAAGTCACGGTGCGTGATCCCTTTTTGAAACGCAAAGTCGAGCCCTGAACAAATATCATGAACGACATTCAATCCATCGATGGGACCAAACTGTTTACGGATCTTGAGGATCTCACGGAGTGTTTCCCCTTCGACGAATTCCATGACCAAGTAGGGAGCTCGAGGGTCATTCTGAATATCGTGTATCGTCACGATGTTTGGATGCTTCAATTGAAGACCCATTCGGCCTTCACGCAGGAATTGTTCAACCTCTGCGATCTGCCCTCGATGTCTACTGCGCAGGACCTTGACTGCAACGACTCGTCCAGTATCACGATGCACGGCGCGAAACACACGCGCAAACGTACCAGCACCGATCATGTAGAGTACTTTGTAGGGTCCGTAGAAATATCCAAGACGTTCGCCTGTGAGCATTCGCTCCAGTTGAAAGTTGGTCAATAATCCTTTGCGTAATAAGACAGACTTTACGTCTTCTAAGCTGACGTTCTCCGTTCGAAACTCCGCCCAGATCTTGTCAACTTCAGATCCCGAAGCGAGGTCCAAATCGACGATTCGCTGTGTCAGGGATCGCGGCGTAAAGTCCATGGATTCGTCTACGAGAGGGAGGATTCAGGTGGAAAAGCTAGCAGGGTTGCACTTCTAGCATAATTCAAAAAGCGACCGATCGCTATGAAGTTGCACGATAGATCGCTGAGACGATTTCAAAAAAGAATACAAACCTGTACCGGAAACGAAGCAAGCGGATTGCAAAGTGAGTGGCGACTCCTTGGCAATCCGCTTTACTTTCAAACACATGAGAATCACGTCGGAGTGTGAGTCTCATGCTAGGGCGGCCGGCCAACGCGCCGACCCAACGATACTATTGATCTTGTCCGTCTTCTGGTGGCAATTCTTCATTGCCATTGGAGTCGCCGAACGTTTCTTCAATTTGCTTTTGGTAGCTATCGCGTTCACGTCGAGTCGCTTCCAAGTCGAACACCAGGTACTTCATATCTAAACGGAGTTGGCCAATCGAATCCTGCACCAACTGCAAAATTTTGCGTCTGCGATTGGTGCTTTCCACCACTCTTTGAAATGCTGGCTGAATCGTCAATCGCTGTGCTGGCGGCAACGCTTCGATCACTCGTTGTAGATCCAACAGCTCGCTGGGGATGTCATTGAGTAAGTTATCCGAGGTCTGAGCTGCTTGACTCATGCGATGATTCCTGATGGATTGCTAGTGACGGCTTTGCCGTGGGGATGGTTACCGAAGATATTCCTCAAGAATTGCAGCTTTCATGCCGGTGTCCAATGAGGCTTGATAACATTGTCGCTAAACCCATGCTAGTCAAGGAGTTAGGAAAATCGAGACAATCCTTACAAATTTCGCAGGCCATCTAGATTGATGCTTTTCTTCAACAAGAACTCACCTGGATTCCATCGCTAAGTCTTGCTACAAGAAAGACTTAAGGATTATGCACCGGGTGAACTAGGGATGATTCCGTTTCTCCACTTACTCTTCGAGCTTTGTTGCAAAAAGTCAACCATCCGTCCGTCTATTCCATTTGGGAAAAAGACGAGGCTGATATGGCTTTTTGTTTTGTGGACTCACAGCTCCATCTCGCATGGACAGTTTGTAGAGACGTTTGATAGACCCGGGAACTACTTTCAGCTTTGGCGACACGATTGCAAAGCAAAAGTTCTTCGACCAGAACGCATAGAACCGGGCGTTGAAACGCTTGAAGTTTATTTTTCTCAAGGGTCTTATCTCTATTTCGTTTACCCCCTCGAACCATGTGCGGTCGTCGATGACTTGACAGCGAGTCTTCGCATCCGTTGCGGGCACGAGGGACTCCGGATAGGGTTTCGAATCGTCTTTCCGCGAAGTGCACATCCTGCCACCAACAATCCTCTTGACTGCGTCGTGTTCGGTACAGCCTCCGAGGGCAAAGGGCAATGGTCCACTTCATCGGTTCGAAAGATCAGTAACGATTTTGAGGCGCAAGGACGCGTTTTCCGCGCTCGCTATGGATCCGACATCGACCTATCCGACCCCTACGTGGATGCTGTCGTTCTCGATGTTTATCGGATTCCAGGCACCACCAAACTCCAAGTCGACGACCTACTTGTGGAAGGTATGCTACCACCCAGTACCGGATTCCTCCCCAGTACCAGCGTATCAACAACATCGGAACCTCGCACGGTTGCCGATCGCCTCCAAGAAATGCAATCCTCGGTCCCTAGGTGGATTCAGTTTCATGGAGAAGGCTTAGCGCATCTACAGTCTTTGGGGTTTAATGGTGTGGTAGCTCCACGTGCCAATGATGCGTTGTTAATAGAACAAGCGGTATCGACCGGGATGGCTGTGGTTGCACCTCCTCCCGAGGGTGTCCCTGCGGATTCAATCGCTGCCTCCTATCAACATGTGCAAGCGTGGATGTTGGGCTGGGAATTGAACGAATCGCAACTTAGCAATACGCGACAACAAGTGTCCAATCTGGCTCGTTTCCCTAGATCGATGGCAAGGCCGACAATCGGGGAAGCGATGGAGATGTACGGATCCTACAGTCGGATAACGGACTGGTTAGCTATACCCACACCGCACTCGACGCGTGTACGCTCCTTTGACGAATCAGACACAATCCTCATGTCGGATTCAAGAACTTTAACAGGTCGATCGATGCCACTAACGTCCATGGTGACCCAAATGTCGAGCGAGTGGATCGAACAGAAGGCAATGCTTCAACGAACCCTCGGAGGAGATCCTGTTGGCTTCCCCGATTACGATCTCGTTCAAACACGCTTGAGTGTTTATCGTGCGATGATGCAGGGAACCCGAGGCTGGATCTTTCGTTCTTCTGGACCGTTGGATCGTGGTGACCCCACCAGCATGGCTAGAGGGCAGGGTTATGCTGCCATCAATAACGAAATCGATCTTTTTTCACCGTGGATTAAGTCGAATCAATCGCTTTGGAAAACGATTACAACGGATTCTCAAGATCACCGGGCGGCCCTGCTTTCGACTACGAATAGCCAACTCGTCATCATGGTCTCGAATGGGCCGATGGATCAGATATGCGCAATCTCGCCAACGACGGAGCGCGTGAAGATCGCTTTACCAACGACAGGGCAGGCTCGCAATGTTTTTCGAGTCACCTATGGACAACTGGAGCGTCTGGTACCAGATCTACGACCTGATGCTACCTATGTGACGATCGAAAGACCTAGCTTGATCGAGCAGATCGTGACGGTCGTCGATCCAAAACCTATTGAGTATCTTCGAGAGCAGTTTGCCCAGCGAGCTCCGATCATTATGGAGTCGAGGATTGATGCTGCCCAACAGTCCCTGCAATTGGCTCAAATGGCAACCGCGGCACAGCGACTATCCGATCGGCATGAACATTGGGAGTGGATCCGACAATCGCAGACATTGTATCGCGACGCGATGCATCAGATGTCACGTTCCGACATTACGCGAGCACTGATTTCAGCGGATCGCTCACTGCTTCTTTCGCAACGCGTACTGCGTCGATCTTGGGAAGAAGCCGTGAAGCAGTTTAGCTCGTTTCAAAGTAGCCCTTTTGTCGCTTCTCCGCTTGCGTTACCGCTCCATTGGGATTTGCATCATCGACTCATGGGTCGGCCATGGCAGAGTCTAGGAGTGCCTGGCACCTCCGCCACCAACACTTGGGAATCGATGCAACAGGCTGGGTGGTTTGTAGATCAACGGCTTGAGGGTTTGATTACCACCTTGGTCGATGTTCAGCCTAACGGAGTCGATGGCCAACCCACTTTGGTTCTAGCCTCTGCCCCAGCAACCCAGCAATCCATTCCGTCAGGGTACGCTGGGGCTGCGATGCGAGTGACGTCCGGCCCCATCATCGCGCCAGTCGGTTCGCTGGTACACATCAAGGGTCTTGTCAACATTGAGTCTTCTCCTAGCGAAACACAAAGCGGACTTCTCATCAGCGATTCCTTAGGAGGAGAGTCCCTCGGTCAGCTAATCTCCTCGGCAGATCCCTCGAAAGAAACATGGAGACAATTCGGGCTGTCGCGAGTCGTAACCGACCCCAACGGATTCCAATTGTTCTTCGAAACGCGAGGTCAAATGGTGGCTCGTATCCAAAAGATTGAAGCGGAAATGATCATTCCCGCAGTTCCTCCCGGGCTCCCCGTGCGACAACTGGAAGACGGCGAAGTTACTCGCTAATCCGTTCATCAAACGTCCATCACCATTGCACCATGCCGCAGTGATTGGACCGGATCCTTCCAAGTGGGAATAAACTCCTGCGCCACAAACCCCTTGTATCCCGTTTTCAAAATCGCATTCAAGATCGGGGGGTAGTTGATCTCCTGCGAGTCATCCATTTCACCACGCCCCGGACAACCTGCGGTATGGTAGTGCCCGATCATTGCGTGATTTTTTTCGATTCTACGAATGACATCGCCATTCATAATTTGCACATGGTAGATGTCGAATAGAAGTTTGAAATAGGGTGAATCCATTTTCTTCACCAATTCGAAACAACGATCTACATCGTCGCCAAAATAGCCAGGGTGCCCCTTCATCGGATGAGAGCTATCTCGCGAGTTGAGATGCTCTAACACCAGCGTAATTTTTTTCGATTCGGCCAATTCAATCACTTGTTTCCAGCAATCAATGCAATTCCGTTCAGCGATGCCATCGAGCATGTCTTTCACCCGCATCCCTGTGAAAGTGATGACACTCGGTGCGTTGAATTCGACGGCCAATTGAATACCTTTCGTTAGCTTGGCGATGCACTCGGCATGATTCGATCGATCGGTCGGTCCAGTCGCGAATCCGTGACTGCCTACCAATGCAATCTTGAGCCCCTTCTGAATCGCTTCTGGGTAAAACTTGGAATCGATACCCTCGACAGCTTCAATTCCAATCTTGGCGCAATGCTCGAAGAGCGTTTTCTCTTCCATGGGCTTGTAGCACCAACCCATCACCGATTGACGAATGCGATGGTTTGCAACTTGGAAATCGTCCTTCGCCGAAGACATCGGGATTTGGCAAGCGGCGGATGCAGTATCCGTTTCCATTCCTAGCATCGCGCCCACAGAAAGGCTTGCGGTCGAAAGGCCCGCCGTCAATGTTCGTGCAATAAAGTCACGTCTGCCGCTCGCTTCTTTCGTTTCAGCATCGTTTGAATTGAAGGATGGATACATGGATAGTCCTATCGGTAGAGGAAATAAAAGGTCTTCCAACGGCTC
>Ga0207937_1000392_pt1 | contig 15392 bp, 11 predicted proteins | sample LakMenEpi04Sep11_FD_150668 | JGI IMG/M metagenome (GOLD analysis project Ga0207937, IMG submission 150668) | Freshwater microbial communities from Lake Mendota, WI - 04SEP2011 deep hole epilimnion (SPAdes) | ecosystem: Environmental > Aquatic > Freshwater > Lentic | place: Lake Mendota, Madison...
CAGCAACTCCGCAACGCAACGCCAGGCAAAGCCCAGCGCGTCGTGCGGACCAAAGGCGTAGGGCAACACCTCGTCCTCGCCGCCGTAGTGAAACAGCAGGTATTCGCGGACCAGACGGTCGCTTTCGTAGATGTTGCCGGGCACGCGCGCGAGCAGGCTACTTGAGGAGGCTCTCCATGTAGGCCGCGGGCTGAAAATTTTTCAGCAGCACTTCCACTTTGTTGTCGCGGCAGATGCGAACCTCGGAGGCCGTGACCTCGGGCGTTTTCTCGGGTGAGAAAAGGATGTCGTCGTGCGTCGCGTTCAGGCGATTGGCGAAACGATCGGGCGTGAGGCTGCCGCCGAGATGGTCGCTGCGGCCGGTGGCCAAATGGAACGTCCCGCGGATTTTTTCGTCCTGAATGTCGCGGCCGGAAACCGGAAGCAGCTGCGTGCCGAAACCGAGTTCGCCGAGTTCGCCGGTGACGGGATCGCTGGCGAGCTTGCGGTTGTGCGCTTCGATCGTGGCGGCGTTGCCCTTGATAAGCGTGGCTTTGGTGACGCGGCCACCGGTGACGTGCATCAGGCCCAGCGTGCCGTCCTCGTATTTCATGGGAAACTCACCTTCGGCACCGACCGGCACGTAGTAAATCTCGCCAGCCGGAAGGTTGGCGACGTCGGGTTCGCTGCCGCGGCAAAGACCGTGGCTCTTTTGCGCTTCCTGTTGGCCGAGTTCGAGTTTGAGCGTGTGCTTTTGGCCCTCGACGGTGAAATCGAGTTCGACCCAATCAGCTCGTGTCATGCCGAGACGGAGTTTTTCTGCTTCAACGCTGACGTCGTCGTAATTCACCGCCAGCCCGGAGCCGAGGATGATGTCATTCACCCCGTGCAGCGTCGCACCGCGGAAGCCGTGTTCTTTGGCGGACGCCGTGAGCGGGGCCGTCGCAGAGTAGGTCGAGACGCAAAGGATGAGATCGTAATTCGGGTAGATATCTTTCTCGAGGCTCACTTGTTTGCCTTCCGGGGTGAAGGCTTCATCGGGCAGATCAAGGTTGCTGCCGCCGGTCATTTCATAGGCGAAGATTTCACCGCCTTTGAGACCAAGTTCGGCCAGCACTCCGTTTTTGAGGCCTTGGTAAAACACATCATGCGCCTTGCGCTGGATGGTGAGACTTTCGTCTTGGAGGAATTTGAAACCCTCGATGTCGCGGGGATTCGCGAGATCGATGAGGACGCAGACACGCTGGCCGGGCTGGGGATCGAAGGTGGTCTTGAGCAGACGGCTCAAGCTGAACGGCGGGAAGGTTCGGTTACTCATGATTAATGCAATTGGAGTTTTATCAGCCAATCCGTTACGAATGGAAGCTTCCGGCGGAGTCCACAAAATCCGCGGTCCCCGATGAGCGACGAGAACAAAAATATTATTGCCGTGATTGTGCCGCTCTTTCCGCGCCTGCCGGCTATCCGGCAATCGCTGGTTTCACTGCGGGATCAGACGCGGCAGCCCGACTTGGTGGTTCTTCTCGATGACGGTAGCAACCCCGATGCGGAATCCTTGCACGAGGTCATCCCCGAACTTGAAGTCGAAGTCGTACAAGTGGAGCCGGGCACGGTTTCCGCGGCGGTCAACCAGGTGGTCGAGTATTTGGAAAGCTTCGATTACTTCGCATTCCTCCAAGCCGGCGATTACTACGCGCCGATGCGCCTCGCCAAATGTCTCGATGCGATGGGCGATGAAAAAACCAAGCGTCCTCCCGCCGTCGTGGTGACAGCGATGAATGCGGTGGACGGACGCGGCAATCCTCTCACCGGCGAGGATCCGCGCACGCAATTCCTCGAACGTCTTTGGGCTCCCGGACAAAGCGGCGGAATTCCCGAGTGGCTCGGAGCCGGCAACTTTGTCGGACCAGCTTCGAATATTTTTGCGCGGCGCAACTTTATCGCGGCCAATCCGCTATCCGAGGCGGCCACGTCCTTTTCTTACAGCTTGGCCATTCTCGCCGGGGTGCAGGGTTTGCTGGCCGTGATTGATGAACCCCTCCTCCGCCACCATCCGGGCCCGGAGGAGCGTGAACCCACGTCCAAAAACATGTCGGAACTGCTGCAACTGCAGCTCCACGTCCTGCACCAACTCAAAGACAAACTGGTTTTCTCTTCCGAGACACGGCGCAACTTGGCCACGTTCCACCGCGCGGCATGGAATAATTTGTCCGGACTGCGCGAGGATCTTTTCGAGCAACTCATTCTGCGTTTGGCCTCGGCCCTGCCGCCCGAAGATGTCACGCCCGTGATCGCGGAAATCCAACGTTCGCTCGACGCCCAAGTCACACCGCCCCACCTGCACGAGCTGAAAGCCGGGGCCGATCCGCTCGATCTTGCTTCCTACGCCGCCAATTTGCGTCGCACCCGCGATCAACTGAAAGAATTGCGCGAGGAAAACGAACGCCTCGCACGTATTGCCACCGCCGCGCAGGAATCGGGCTGGGTCCGCTTCGGCGCGTGGATCGGCGAACGCAGTTCGCGCCTCATCATGGAAATGGACGAGCCCGATACCTCAACCCTGCAAACGCCAGATGGAAAAGTTGAGAGCCGTGGCGAAGCCAACCCAGAGCAAATAGGGAACGAGGAGCCAACCGGCCGGACGGCGGACACGGAAGAACGACCGGCAAGTCAGGATAATGGCGGCCAGCAACAAGACGATACAGACCAAGGCGAGCCCGGGACTGCGCAGGCCGAAAAAGAGCGGCGTCCATAGCGCATTGAGCGCGAGCTGCACAAGGTAAAGTCCGAGCGCCCCGCGTTGCTCCCGCCATCCCCCGCAACGCCAAACAAGCCAAGCCGCCACCGCCATGGCGAGGTAAAGCATCGTCCAGACCGGACCAAAGATCCAACCCGGCGGACTCCACGCTGGCTTGGCCAACTCCGCATAGTAACCCGCCGGCTGGATGAAAAATCCCGTCAGCGCCGCGCCAAACGTCAGCACGATCCAACCGACAAGGGCCATCGCGTTCCTCATTTTTGCGCGGGGGCGTCACCCGGTTTGGAACCGGAGAGTTTTTCCACCACGTAGAAAAGCATCGGAATGATGAAAATGGCGAAGAGGGTCGCGGCGAGCATGCCACCGATGACGGCGGTGCCCATGGTCTGACGCGAGATGGCACCCGAGCCGGTGGCGGTCCAGAGCGGCACGCAGCCGAGGATGAAGGCGAAGGCGGTCATGAGGATCGGACGCAAACGCACGCGGGCGCCGGCGAGCGCGGCATCGAAGAGGCTTTTGCCGCTTTCCAATTCCGCTTTGCAGAACTCCACGATGAGGATCGCATTTTTGGCGGCGAGGCCGATGAGCATGATGAGGCCGATCTGCGCATAGACGTTGTTCTCCATGTTCCGCGCCCACAGGGCGAAGAAGGCGCCGAAGACGGCGATCGGCGTGCCCAGCAGAACGCTGAACGGCAGAGTCCAACTCTCGTATTGCGCGGCCAGGATGAGAAAGACAAAGACCAGCGCCAGCGCGAAGATGACAGCGGGCGACACGCCTTCGGCCGCCTGCTTTTCCTGGAACGACATGCCGAGGTAATTGAAGCTCATGTCTTTGGGCATGGTCTGGGCGAAAACTTCCTCCAGCGCGGCCATGGCTTGGTTCGCGCTGTAGCCGGGAGCGGCCGAGGCATTGATCTGGGCCGAGCGATACATGTTGAACCGCATGGTGAATTCCGGACCGAACCGCGTTTCGGTATTGATGAGCGCGGAAAGCGGCACGGAATCGCCGTTGCGGTTGCGGACGTAAAATTGCCCGGCTTTTTCGATCTTGTCGCGGAACTCGCCGGCGGCCTGCACATAGACCTGCCATTGCAGCCCGAAGCGGTTGAAATAATTCACCATCGTGCCGCCGAGGAAGGCCTGCAGTGTGTTGTAGGCGCTATCGATCGGCACGCCCTGCGTCATGGCCATCTCGCGGTCCACCTCGAGTTTGAGTTGCGGCACGGACGGCAGAAGCGTCGTGCTGAGTTGCTCCAGTTCGGGGCGCTTGGCGGCAGCCTCCATGAAAATCTTCGTGTTCTGCGCGAGGTAAGCGACCGGCCCGCCACTGCGATCTTGCAGGACGAAGTTCACCCCGCCCGACGTGCCGACGCCGGGAATGGCCGGCGGGGAAAAGGCGAAGGCGATGCCGCCGGGCAAGGCCGCCAACTGCGCGTTGATACGCCGCATGATGGCCTTGTATTGCAGCTCGGGCCTGGTTCGTTCATCCCACGGCTTGAGCGTGACGAAGAAAAATCCGTTGTAGGTCGTTTGGACCGTGCTGAGCAGGTTGAAGCCGACGATGGTCGTGACGTAATCCACGCCGGGTGTGTCGATCATGATTTTTTCAATCTGCCGGCACACCTCGCTCGTGCGCTCCATCGAAGAAGCATCGGGCAACTGCACGCCCGCATAGAAGTAACCCTGATCCTCCTCCGGTAGGAATGACGGCGGCAAGCGGTCGCCGAAAAAGCCCGCCAATACAGCCGTGAGTCCGAGGAAGCCGAGGCTGAGGACGAGCTTGCGGATGGCCCCGCCGCAGATGCGCACGTAGTTGTCCGTCGCGCGACCAAACATGCGGTTGAACCACTTGTAAAATCCCCCGAGCGGACCACGGTTTTCACCTTTCGGCCGCAGGATCAACGCCGAAAGAGCGGGGCTGAGCGACAAAGCGTTGAACGCCGAGATGCAGACCGATATGGCGATCGTCACGGCAAACTGCTGGTAAAGACTGCCGGTGATGCCCGGGATGAACACGGTCGGAATGAAGACCGAGGACAGCACCAGTGCGATGGCCACGACGGGCCCGGATACTTCCTGCATCGCCTTGAGCGTCGCATCGCGCGGGTTCATGCCTTCCTCGATGTGATGCTCAACGGCTTCGACGACGACGATGGCGTCATCGACCACCAAACCGATGGCCAGCACGAGGCCGAACAAAGACAGCGTGTTGATGGAAAAGCCGAAGAGCGGGAACAACGCGAACGTGCCGATGAGCGAGACCGGCACGGCCAGCAGCGGAATCAATGTGGCGCGCCAACCCTGCAAAAAAACAAAGACGACAATGATCACCAAAAGCAGTGCCTCGAACAGCGTTTTGACGATTTCCTCGATGCCGGCGGTGACGGCTTTCGTCGTGTCGAGCGATTCGACGTAGGTCAGACCGGGCGGAAATCTTTCGGAGAGGCGCGCCATCAGTTTTTTCGCACCATCAGCTGCATCGAGCGCGTTCGAGCCGGGCAACTGGTAGCAGGCGACAATGGCGGAGGGTTTGCCGTTGAAGCGCCCCTGCATGTTGTAGTTCTGGGCGCCGAGTTGGATCTCGGCGACATCCTTGAGCAGCAGCGTCGAACCGTCGGGGTTGGCCCGAACGATGATGTTGCCGAACTCTTCGACCGTGCTGAGATAGCCCTGCGTGATGACCGAGTAGGTGAACTCCTGGCCGGCGGGGATGGGCGGCGCGCCGACTTTGCCGGCGGGGTTGACGCGGTTCTGCGAGCGGACGGCGGCGACGATTTCGTCGGTCGTTACATCGAGTTTGGCCAGCTGGTCGGGCCGCACCCAGATACGCATGGCGTATTGTCCCGCGCCGAAGATCTGCACCTGCGAGATGCCCGGCACGCGGCCGAGCTCGTTGTTGATGTTGATGTAGGCGTAGTTAGCAAGGAAGGTGGCGTCGAATTCATCGTTCGGCGAATACAGCGCGAAAAGAACGAGTGGGGCGGACGCGCTTTTTTGCACGGTCACGCCGTAGTTCGTCACGGGCTGCGGCAGCTGCGAGACAGCCTGCGATTGGCGCATTTGCGTGAGAATCTGGTCGGTCGTCGCATCGGTCTGCACGCCGAAGAAAACGTTCAACGTCATCTGCCCGTTGTTCGCGTTGATGGAATACATGTATTCCATGTTGTCCACGCCATTGACCTGCTGCTCGATGGGGGTGGCGACGGATTGCTCGACGGTCAAGGCGTCGGCGCCGACGTAGGTCGCCATGACCTGGATCTGCGGCGGGACGATGTTCGGATATTGCGCGACGGGCAACCCGGCCATGGAAACAAGGCCGACGATCACGGTAATGATCGCGATGACCATGGCCACGATCGGCCGGTTGATGAAAAACTGCGGCATAGGTCAGCAGCGCAAAATCAGGCCGCTTCGGGGCTCACGGAAACCGGTGTCGGAGCGGGCGTGGGTGTCGGGGTGGGTGGCGCAACCACGGGGGTCTGCGGTTGTGTTGCGCCTTCCAAGGCGGCATCCGGCGGAAGACGTTGGAAATTCGGATCACTCGGTTCGACCGGGGCCGGCAGCGGCGGCGCTTCCGCAAAGCCCTCGGGCATCTGCCAAGGCGTGGTTTTGACGATCATGTCTTGGCGCAGCTTCTGCATGCCCTCGATGACGACGGTTTCTCCCGCGGCAAGGCCTTTGGTGATGACTTGCATGGAGGCGTAGGTCGGGCCGGTCTCGACGATGCGCAGATCGACTTTGCCGTCCGTCCCGACGACGGCAATTTGCGATTTGCCTTGGAGGTCGTTGATCGCACGCTGCGGCACCAGCAGCGCATCTTTGATCCAGCTCGTGACACCGCGCACGCGGGCGAACTGTCCGGCGCGGAGGAGATTGCCGGGGTTGGGAAACTCGGCTTCGGCCTCGAGCGAGCCGGTGTTTTGGCTCACAGCATTGTTGATCGCGAGAAGGCGACCGGGCTGCGGATACACGGTGCGGTCGCTCAGCACAATCTGAAGCCCCAGGCCGCCGCGTTCAGAAATTTTCTGCAGGTGCTGCGGATCGCCGAAGTAGGGTTTGATGTATTTGAGGTATTCGTTCTCGCTGACGAAAAATTTCGCTTTGATCGGGTCCACCATGGTGACGGTGGTGAGCGTGCCGGAGGACGGGCCGATCAAGTTGCCGACTTGGGCTTTGGCGATGCCGGCGAGGCCATCCACCGGTGCCGTGATGCTGGTGAATTCAAGATTGAGACGAGCCTGCTCGACCGCGGCTTGGGCGGCGGCAGCGGCGGCTTTGCTGGACTCGAAAGCCTGGATGGTGTCGTCGTATTTCTCGCGGCTGATGACATTTTTTGTCAGCAGATCAACGGCGCGCTTGGCATTGGCTTCGTCGCGGATGAGGGCGGCGCGAGCTTGCTCGAACTGCCCCTGCGCCTGATCGAGCGCGGCCTTGAACGGCCGGGGGTCGATCTGGAAAAGCAGGTCGCCTTTTTTGACGAGGGAGCCATCGACATAATTCTGCGAAATGAGGTAGCCGCTGACTTGGGCAAGGATGTCGGCATTGACCATGCCATAAAGGAGACCGACCCACTCGCGCACGACCGGCACATTTTGCTGCAAGGGGGCAGCGACGGGCACGGTGAAGGTCGGGGCGGCGGGTTTTTGCTTTTCCTCATTGCACGCGGACAAGGCAATCGCCGCAATGATCACGGCAACGTGGCGGAATTTGACCTGCATGGGGCGAATAAATCGACTCGGCGGCTCGATGCACAGCAGAAAACAGCCCGGCGACTCTGGCCAACACCGGCAAACAGTGGTTTATTGGCGGCCGTGAAAATGTGGAAGGCTCTCGGGGCGCTGGTCGCGGTGATGATTTTGCTGGCCGGAGGGGCGCTGGTATTCCGCGAAGCGCTGGTCAATCTCTGGCTCAAAAATCATCTGGCCGGGAAACTGGCAGAGATTCTCGGTGCGGACATCCGACTCGATGAGGTGGGTTGGAGCAATGGTATTTTGCGAGCCGGAAATCTGCGGATCTCAGGCGGAGAGCTTCCTTTTGCGCGGTGTGACGCCGCCAACATCAATCTGCCCATCGAGTGGAAAGATCTCATCGATTCCAACCGCCCCACCCTCAACATCGAGGCCGGGTCGTTGGAGTTGGTCTGGCAGACGCCTCGCGGGCAAGCAACCACGCGCGCGGACAGCACGCCGACCATGAATTTTAGCATCGCCCGATTTTCTTTCCGCCATGCGGAAAACCCCGCTTGGTCGCTGCGCGATGTTCCGCTCCAGGCGACGCACAAAGATGGCACATGGGATTTTGCGGCACGTGGCGGAACGGTGATCGTTTCCGAGTCCCCGCCGCTGCGGCTTGAGCGCGCCAGCGCCAAACATACCGGTCACACGCTCCAGATCGAAGAGTTTGCGGTGAGCGAACCCAACGGCGGTTCATTGACCGGTCAGGCGAAACACAACGGCGGCGGTTGGTGGACGGCCAATTTCACTTGGCAAAACCTCGATCTGGCCTCCCTGCCCGGTTGGCGCTGGGTCGATCATTTCACCGGGAAAACCGAGGGCAATGCCACGCTCGAAAACGGTGTCTTGCGCGGACAAATGATCATCCGCGGGGCGCAAACCAAAGCGGTGCCGCAGTTGGTCAAATTGGCCGGCCTCTTCGCCGGAGAAAATTGGAATACCATGCCGTGGGAAACGCTGCGTTTCGATTTCGTGCGCGACACTCAAGGGCGCGTCGAATTTTCCAATCTCGAAGCAATTTCCTCGAGAGGTCTGGCCGTGCGCGGCGCCGGGCATTACTCGCCGGACAATCTTGGTGCCAACGTTCAACTCGGGGTGGCTCTGGCGGGAAGACCTTGGTTGCGGGCCTTCGTTCCGGCGCTCTTCCGCAACGAGGAGCAAGGCTACCTTTGGACACCGGTGAACGTGGGTGGCACCCCCGCAGCTCCGACAGAGGATTTGACGACACGTGTCGTTGCCGCGCTGGCCATGGCTCCAGTCGAGGGCGCGGTAGAAACAGCCACCGATCTTCCCGGTGCGGCCGTCGAAGCAGCCGGAGGATTGCTGCGTGGGTTGCTCGGTAACTGACCTTCGTTACTTGCGGAAGAGACGGATCGCCGTCACCAGATCGACCGCGCGCTGAAGGGGCCGGTCGAAGATAGCCGGCGAAGTCTCCGGCGATGCCACGAGTTCCGGGTTGGTGCCGGCCACCAAAGCGGCCTCGTTGAGTTGCGCGCGTTCTTTCTCGAAAACAAAGGCCCCCGCTCCTTTTTCCAAGGATAACGCGAGGATCGTCTCCCGATCCTCCGGCGTCTGCTCAACGAGCAAATCGGGCCGGATCCCTTTCGGATAAAGATCGGGCGCACCCTCGACCTGTGCAGCCGCCACGGCCAAGCGGAGATTTTGTCCACTGCCGAGCGGCACCGTCGCAAATTCGACCGCACGTCCGCTCGTCGTCGTGCCGACGAGCATCGCTTGGGCATGACGCCGCAACGTCGCGGCCAAGGCCTCGCCCGCCCCGCCGAGACCGGCATCGACGACGACCACCAGCACACCTTGAAAAAGCGGGCCGGAGGCCGCGGTGAAAATCTTCGGCTCCGCTGCGCCGGCGCGGCGAAGGTTGAAAACCGCGGCACCTTTCGGCACGAAACGTTCGGCGACCTGCGCGGCCAGCTCGAAATTCTGCGAATCCGGCGTGGCCCGCAAATCGAGCACGACGCCATGCACTTTCTTGGCCGTGAACTCCTGCAGCGCCGCGTCGAGTTGCGCCAAGTTTTCCGTCTGCAATGATCCGAGACGCACATAACCGATGTCGCCCTCCAGAATCTCCGAGCGGAAAGGCGAAACTTTTTCCGTCGGGGCCTTGTCGCCGATGAGGTCGGCTCCGGGTTCCAAACTCTCCAGCAACCCCTGCAACGTGGCCCGCTGCATCGCCGAGTCGTCGATCTTGGCCCCCTCGACATGGCGTTCACGTATCGCCGAAATCGCCTGCTGGATCTGTCCCGCGTCGAGCGATTGCAAACGGTCGGCCGGCGAAATCTCCGCTGCTGCAACTTTCGGCGAGTTGGTTGCTGAGTCGACCGCCTCCCGGGCCAATACAACCATCGGCAACGCAAACAGCGTCAGGATTGCGGCGGAAATTTTCATGCAGGATCGGAAGCCCCAATGTCGGTCCGATAAGCGGCTTTTTCAAAACCTATCAACCGCACACCCACGTAGGCGAAGGCCACGGCCTTGGCCGACGAATCCCCCAGCGAGGTTACTCCCAGCACGCGACCACCCGCCGTGACAGCAGCACCATCGCGCAAAGCAGTGCCGGCATGGAAAACTTGCACGCCATGCTTGGCCGCGACGTCCAATCCGCTGATGACGTGCCCGGTCTGGTATTTGCCGGGATAACCCCCCGAAGCCATCACGACACAACACGCCGCGCGGTCATCCCATTCCGCCCGCACGGCGTCCAAACGCCCGTCGATCGTGGCTTCGAGCAAATCCAAAAGGTCGCTGCGCAAACGCGGCAAGAGCACCTGCGTTTCCGGATCGCCAAAGCGTGCGTTGAACTCAAGCACCTTTGGGCCATCCGCCGTGAGCATCAGCCCGGGGAACAGCATGCCACGGAAGTCCAACCCGTCCTCCTGCAAGCCTCGCACAAACGGGGCCAGAACCTCTTTTTCAATCCGCGAGCGCAGGGCATCATCGACGCGGCCCGACGGACTCAGCGTTCCCATGCCGCCGGTGTTCGGTCCACGGTCGCCATCCAACGCACGCTTGTGGTCGCGGGCATCGGGAAATAGCAGCCACGACTTGCCGTCGATCAGCGCATGGATGGAACACTCGCGGCCCTCGAGAAACTCCTCGATCACCACCGTCTTGCCCGCATCTCCGAAAACGCCATCGACGAGGGATTCGCGCAGCGCTTTCTCCGCCGTGGCGTAATCCTCGGCGATGGTCACGCCTTTGCCCAAGGCGAGGCCGTCGGCTTTGACCACCAGCGGGAACTTTTGCCCGCGTGCGTATTCGCAGGCGGCGGCGAAGTCCGTGAACTTCTCGCTGCGCGCCGTGGGAATCCCGTGGCGAACCATGAAATCTTTGGCGAAACTTTTCGACGACTCGAAGCGAGCGGCCGCGGCCTTCGGACCGAACGCGCGGATGCCTGCCGACTGCAAACGATCAACCAGACCGGCCGCCAGCGGATCATCCGGCCCCACGACGACTAGATCCACGCGCTCGCGCCGGGCCAACTCGACGATCGCGTCGAGATCAGTGGCCTTGACGGGAAAGTTTTCCGCCAGCGCCGCCGTGCCCGCGTTACCGGGCGCACAGAGCACGCGGCTGACGCGCGGGGATTGCTTGAGTTTCCAGACAAGCGCGTGTTCGCGCCCGCCGCCACCGACAACAAGAAGGGTCATGATGAAAAGTGCTGCAGGGCGGCCATGGTACGCTTTCCTCGACGCCAGGCAATCTGTCGGTCGATCGCCCGGTGCAGATACTTTTTGGCGTCGGCCACGGATCGGCGGAGGGCGCGGCCGTGAGCCAGGCCCGCGGCAACGGCCGCCGACAAAGTGCAACCCGTGCCGTGCGTCTCGCGTCCGCCCAAACGCGGGAGCGTGAATTCTTCGATGTCATCACCAGCGCAAAGCACATCGACGGCTTCACGGCCGGGCAAATGCCCGCCCTTCAACAAGATCGCCGCGCCATACTTGCGGTGGAGCGCGGCGGCGGCCTGATGCATGGCGTGCCGTGTCTTGATCTTGTGCCCGAGCAACACGGCGGCTTCGTCCAGATTCGGCGTGATCACATCGGCCAGCGGCAGGAGTTCCTGCTCGTAGGCGCGCACGGCGTCGGGTTTGAGCAACGGATCACCGCTGCTGGCGACCATGACCGGGTCCACCACGAGATGAAACATGCCGAGACGGTCGGCCAACTCCTCCGAGACCACGCGAAGAAGCGCGCGGGAGTAGAGCATCCCCGTCTTCACCGCCGCGACCGGGTAGTGATCGAAAAGAAGGCGGATCTGCGAGCGCAGGACTTCGGGCTTCACCGCCTGCACATGCTCGACGCGGCCGGGCACTTCGGACACCACACACGTCACTGCCGTGAGGCCGTAAACGCCGTGGGCCGCGAAAGTTTTGAGGTCGGCTTGGATGCCCGCGCCGCTGGAATTATCGGACCCGGCGATCGTCAGGGCCACCGGGGGCGCGGCCAAGGCCCGCCTACTCATGCCGGCGCAGCAAGATCAGGTAGGCAAGGTTGCCCAGAGCCGCCACGAAAGCGGCGACGTAAGTGAGAGCAGCGGCGTTGAGCACGCTGTTCACGCCGGCCGCCTCGCCACCGGGTTGGATCATGCCCATTTGCTGCAGGATAACTTTGGCGCGCTTGGAGGCGTCGAACTCCACCGGCAACGTGATCAACTGAAACACAGCCAGCACGGCGTAGCAGAGAATACCGAGCGTGATCAGGCCCGTGATACCGAAAAGGAATCCGCCGATGATGACAAACGGCAGCATCTGCGAGGCGATTTGCGTGACGGGCACCACGGCCATGCGCCACTTGAGCGGGGCATAAGCGCGCGCGTGTTGGATGGCGTGGCCGCACTCGTGCGCGGCGATGCCCAGGGCGGCGACGCTGGGCGAGTTGTAAACATCGGACGACAAGCAAAGCCGCTTGTGCATCGGGTCGTAATGGTCGCCGAGCATGTCGTTGATCTCGCGCACTTCCACATCGTGGATTTTGGCGGCATTGAGAATTTCACGCGCGGCCTGGGCTCCGGTCACATTCGAGGTGGCGCGAACCTTTTTGTATTTTCCGAAGGCTCCCGAAACGCGCATCTGCGCGTAGAGACCGAGGATCAAGGGGACACCGATCAGCAAAAGGTAGGTGGACATATTCATGGGCTGTTAAATCATCTCCAAAGACAGCAAATGCGCAACCGCGTTCGAAAATTTTTATAACTCAAGCGGGACCGGCAGGCGGTCGAGCTGCTCACAGCCGGTCTTGGTCACTGCCACGACATCCTCGTGGCGGGCGCCGCCAATCGCCGGATAATAAAGGCCCGGCTCGACAGTGAAGACTTGCCCGGCGCGCAATGTCGTCGCAGCCAAGCGCGGCTCTTCATGCAAATCCAAGCCGAGACCGTGCCCGGTGCCGTGGAAAAAACCCGTCCAGCGTCCGTCCCGACGTTCGGTGGCATAGCCGCGGGTCGTGAAAAAATTCTGCACCGCTTTGTGCACGACGGCGCCTTTGACGCCGGGCTTGATCATTCCCAAGGCGAGCTTTTGCGCCGCGCAAACCGTCCGCCACATCCGGCGCTGATCCTCAGAGGCACGGCCGCGCACAACCGTGCGGGTGAGATCGCCAAAGAAGCCCGTGCGTGCGTCGCGCGGAAAGATGTCGATGATGATCAGTTCGTGCGCCCTCAACGGACCATGCCCGCGCTCGTGCGGATCGCACGCCTGTTTTCCACCCGCGACAATCGTTCCCTCGGGCACACCGCCCGCCCGCAGCACGGCCGAATCGGCTTCGGCGCGGACAATCTCGCTCGTCAACTTTCGGCCGTTCCACGTGAGCGAGCCACGGCGTCCGATCTTTGCCGCCCGCAACACCTCGGCCGCGCGGAGGATGCCGGCGCGGGCAATCCGCAGGGCTTGGCGCAGGGCGGCCAGCTCATCTTTCGTTTTGAATTCGCGGTCGGGCCAGAAATGCCCCGCCACCGGCTCGACTTTCACGCCCGCTTTTTCCAACACGCGGCAGGCACCGAGGGGAAAGTCGGATGGCACTTCGACGCGCCTCACCTTGCGGCGGCGCAAATAATAGGCGGCCACGACGGCCGCAGACGGATTGCCCCCGAGCTCACGTGCCAAGTCGGACACCGAGAGGACTTCGTCCACCCCCGCCTCGCGACGCCCGCGGTCGATCTCCAGATCATTAAGTAGGATGCTTTTCTTCCCGCCATGCTCGAGGAAGAAAAAGGGATCCGGCGCTTGGAAGCCGGTCGCGTAAAGCATGTCAGCCGACAAAGGACTGGCGGCATAAATCAATCGAGCCATAACGGGCTACCATCGGCTGCGACCCTACGACTAAGCAAGCTTCGGCAACCTTCGCCACGAGAGCAGGAAAGCCCAAAAAGTGCTGGATAACATGAGCTGGCGGTTTACTTTTTTATCAACCCAAGAACACATGAAAAATCTGATCCTTGTTCTCGCCCTCGTTTTAGGTTTGTCCAGTGAAGTCTTTGCCTCGGGAGCTGTGCCCGGGCGCGTTCTGGCCAAGCCCTCCGCCAAAGCAAAGGAAGCTGCGGTCCAACAAGCCCTGAAAGCTGCCGGCGCCAAAGAAATCGACCGCATCCCGCAAATCAATGTGCGGATTTTGCAAGTCCCGGCAAAGGCCGAGGCCAAAGTGATCGCCGCGCTGGCGAAGAACCCGAATTTTGAATTCGCCGAGCCGGACTACATCGCGAAAGTCATTCTGACCCCCAACGACCCGCTTTACTCGACGCATTTGTGGCATCTTCCCAAAGTGAGCGCCCCGACGGCATGGGACGTCACCACGGGTGCCGGATCGGTAGTCGTTTCCATTGTGGATTCCGGCGTCGATGCCAATCATCCCGATCTAAAAGGACGCGTCATGGCGGGTTATGACTTCGCCAACGGCGACAGTGATCCGAGTGACGACAATGGCCATGGCACGGCCGTGGCTGGCACAGCCGCCGCGACCGGCAACAATGGCGTCGGCGTCGCCGGTGTCGCTTGGGGCGTTTCCATCCTTCCGGTCAAAGTGATGGGAGCAAATGGCAGCGGCAGCTACTCGGCAGTTGCCAACGGCATCAACTACTCGGCCGACCGCGGCGCCCGTGTGATCAATCTCAGCTTGGGCGGCACCAGCTCCTCGCGCACCTTGGAAAGCGCGGTCAATTACGCTTACAGCAAAGGCAGCCTGCTCATCGCCGCCGCCGGCAACAACGGCAACAGCACGCCGGTTTACCCCGCCGCTTACACCAATGTCGTGGCCGTCTCGGCGCTCAACAAAGCCGACACGTTGCCCTCTTGGTCAAACTACGGGAGCTACGTCGCCCTTTCCGCTCCGGGCGAAAGCATCACCACCACTTGGCCCGGCAACAGCTATGTGACCATTTCGGGCACCTCTTTCTCCAGCCCTGTCGTCGCCGGCGCCGCGGCATTGGCGCTCTCCGTGAACCCCGCGTTGTCGAACAAAAGCGCGACCGACCTCCTCCTCGCGACCGCTGACGACTTGGGTGCGCCCGGCTATGACATCTATTTCGGCGCGGGCCGCGTCAACGCGGCCAAGGTCACATCCGGCGCAGCACCCGTTGCCGAGCCCGCCGACACCACCGCTCCTGTGACCGCGGTGACCAATCCGAAAGACGGTGCATCCATTGCCGGCCTTCGCTCGGTCAATGTGTCCGTATCTTCAAGCGACAACGTCGCCGTGACCAAAGCCGAACTCTACCTCAACGGCAGGCGCATTGCCTCCAGCACATCGGGCAGTTTCACCTACAAGTGGAATACCTCGAAACTCGCCAAAGGCGCCTACCAACTGCAGTCGAAAGCCTTCGATGCCGCGGGCAATACGGCGGACTCGGCCATCGTCACGGTTTACCGCTGACCAGACGATCCAAGGCCGACGCGATAATGTCGGGCGCCT
>Ga0207937_1000393_pt1 | contig 15391 bp, 11 predicted proteins | sample LakMenEpi04Sep11_FD_150668 | JGI IMG/M metagenome (GOLD analysis project Ga0207937, IMG submission 150668) | Freshwater microbial communities from Lake Mendota, WI - 04SEP2011 deep hole epilimnion (SPAdes) | ecosystem: Environmental > Aquatic > Freshwater > Lentic | place: Lake Mendota, Madison...
ATGATTTATTCAATGATGCATGCTTTTGAATTAAATTATCTTTATCATTATATGTAACTGCTTTTGGGATATAGATTGTTGGCGCTTTAGCCCCACCTTCTAATGCACTTTTATACATCTGTTGAAGCTGCTCAAAAGATCGATTATTATTTTTATGAGTACCATACATTATGCGCAAAATAGGTTTTGGTAATGTAAAACCGATATTTACTATCTTAAGTACTTTAATTAAGTGCACTAAATCTTGACCTGCAGACCATTTATTATTTAAATTAATTTCAAATTCATCTTTACTTAAAATCTTTACAAATTCGTTAAATTTAATTACGTTTTCATCGATTGATTTTATGATAATTGATTTATCCATGATATTTTTTTGAATTAGATGTTTATACAGATAAACTAAAGTTAAAAAAATATTTATTTATATTATTCATAAAATATTTAAATGAAATTAAGGCCTGGTTAATAATTTTTTATGAACTCTTTGAAATAATTTTTGTTTTATCTAAAAAACAATATTATGAAAAGAATTATTTTACTGTGTATTCCTTTTTTGTTTACACAATGTGCAGTCATTCAACCCGGTGAAGTGGGTATTAGACAAACTTTAGGTAAACTGAGAGGAGAGCCTTTAACCTCTGGTTTAATTGGTTACAATCCTTTAATTTCTCGAGTAGTTAGAACATCTACCCAAACTAATAATCTATTGCTCGCCTTAAATTTACCAAGTAAGGAAGGCTTAAGTGTTCAAGCTGATATTAGTATTTTATATCATATTGATAATACAAAGTTTAAGCAATTAATTACTCAATATGGAACCGATTATGCACCAATTATAACCGCTATTTTCAGATCTGCATCATCTGATATTTGCGCACAATATTTTGCAAAGGATATGCACTCTGGAAAAAGAGCTGATATTGAAAATGCAATTTATAAGAAAATGAATGACAATTTACAAGGTAGTGGCATGATTGTAGAAAATGTATTAATGAAAAGCATCTCCTTACCTGCGGGTTTAGCTTCTTCAATCGAACAAAAATTGAGAGCTGAACAGGATGCAATGCGTATGGAATTTGTGCTACAACAAGAAAAACTTGAAGCTTCTAGAAAAATTATAGAAGCAACAGGGGCAAGAGACGCACAATTAATTCAGGCACAAGGTTTAACGGCAGAAATTCTTAAAATGAGAAGCATTGACGCTTTTGACAAATTAAGCAAATCTCCTAACGCGAAAATTATTATAACGGATGGTAAAATTCCATTCCTAGTTAAAGAATAAGACCTTACTGTCTTTCCTCCAAATATAAAAATCTGTAATAAAGGCGAACAAAATTTAATTGTAAACCTTTATTATGGATTTTTTATTTTATAGACTTTGATAAATTTCTTCCACTTTGAAAGCTCAAACTGACTTAATTGAATCTGATAAGCATCAATTAGTGCAGTTGCATCGCTCACTCGCTTCCAATCTTGTTTAGACGGAATATCTATTCTTGCCATTGCCACTTTCTCTGCTTCATTGATTGCAGAAGTTGGCGTAATTCTTACGCTCTGCCATGCTCCAACTTGACGATCTCCAGGGCTATCTTTGCCAGCTAATTTCAATTGCTTTACTGCATCCATCATCCCATTTACAGTTATTATTGATTTGTTTTGTTTAGGTAGTTTTGATAATCTATCATGTATTTTTTTCAATTCATCCTCCCAAGAACTGACCAAGTTAAAAAGTGACTTTAATCTTCCAACTTCAGTATTGATGGCTTTATTGTATCGATACAATTCTTGATCAACTTCCTCTTTCATCTTAAAGCGTGGATCTGAGACTACTTTGATGTCGATACTAGACTGAACTCCTTTGTATTTGAATATGGCTTTATAGGTTCCTGGAAGAACAGCAATACCTCTTGATTCATTCGGATCATAGCTACCTGATAAATATGTACGATCCTCATCAAGCTTCCAGTGCATGTAATTCAATCCTTGCATCAGATTTTGTCCAATTAATTTTCGAATGGTATCTCCTTTATTATTTATAATGAATCCTTCCACCTTATCTTCTTTTGAAGGAAGCTCATTGATATAAATTGGAATGGACACTTCTTGGAAGGGTCGATTCTCTCCTTCGAATGTGGTACCGAATCCTGTCCAAATATTGCCCGGAGGTGCAATGAATAATCCCTTTACTTGAATGACTTCATTCATGGGTAGGGTAGTTATTTTTTCTTTGGTATTGCCTCTTATAATTTCACGCAAACTCTTTAAGTCGTCAAGCACCCATATGGCTCTACCAAAGGTTCCAACTACCAATGCGGATTCTTTTTCTTGAATGACTAAGTCCATGGTTGACACATTCGGAAAACCATTCTTGAATGGCACCCAATCTTTTCCTTCATTGATACTTACCCACAATCCATTTTCTGTTCCTAGAAAAACTAATTGTTTCTCCACAGGGTCTTGAATAAAACTTAATACATAGCCCTTAACTTGGTTTGCATTAAGTATATTTTTCCATGTTCTTCCATAATCTGTTGTCATGAATAAGTAGGATGCATAGTCTCCTTTGCGATAATTATTTGCTACTAACCAGGCAGTTCCTTTTTCAAATTTTGATGCATGTATTTGTGGTATCCATGCCCCATCAGGAAGTCCGATGATATTTTTTGTAAGATTATTCCAAGACAATCCACCATTATCACTCATTTGCACTTGTCCATCATCGGTGCCTACCCAAATAAGATCTTTATCAAGAAAACTTGGCGCAATCGCAATAATGGTATTGTAATTTTCTGCTCCAGAAACATCTAGTGTCAATCCACCATAGTCAGGCCTTTGTTGGTCAGGATTATTAGTTGTTAGATCAGTAGAAATAGTTTCCCAGTTTTTTCCTTTGTCTGTGGTTTTGTGAAGAAATTGAGAACCATAGTATGCACCACTTTCATTGAATGGGTCTTTCGCAAATCCAGCATTCCAATTGAATCGCAAATGCGTTGATACTTCTTTTGCAGTAGGTGCAATGCTTTGATAATATCCCGTAAGCTTATCATAACGATACAAATCTCCATTTTGCGAAGTACCATAACCAAATCTTGCATCATCGCGATCGGGCGCAATATGAAAGCCATCCCCACCCACCAAGTATTGCCAATACAATGTTCTGATACCCCCGCGCTTCCATGTATAGGCAGGCCCAGACCAATTTCCATTATCCTGCATTCCACCATATACATTGAATGGAGTTTCGTAATCAACATTCACATGATAAAATTGTGCAACAGGAATTGTTTCAGGGAAATACCAAGACTTACCATGATCGTATGTGATGCCCAAGCCTCCATCTCCGCCAATTATAAAATGTTGTGCATCATTCGGATTAATCCACATGGCGTGGAAGTCGGCATGGATTCCTTTTGTTTCATCTGCTGGTATCATCGGTGTTGGGTCAAATTGAACACCACCATCATAACTAACCGATAAGGGCTGATATATATTGTATAGACGATCGGGATCTTTTGTGTCAACGGCAAGATCTTGAAAATAAAAAGGGCGGTTATTGGTAAATTTAGGATTGTCATTGATCATTTTCCAATGCATGCCTCCATCCTCACTCCGGTACAATGCATTTTTTTTCGCTTCCACTTTTGCATACACTCTATTTGGATTACTGGGAGCTATAGCAATTCCAACGCGTCCCAATTCACCAGCTGGCAAACCATTTGCATCTGATAGCTTTTCCCATTGGTCACCACCATTGCTAGTGATATAGATACCTGAACCTTTTCCACCAGAGACAAAATAATAGGGCGTTCTATGGTGCTCATATAATGCAACAATGAGTTTATCTGGATTTGATTCATGCATCACAAGATCTGCTACACCCGAAGCTGTATTTGAAAATAAAATTTGTTTCCAGTGTTGGCCACCGTCGGTTGTTTTATACAAGCCTCTATTGGAATCTGCAGTGAAAGGATCCCCCATTGCACCAACATATATTATATTTGGATTACGTGGGTCGATGATAATTCGATGGATTGTTTTTGTTTCAGTCAAGCCCATATGTTTCCATGTCCGACCGCTATCTTCACTTTTAAATATCCCCATTCCCAGGTTCATGGAATTACGAGGATTGCCTTCGCCTGTGCCTACCCATATTACTTTAGGGTCACTCTGCTGAATAGAGATAGCGCCAATATTCTGTGTAGGCTGTTCATCAAAAACAGGCTTCCATGAGGATCCTCCATTTTCAGATTTCCATACTCCCCCAGAAGCAGCACCAACGTAGATCAACTTTGGATTAGATTTTAATGCATCAATGCATGTGATTCTTCCGCTCATATTGGCAGGGCCGATATTTCTGATCTTGAGTGCGGATAACTTGTTGAAGTCTAGCACCTGAGCGGACAAAGTAAGATTAGATAAGAGTATAAAAAAAAGTATAAAGCGCATATTATGGATACATTTTGAGGACCTGAATTTAAGTAAAAAAATGATCTGAAAGTATATTAGTTAGGGCTATGACTAGATTTTAAGAAAATTAAGGCGCTATAATTCAAATGAAATTTACGACCTTCATAATCTCCAAAAAATTTGCTTTATGAAACATAGTAATTCCATTTCAAAACTTTTATTGCTTTTGATATTTTCGTTGATATGTGTATCAGGAATCTCCCAACAAAAGCAAACAAATGTTTATGCATCAATTGTAGCCCTTTTCAAGGACTGGCGTGCTTTCGAAAAACCACCTTTGTTAAAAGGGGCTCCTGATTATACTACTATTAGTTTTAATAAAAGATGGGCTGCTTTCAAGACCTTACAATCAAGATTAAATAGTATAGATACAACTTCATTGCCTGTTGAACAAAAAGTTGATTGGATGCTGGTTTGGGCCGAAATGAATGGATACGATTTTAATCATCGGGTTTTGAAACCATGGAACAGGGACCCTGCTTTTTATAAGACCATTTTTACGGAACGTAGTGATGTTCCAGCACATGAAGGACCTACGCATCATGCTATTGTTGATTTATGGAAATATTCATTTCCCTTGTCTAATGCAGATAAAAATATGTTGATGGATCAATTAAAGGTAATCATGCCCTTGAATGAACAAGCTAAATTGAATTTGACTGGCAATGCGAAAGAGCTTTGGATTGCTGGTATTAGTGTGATTCAATCACAGAAAGACGATCTCAAAGAATTGCTTGAAAAACCTGGTGTCAAGGAAGATGTAACACTTCAAAATATAATCAATCAATCCATTGCCTCTACAGAAAATCTTGTAAAATGGCTTGAAGCAGCATCTTCTAAGAAGACTGGTCCTTCTGGCATAGGCAAAGAAAATTATAACTGGTATGCAAAAAATGTCCACCTTGTTCCTTATACTTGGGATGACCAAGTGGCATTACTAAAAAGAGAGCTTTCACGCGCTTGGTCTTCATTAAAACAAGAGGAACACCGCAACAGAAATTTACCAATGCTTATAGAGTCCAATACTGTTTTGGATTATGATTCATTGAAAGAAAAATCTGTTAGAACTTTTCTTCAATTTCTTGATCAGCAGCAGTTGCTAACAATGAAAAATTATTATGAACCTGCATTGAGGGCGCATGTAGGCAATTTTGTTCCAAAAGAGAAACGTAATTTCTTTTTAATTACTATGCATTATGATCCACGTCCATTATATTCTCATTTTTATCATTGGTTTGAGTTGGCTCAAATGGATCTAGAGCCACATGTATCTGAGGTTAGGCGTGCTCCATTATTGTATAATATTTTCGATTCAAGAAATGAAGGCATGGCTACTGCGGTAGAAGAGATCTTTATGAATGCAGGGCTTTACGACAATAACCCAAGGGTGAGAGAGATTGTTTACATCTTGATTGCACAACGCGCAGCAAGAGGATTAGGTTCTTTGTATGCACATGCAAATGAGATGACCATGGAAGATGCAGGGAAAATACACTCAGAATATACACCTAGGGGATGGATGAAAACCGAGAAGGAACTGTTGAAATTTGAACAACATCTTTACATGCGACAACCAGGATACGGGACAAGCTATATCACTGGCAAAATCCTCATTGATGATGTAATGGCTGAATATGCTAGAGAAATGGAGTTGTCAGGAAAAAAATTCTCTATCAAGGATTTTTTAGACAGGATGAACCAGATTGGGTCTGTGCCCCCTGCAATAGGTGCTTTGGAATTGATCAGAAGTAATAATAGAATATTGATACCATGAAATAAATAATTTAGGTAATGGTCCAACTTCCCTCATCTACTTCTGCTTTCAATTCTCCCAGATCCCATCCACAATATCCAATATAAAGTTCAATTTCTTGTGGTTTGGTAAACCCGTTATTGATGGCTTCTACCACTTGCTCTATATTGCCACCCAAATATAGACCATTGTTTATTTGTTTACCACCATCAATGAGATCGGGTCGCTTGTGCAAAACAAAGAGGTGCGATCTATCAACTGGGCCGCCATCCATCAGCGGAAAGGGTTTAGAATGATTAAATTCATCTAGTTCATGCAAGGACTTTCCAAAAGGTTTATTTGTAACAAACCCTGTACTTCCTTCATCATTGTGCTCAACGATTAGAATAGTTGTATCCTCAAAGAAACTACCAATTAATTCGGCAGTACTTTTAATATTCGTTCCGGCTGTTAAATCCTTCATAAGTTATTATGTCGTTAAAGCATTCAAATCTAAATCGGCTTTTTTAAAATACACATGCCTCTATATTCCTCTTTCATCAAATGAAAAGTAGTATCCGATAATCTAAAGGCACCTACATGCTCGTAGCCCATTTTAGTATAAAATTGTAGTGCCAATTGAGCAGTATCCATAGCCTTTAAAAAAATGTATTCTTTTTGATAGGATTTAGCGATATCTAATACGAAATTCATTAAATAAGTCCCTAGTCCCTTGTTTACTGCTGTAGTATCAATATAAATCCTTTCTAATTCTAAACCCTTTTTTTTATCACCACCTTTGATGGCTGCGTCAATATTTATTTTCAAGTAGCCTACCTGCTCATCATTAATATAGGCGATATAATGCAAACAGTTTTCATTTTCAATTTCACTTGTAATTTTTGAAACCGGATATGCAAATTCATTCATATACCAATCTATTCCACCTGGTAACCATAAATGAGCATAATGATGCACATAAATGTTTTTTGCCAAACTACTTAAAGCATCGGCAGATGTACGATCAATTTTTTTTATGTCTATGAATGCCAATGCTGCTAAATATTATTGATTATGATTTATGATTAAACTTTTTTGAAATGATTGTTATTTGATAAAAGTAATAAATCAGTCATGTTTTTCAAAATTTGTTATTTTCATTTTTTGAAACTAGTAATTATCTATAATTTAACTCGCTTATTTTTTCGTATCTTCAATTATACGTGTTAATGTAAATATAATTGTCATAATTATATCATTTATTAATGCTAGATCAAAGCAGAGTATGAAATATTTATTTTCAATTATATTATTTGGATTTGTGCATTTTGCTTTTGCACAAGAAGATATTATTGATAATAAAGCTTTTCTGCTAACTAAGTTTAAATTTGAATTATTAACAGGGGGTGTGATTATCGTTCATGCTCAAATTGAAAATAAACCAGATACTTTAAATTTTATTTTTGATACTGGAAATAGTGGAATTTCCCTTGATTCCATCACAGCTTCCAAGCTAAACTTAAAAGTAGAATCATCTAATTCATTTATCAAGGGTATTTCTGGAATTAGAAAAGCATATTTCATTAAAAATCACAGTCTTCTATTACCAGGTTTAAAAGTAGATAATTTAAATTTTCATGTTAGTGATTATGAAATAATTTCTAGTATTTATGGGATTACTATACATGGCATTATAGGGAATAGTTTTTTTCGTCAATTTATAGTTAGTATAGATTATGATAACCAAGAAATTACTATATATAAACCTGGAGAATTTAATTATCCAATTAAAGGTTTTTTGATGAACCCTATTTTTACAAGCTATCCAACATATGATGTATCTTTTTTAGAACATATTAAATTAAATGTTCCATCCATATTTGATATTGGTGCAGGCGTGAATTTTATTGTAGTTTCTAATTTAAATATTGAAACACCTTTTTTGAAAAAAAGCAAAAAAAATTATGAAACCTATGTAAGCGGACTTGGAGGAAAAAAAACAATGCAACTGACTGTTTTAGATAAAATTAAAATCGGGCCTTATAAATTTAAAAAGATACCTATTCTTCAGTTTGAAGATGATTTCAAGTTATTAAATTACCCAGTTTTAGGAGGTATTTTAGGAAATGATTTATTACGAAGGTTTAATGTAGTCATTAATTATCCAAGTAAGGTTATCCATCTTAGTCCTAACAAATTTTTTGACGACTCTTTTGATTATAGTTATACTGGAATGTCTGTTTATTTAATAAATAATTCAGTTACAATCGAAGACATAATCCCAAATTCTCCTGCAGCAAAAGCCGGACTAATATCTGGTGATATTCTAATTGCAATAAATGGTAAGCCAGTTACTAATTTGGATATGTATAAAAAAATTATGGCTATATCATTAGGAAGAACAAAAATCACAGTATATCGGGAAGGTAGGTATATTGAAATAATGTTGCGCATCATCAATATAAAATAGGATCGCTTTTACAATAAATATTCTAAAATTTATGTACGATTTATTTAAGTTTGAATAACACCTACATTATAACGTTCGGTAATAGGGGCGTGATTTGCAGCCTCTATTCCCATACTAACTATTTTGCGCGTTTCTGTAGGATCAATTACACCGTCCACCCAAAGCCTTGCTGCTGCATAATAAGGGCTTAATTGTTCGTTGTATTGTTTTGTTATTTTATCTAGTAGTTCTTTTTTTTCTTCTGCCCCAATCGTAAAACCTTTTGATTTCAAAGCTGCCTCTTGTATTTGTAGTAAGGTATTACCCGCCGCCGCGCCGCTCATCACAGCCATTTGAGCAGTTGGCCATGCATAGATAAGACGTGGGTCGTATGCTTTTCCACACATAGCATAATTTCCAGCGCCATAGCTATTACCAACAATAAAAGTAAACTTTGGCACTACTGAATTGGCCATCGCATTCACCATTTTAGCTCCGTCTTTTATGATCCCACCATGTTCTGACCTACTTCCCACCATAAAACCAGATACGTCCTGAAAAAATACCAATGGAATTTTCTGTTGGTTACAATTCATTATGAATCGTGCAGCTTTATCGGCTGAGTCACTATAGATAACACCGCCCATTTGTAATTCTTGTTTTCCACCAGGCTTTTTTGCTTTTACAATCTCTCTTTGATTTGCAATAATGCCAACAGCCCAGCCGTCTATTCGAGCTAGTCCACAGATAATGCTTTTTCCATAATCTTTTTTATATTCATCAAGGCTACCTTCATCAACTATTGTTTCCAATACTGAAAGCATATTGTATGGTTTTGTTCTATCTAGGGGCACAATATTATATACTTCTTCGGGTTTTGTTTTGGGAAGAATTGCTTCTTTTCTATCAAAACCAGCCATTACGTTATGTCCAATTTTATCTACTACATTTTTTATTGCATCTAAACATGCTTCGTCGTTTGGATATTTATTATCTGTAACGCCTGAAATTTCAGAATGGGTAGAAGCGCCCCCTAAAGTTTCACCATCCACATCTTCGCCAATGGATGATTTCACCAAATAGGAACCTGCTAAGTAAACTGAGCCCGTACCCTCCACAATAAAGGCATAATCCGACATGATTGGCAAATAGGCGCCACCAGCTACACAACTTCCCATGATTGCTGCTAACTGTGGTATTCCCATGGAAGACATTCTTGCGTTATTTCTGAATATGCGACCAAAATGCTCTTTGTCTGGGAAAATTTCATCTTGCATTGGTAAATAAACACCGGCTGAGTCAACTAAATAAATAATAGGAAGCCTATTTTCCATTGCAATTTCTTGGGCTCTTAAATTTTTCTTTCCTGAAATTGGAAACCATGCTCCAGCCTTTACAGTGGCATCGTTTGAAACAATAACACAAAGCCTTCCTTTAACATAGCCTAATACACAAATTGCACCACCATTCGGACAGCCACCTTCGGCCTCATAAAGGCCATCGCCTGCAAATTTACCAATTTCAACATGAGTTGTATCTGAATCCAGAAGATAAAATATTCGTTCCCAAGCAGTTAATTTCCCCTTTTCCTTATGTTTTAATATTTTTTCTACACCTCCGCCCAGTTTCAGTGTTTCAGTTTTTTTGTGTAAAAGTGCTAAAAGCTCAATCATTTTATTTGTATTTCAATTATTAAATTAGGGCTCTTGTTTTAATTGCCAGCAATTGGAAATATAGTGCTCATTTTTAAATAAAAATTTAATAAATGTAGTTGATTAAATCCTATTTTTCCTCAAATAGGAGTAAATTGTAAAATTATTAAAATAAATAGAGATTTTTATTTTAATAATTTTAATTTGAAAATAAAAAATAGTAACTATGGATCAGAATATGGACTTAATAAGGCAGAGTGCTAGAGATTTTGCAGAAACACATATAAGACCAATGGTGATGATTTGGGATGAAGAACAAACATTCCCTGTCGAACTTTTTAAGAAATTAGGAGCGCAAGGCTTTATGGGAATTTTAGTCCCTGAGCAATACCAAGGATCTGGATTGAGCTATCAAGAGTATATCACCATATTAGACGAAATATCTAAAGTTTGCGGTTCTATTGGTTTATCTGTAGCTGCTCATAACTCTCTTTGCACTAACCATATATTAAGTTTTGCAAACGAATCACAAAAACAAAAATACCTTCCTAAGTTGGCAACTGGTGAATGGATAGGAGCATGGGGACTTACCGAAACAGGTTCTGGCTCTGACGCAGGAGGCTTGGCAACAGTGGCTAAAAAAGAAGGTGATTATTATATTTTAAATGGGTCTAAAAATTTTATTACGCACGCCATAAGTGGACAGGTGTCTGTAGTAATAGCAAGAACTGGAGAAAAGGGCGATAGTCATGGCATGACTACTTTTATTGTAGAAAAAGGAACTCCAGGTTTTTCTTCTGGAAAAAAAGAAAATAAATTAGGCATGAGAGCATCTGAAACTGCTTGTTTATTTTTTGATAATTGTAAACTTCATAAAGACCAAGTAATTGGCGAAGAAGGGGATGGATTTATTCAAGCATTAAAATTATTGGATGGTGGAAGGATTTCAATTGCAGCTTTATCCTTAGGAATCGCAAGGGGAGCTTATGAATCTGCTTTAAAATATGCCAATGAAAGAGAACAGTTCAACCAAAAAATATTTGATTTTCAGTCAGTTGGTTTTAAACTAGCAGAAATGGCTACTGATATTGAAGCAGCAGAACTATTGACAAGAAAAGCAGGAATGCTAAAAGAAAATGGAGAAAAAGTAACAAAGATGGGTGCAATGGCAAAACTTTTTGCTTCTGAAACTGCAGTAAAAGTATCTAATGAAAGTGTTCAAATTTTTGGTGGCTATGGTTTTACAAAAGACTTTCCTGCCGAAAAATATTTTAGAGATGCAAAATTGTGTACGATTGGGGAAGGAACTTCAAGTATACAAAAGATGGTCATTTCTAGAGAAATCAAAAAAGATGTTTAATAGCAATGAAATAGTGATAGTGGATTGTCCAAGAGATGCAATTCAGGGCATGAAAGAAATGATCTCGGCAGAAAAAAAAGCAAACCACATAAATAATCTTTTAAAAAGTAATCTTTTTGACTGCATAGATTTTGGAAGTTTTGTTTCGCCAAAAGCAATACCTCAAATGGCTGACACAAAGGAAGTATTGGATAAAATAGAACTTAACAATACGAAGCTTTTGGCTATTGTAGTAAATGAAAGAGGGGCATTAGAAGCTTGCAATTATAATAAAATTACATACTTGGGATATCCTTTTTCTATTTCAGAAACATTCCAAAAGCGAAACACGCAATCTACTATTGAAGCGTCCTTTGAAAAACTTAAAAAAATAGTTGAGATTTCACATAAGCATAACAAGATTCCTGTAGTTTATATTTCGATGGCCTTCGGAAATCCATATGGAGATTTTTGGAGCAAGGAGTTGGTTTTTGAATGGATAAATAAAATAGCTGCATTGGGAGTGGTTGAGTTCTCATTGGCTGACACCACCGGAGAAGCCAATTATAAACAAATTAAAGAAATGTTTGAGACCTGCATTCTAAAATTTCCAAATATTCGAATTGGCGCACATTTTCATTCAGAAAAATCTAGTAGTTTGGATAAAATAAAAACTGCTTTTGATGCGGGTTGTCGAAAGTTTGATGGCGCTATTCTGGGCTATGGTGGTTGCCCTTTTGCAAACAATGACTTGATTGGAAATATTCCAACGGAGGATTTGTTACTTTATTTTAATAGAGCGACTAATCAACAAATCTCAGCATTACAAACTAGTTTTAAAAATATGATAGCATGAAATACAATTTTATCAAAACAAGTATAGATCAACATATTTTTAAATTGACTTTAGCAAGGCCTGAAAAAAGGAATGCATTTACCCCAACAATGGTAAATGAAATAAGTCACGCTATTGAAGAAGCGAATAAAGATAAAACAGTTCGTTTAGTTATGATAAATGCGGAGGGGCCCGTTTTTTGTGCCGGGATGGATATGAAAACTTTTGAAAATCCTGCATTAGATATTTTAAATCCTGAAATTCAAAATCAACATATTTCTTTAGCAAGCGCTATTAGTCAATTAAATAAACCAAGTATAGCAATTGTAGAGGGTGATGTGCTTGCTGGGGGGTTTTTAATTGTTTTGGAGTGTACTTATATTTTTGCAAAGAAAGAAGCCAAATTTTCCTTGCCGGAAGTAAAAAGAGGTATTTTCCCATTTCAAGTATTAGCTTCTTTAATAAAATATATTCCACAAAATAAGGCACTAGATTTATGCATCACTGCTAAGGAAATCACTGCCGTGGAAGCAAAAGAGCTGGGTATAGTGTATGGTTTTTTAGAAGAAGGTAAGCCTACTGAATTAATGAAAGCAATCATCGAAAATGCACCCAAAGCAATTTACGCAGGTTTTGAAGCAATTAAAAATTTAGGTACCTTGACAGAGAAAGAAAGATTACCTTATTTACTTCAAGCTTTAGAAGACTTAAAAAAAACAAAGGATGCCAAAGAAGGTATGGCAGCTTTTTTTGATAAAAGAGTTCCAAATTGGACGAATGAATAAATACAAGTACCTATCTTGATATCCCTATTTTTCCCATACCATCAAAAAATTTCTTAAATTTAGAAATATGAAAATTCCAAAAACGTTTCACTTTAGTTATACAGGAAGTATAGCAAAGCTTCTTATCATTGCCTGTGTTTTTACAGCCAATTTAGTTTCTGCACAAACTGTTATTGAAAAGATAGTACAGGAAGAAACTAAGAACTCACAATTACAAGTTTTGGCCCATGAGTTATTGGATGGTATTGGACCAAGACTCGTAGGGACCCCTCAAATGAAAAAAGCAAATGAATGGGCAGTCGAAAAATATACGAACTGGGGCATTGCTGCGCGCAACGAACAGTGGGGAGAATGGAAAGGGTGGGAGCGTGGCATCACGCATATTGACATGCTTTCTCCAAGAGTAAAAAGTTTAGAAGGAACGCAATTGTCATGGAGCCCGTCAACAAAAGGAAAAGCTATTAAAGCAGAAATAATTATCATACCTGATGTAGCTGATTCTTTGGCATTTGTTAATTGGTTGCCCAATGTGAAAGGGAAGTTTGTCATGATTTCTATGAATCAACCAACTGGAAGACCAGACGATAACTGGCTACAATTTGCCACAAAGGAGTCTTTTGACAAATTAAAAAAAGAACGCACCGAAATGACGGATGCTTGGCGTAAAAGATTAAGTAAAACAGGTCATTCATCAAGAATGCTCCCAATTATTTTAGAAAAAGCAGGTGCTTTAGGTGTCTTAACAAACAACTGGTCCAACGGATTTGGCGTTGATAAAATATTTAACGCATACACTACAAAAATTCCAACGGTGGATATTGCTTTGGAAGATTATGGCACTTTATACCGCTTAGTAGAATCTGGAGACAATCCAATCATTAGCATTCAAACAGATTCTAAAGACTTAGGGACTGTTCCAAGTTTTAATACTATTGCCGAAATAAAAGGAACCGAAAAACCCGATGAGTATGTGATGCTATCTGCTCATTTCGATTCTTGGGATGCTGGACAAGGTGCAACAGATAATGGAACAGGTACTTTGACGATGATGGAAGCGATGCGTATTTTAAAATTAGTCTATCCAAATCCTAAGCGTACTATTTTAGTGGGACACTGGGGTAGTGAGGAGCAAGGCTTAAACGGTTCAAGAGCATTTGTGGAAGATCATCCAGAAGTGGTTAGTAAATTACAAGCTTTGTTCAACCAAGACAATGGCACTGGTAGAATTGTCAATATTTCTGGACAAGGTTTTAAGTATGCGGGTGATTTTATTACAAGATGGCTAGCAGCAGTACCTAGTAGCATGAAAGATTCTATTAAGACAACTTTCCCTGGCACACCGGGTGGAGGAGGAAGTGATTATGCTTCTTTTGTAGCAGTGGGTGCACCAGGTTTTTCTTTAGGTGCACTAAATTGGTCTTACTTTAATTATACTTGGCACACCAACAGAGATACATATGATAAAATCATTTTCGATGATTTAAAGAACAATGCAATGCTTACTGCAATGTTGGTATACATGGCTTGCGAGGACAATGCCACTTTCCCAAGAGACAAAGTAGACTTAGGCACCAATAAGGTTACTGGACAGCCTATTCAATGGCCAACTCAAGTAAAAGCAATGCGAAAAGGGCCTTTAGCTCCAACTAATTAATCGCTAAAAGGATATAACTAAAAAGGACCTACGTTCAAACGTAGGTCCTTTTTTATGCAATATATTTTTTGTTATTGTACAAATACTTTCTTTAGATAATATCCAGTTGGGTCAATGATAGGAGGGTGTTGGCTTGTAATTTTCAATCCTTCTTTAGTAAGTAATTTCTTTTCTATTTTATTATTCACCATTATATCAACTGGCAGGTCCATTACATAATTAGCTGGCGTAATTTGATATTGTTGGTATCCTATCTCTTTCACATTAAAATCTAAAGTAGAGGTTGTTCTTAAATAGAAATCAAAAAATGGTTTTAAGGAATAGCCTGCTGCATTGGTAAATAATTCCTCAACATCTTTTGAGACAACAAAATTATCATAAGTGTATTGAGGATCGGTAGCTAATTTTTTTAAAGTGGGAAAGAATATTTGATCTCCTATGACATAGCGTAGGCTATGCATGAAAAATGCCCCCT
>Ga0207937_1000394_pt1 | contig 15387 bp, 6 predicted proteins | sample LakMenEpi04Sep11_FD_150668 | JGI IMG/M metagenome (GOLD analysis project Ga0207937, IMG submission 150668) | Freshwater microbial communities from Lake Mendota, WI - 04SEP2011 deep hole epilimnion (SPAdes) | ecosystem: Environmental > Aquatic > Freshwater > Lentic | place: Lake Mendota, Madison...
CGCTTCTGAATTGGGGGAGCGCCTCAATGATGGCGCGGATCTTCCCTGAAGGGAGGAGTGCGGGGAGGTCTCGCGCCGTCCTGTGCCACTCCGGGTTCGCCGCTGGAATCTCGATCGCGGGGTCTGCGATAGGGAGGAAGCCACGCTCTGCCGTTACTCCGAATGCATGGAGATCAACGTGGTGCGTCATTTCACACTCCCTCAACTTGAGCCACAGAGTCGCGGCAGATCACGCTCATCCTCGGGCTTCCCTGCGTCGCTGAGGGGGTGTGTTGCGCGTCCGATCCCCGAGCCTGTCCCGCATCACGGGTCATCTATGATCTTCCTGCCGTCGGTCGGGCTCCGCGCGACGACGCTTCGTGAACCGCGTCAGGTCCGGAAGGAAGCAGCGCTAAGCGGATCGCGGCGGGCGCAGCGGGCCGCTCGGCCGGCGGCACTCAAGTGGCGGCGTGCTGGACATGGTGAGAGTGAGGGAGGGGCGATGGCAGAGCAGCTAGCAATCTATCGCCGCTACCGAGCATCCACCTTCGGTGAGCTTCGTGGCCAAGACCCCATCGCCAAGACCTTGCAACGCGCCGTAGCCGACGGTCGGCTTGGTCACGGACTCCTCTTCGTTGGCCCCCGAGGAACGGGGAAGACCTCCACCGCCCGCATCGTGGCGAAGGCGCTCAACTGTCTCGCACCCGCAGACGGCGAGCCGTGTGGCAGCTGCACCGCATGTATTGCAATTCGCGATGGCGCCACCTTTGATGTGGTGGAGTCAAACGCGGCAACATCAAACCGCATTGATGACGTGCGTGAGGATCTGATCCCGCTGATCACCAATCCGCCCACAGATCTGAAGCGCAAGGTGCTGATCCTTGATGAGGTGCATCGATTCACCAATGACGCCTGGGACGCGCTGCTCAAGTGGCTGGAGGAGCCGCCCCCCGGAATCGTCTTCATCTTCTGCACCACCGACCCTTCCAAAATTCGACCAGCGATCCTCTCGCGGCTGCAGCGATTCGACTTCCGCCCCATCGCGCAGGAGCAGATCGCCGCGAAGCTCGTGGACATCCTCAAGAGCGAGGGTCGCAACGCGGAGCCCGACGCGATCGCACTGCTCGCCCGACTCGCCGATGGGGGGATGCGCGACGCCGAATCGATGCTTGATCAGCTCCTCTCGTCAGGCGTCGATCCGTTGCGCGCGGCAGATGTTGAAGAGCTCCTCGGCCTCCCTGGCGCTGAAGACATTGCGCGCCTCGCAAGCGCCGCCCTTGATGCAGACGCGGCGGTCGGACTTGGCATCCTCGCCGACTTTGAACTGCGCGGACGAGATCCGCGCGTCGTCACGGAGCGCCTCACCGACCTGATCCGTCGCGCGCTCCATGCAGCACTCGCGACTGGTGGCACGGTTCCCGCCGACGCTTCGCGACTCCCAGTAGGAGTGAACCTTGGGGGTGAACCTGGGGCGCCACTCCCGCTCGCGGGTCGCAGTCGCGATGAACTCTTGCGCCTCGCCCATGCGCTCCGTCGTCTTGAGTCAGGGCGTGGCGACGCAGATCTTCGACTTGGGCTCGAGCTGCTCCTCCTCGGAACGCTCGCCCCAGTTGCGCCAGCACAGGCCGCACCAGCAGCGGCGGCGTCAGCACATGCCGCGCCAGTAGTGGCTGCCGCCCCTGTTCGCACCGCACCGTCTCTGTCAGTTACACCGACCGCAGTCGCTGCACCAGTTGTGGAAGAGACTCCACCTGCAATGAAGCCAACGCGAACGCCGCGCGCAGCGAAGAGCGGCACCGCGAGCGAAGGGGGAGACAACTGGGCACAGATGCTCGCTGCAGCAGACGTGCCTACAAAGCCACTCCTTGCGGACGCGAGCGGCTCCTTTGAGAACGGAGTGCTGACGATCCTCTACCCGGCAACGAAGTCATTCCTGCGCGTGCGCGCAGAGGAGCGACGCGATCGCATTGAACAGCTCGCGGCACAGGTGTACGGCGGCGTGGTGCGCGTAGCCTTTGCAGAGAAAGATGAAGATGCAACGCTGCGCGACGTTTGGAAGGATGCATGAGCGGAGCCCCACTCCCGCGTTCGCTTGAGCGGCTCATCGAGGCACTCTCCCGTCTCCCTGGAGTTGGACCTCGCACCGCTGAGCGCCTCGCCTTCCACATCCTGCGCACGCCGCTCGCCGACGCGCAGGCCCTCGCCGCTGCAATCAGCGCCGCGCGCGAGCAGACGCGTCCCTGCGAGGTCTGCGGACATGTTGCCGATGAGGTGCGCTGTCGCATTTGCATGGATGACTCGCGCGACACGAGCACCCTCTGCGTTGTTGAGGAGCCGCTCGACCTGATCGCGATCGAGCGCACGGGTGCCTTCCGCGGTCGCTATCACGTGCTGAACGGCGCCCTCTCGCCGATGGCGGGGGTTGGTCCTGGTGAGTTGCGCATGCGCGAGCTCTTTGAGCGCGTTGCGGCGGCCGAGGCGGCGGGGAGCCCGATCCGCGAGGTGATCATCGCCACGAACCCCTCGCCGGAGGGCGACGTCACCCTCCTCTACCTCCAGGAGCGACTCGGCACCAGCGTCCCCAAGATCACCTCTATGGCGCGCGGCCTGCCGTTCGGCGCCGACCTCCAGTACGCGGACGCTGTAACAATCCTTCGTAGCCTCGAGGAGCGCCGCGGCGTCGAGTAGTTCCTCCATATAAGGTGGCGAGATGAGTGAACTGATCTTCGAGCTCCTCCTCCGCCTCCTGAAGGTCGCCGCTGCCGCCCTTCTGGGGCTGCTCTTCTATATGACAGCCACCGCAATCGACCCTGCTGCCGCAGGGGCCACGCTTGCGGTCGCCTCATTCGCCGCAGGGGCGGGGACCATTCTGCTCCTCGAATCCAGCCCTCTATAGGCCTCTGTTACAGCCACAACAATCACTGTTACAGCCCACCCAGCTGACCGCCGTCCGCCCGCACGACTCCCGCACGACTCCCGCACGGGAGGCGTTTGACAGGATGGGGGGTACCTGCGATGCTCCGCCTCCGCGTAACTGCAGGGAGAGATCCTCTCCCAACGGCCCTGATTACGGGTCGGCCAGGTGCGCACACAGATACCACGGTCTCCGTGGTGATCGCGTCGGCGAAAGCCGGCGGCACCTTAACAGCTGAAGAGTGGCAGGTAACACAAAGCAACCGTTTAATTCGCTGGGGGCAGACCCTCGGAAAATTGACGCGTTGCCGAAAGGCAACGTGTTGTTTCGGAGAGTTTGATCCTGGCTCAGGACTAACGCTGGCGGTATGCCTTAGACATGCAAGTCGAACGAGTTTCCGGGCTTGCTCGGAAACTAGTGGCGAACGGCTGAGTAACGCGTAGGTGACCTACCCCGTAGTGTGGAATAACTGCCCGAAAGGGTAGCTAATACCGCATGTTGAGCCGACATCAATGTCGTCTCCAAAGCAGAAATGCGCTATGGGCGGGGCCTGCGTTCGATTAGCTAGTTGGTGGGGTAATGGCTCACCAAGGCGACGATCGATAGGTGGTCTGAGAGGACGATCACCCAGACTGGGACTGAGACACGGCCCAGACTCCTACGGGAGGCAGCAGTCGGGAATTTTGCGCAATGGGGGAAACCCTGACGCAGCAATACCGCGTGTGGGATGAAGGCCTTCGGGTCGTAAACCACTTTTTTCGGGGACGATAATGACGGTACCCGAAGAATAAGCCACGGCTAACTACGTGCCAGCAGCCGCGGTAATACGTAGGTGGCAAGCGTTGTCCGGATTTACTGGGCGTAAAGCGCGCGCAGGCGGTGAATGAAGTCGAAAGTGAAAGCCCCGAGCTCAACTCGGGAACTGCTTTCGAAACCAGTTCACTTGAAGGTGGAAGAGGGAAGTGGAATTCCGAGTGTAGCGGTGGAATGCGTAGATATTCGGAGGAACACCAGAGGCGAAGGCGACTTCCTGGTCCAATCTTGACGCTGAGGCGCGAAAGCTAGGGGAGCAAACAGGATTAGATATCCTGGTAGTCCTAGCTGTAAACGATGGATACTAGGTGTTGGAGGTTTTAACCCCTTCGGCGCCGCAGCTAACGCATTAAGTATCCCGCCTGGGGAGTACGGCCGCAAGGCTAAAACTCAAAGGAATTGACGGGGCCCCGCACAAGCAGCGGAGCGTGGGGTTTAATTCGATGATACGCGAAGAACCTTACCAAGGCTTGACATGCACATGACCGCGGCGGAAACGTCGCTTTCCCGAAAGGGACGCGTGCACAGGTGTTGCATGGCTGTCGTCAGCTCGTGTCGTGAGATGTTGGGTTAAGTCCCGCAACGAGCGCAACCCCTGTCGTGTGTTGTATCACTCACACGATACTGCCGAGAGAAACTCGGAGGAAGGCGGGGATGACGTCAAGTCAGCATGGCCCTTATGTCTTGGGCTACACCCACGCTACAATGGCCGGTACAACGGGCTTGCTAAGCCGCGAGGCGGAGCGAATCCCTTAAAGCCGGTCTCAGTTCGAATTGCAGGCTGCAACTCGCCTGCATGAAGCCGGAGTTGCTAGTAACCGCTGGTCAGCACACAGCGGTGAATATGTTCCCGGGGCTTGTACACACCGCCCGTCAAGTCACGAAAGTCGGCAATACCCGAAGCCAGTGCGCCAACCGTAAGGAGGCAACTGTCGAAGGTAGGGTCGGTGATTGGGACTAAGTCGTAACAAGGTAGCCCTACCGGAAGGTGGGGCTGGATCACCTCCTTTCTAGGGAGTTTCTGTCTGGACCAGCGGTGGTCTGGACATAAAAGGAATCCCAGGTTAAACACGTCGTTGTTCACGCTCTCCAGCTGAGTGGAGCGTGCACCTTCGCAAGAGGGTGAGGCGAACGTGACTCGGCAAGCAAACCGAACCCGCAGTGGTTTACGGTTGTTCGTGTTCCTGCCACTCTTTAGCTGTCCGGTGCCAGTACTCGCACGCGCGGGTCGCGGTTCCACGGGGGCGTTTAGCTCAGTTGGTTAGAGCACTGCCCTGATAAGGCAGAGGTCTCTGGTTCGAGTCCAGAAACGCCCACCACCATCACTGGGGGACGTAGCTCAGTTGGTAGAGCACCTCCTTTGCAAGGAGGGGGTCAGGAGTTCGAGTCTCCTCGTCTCCACCAGCCCCCACCGCAACAGCACATCACTGATCACTGGCCTTCCCTAAGGTCAGCGACCAGCGATCAGCTGGGCGACTCCGGTCGCAGTGCCGCAAGGCACACCCTTAACAGCCGAATACATGACTGAACATCGAATGTAAATAGTTTCGTCGGATGAAACAAGTGAAATTGTCAAGGTGTATCCCGAGATGGTCCGCGAGCGGCGATGAGTCGTCGTTGGTGGGTCAAGTTATTAAGAGCACTAGGTGGATGCCTTGGCGCCAAGAGCCGATGAAGGACGTGGCAGGCTGCGAAAAGCTTCGGGGAGTCGCGAGCAGACAGTGATCCGAAGATGTCCGAATGGGGAAACCCGGCTGGGGTAATGCCCAGTCATCGGTGGCTGAATACATAGGCCACCGGAAGGTAAGCCAGCGAACTGAAACATCTAAGTAGCTGGAAGAGAAGATATCAATTCCCTGAGTAGTGGCGAGCGAAAAGGGAACAGTCCAAACCGCGACAGCGTGATAGGCGGGAGCCGTTGCTGTCTCGGGGTTGTAGGAGTCGACTTTCGGATCCTCCCGGATTCGAGCGAAGTCAAAAATCTGATCGTTAGGTGAACCTGCTTGGAAAGGCAGGCCATAGAGGGTGAGAGCCCCGTAACCGAAAGCGATCAGACTTCGTGGTTGATCACCTGAGTAACGCGTGGAAGGTCTCTCATGCGTGAACCTAGGGGGACCACCCTCTAAGACTAAATACTCTTGGCGACCGATAGTGAACAAGTACCGTGAGGGAAAGGCGAAAAGAACCCCGTAAGGGGAGTGAAATAGAACCTGAAACCGAGTGCTTACAAACAGTCAGAGCACTATGTTGGAAACAACAGTGTGATGGCGTGCCTTTTGAAGAATGAGCCGACGAGTTATTGCTGTGTGGCAAGGTTAAGTCCGAGAAGGACGGAGCCGTAGCGAAAGCGAGTCTCAATAGGGCGTTGAGTCGCATGGCATAGACCCGAAACCGGGTGACCTATCCATGGCCAGGTTGAAGCGGGGGTAATACCCCGTGGAGGACCGAACTGGTGAATGTTGAAAAATTCTCGGATGAGCTGTGGATAGCGGAGAAATTCCAATCGAACCCGGAGATAGCTGGTTCTCCCCGAAATAGCTTTAGGGCTAGCCTCGGGCGTTCAATCATGGGGGTAGAGCACTGGATGGACTAGGGGGCTTCCCGCTTACCAAATCCAACCAAACTTCGAATCCCATGATTCAAGAGCCCGGGAGTCAGACTACGAGGGCTAAGCTTCGTGGTCCCAAGGAAAACAGTCCAGATCGCCAACTAAGGTCCCTAAATCAACGCTAAGTGGTGAACGATGTGGGATTGCATAAACAACCAGGATGTTGGCTCAGAAGCAGCCATCATTGAAAGAGTGCGTAACAGCTCACTGGTCAAGTGATCCCGCGCGGAAAATTTAACGGGGCTCAAGCGTTGTACCGAAGTTGCGAAATCGTCGCCCAGCTTGCTGGCCGGCGATTGGTAGGGGAGCGTTCCGCTTGCAGTGAAGGCAGACCGTAAGGACTGCTGGAGCGTGCGGAAGTGCGAATGTCGGCATGAGTAGCGAAATGTGAGTGGGAATCTCACACACCGTATGGCCAAGGTTTCCTGAGCAAGGCTCGTCCTCTCAGGGTTAGTCGGTCCTAAGCCGAGGGCGAACGCCGTAGGCGATGGACATCTGGTTGATATTCCAGAACCACCAAAGACCGTTTGCACCGCAAGGTGTCGCCGGGCGAAGGCGGAGGGTGGCTCTCTGACGCAAGTCAGGGGGTACTCCGAGTTGACGTCAGGTGGGAGCAAGGGCATGACGGGGTCTGGTAGTTCGAGCGTGCTATGGAATGCACGTCCAAGCTCGTAGGGGGTGGGACTAGGTAAATCCGGTCCCGCATTCAACTCTGAAAAGCGATGGGAAGGGGTGTATGCCCTGACTCGAGCAAGCCAAGCCTCCAAGAAAAGTGTCTAGCGAGGTCCTAGGTGACCGTACCGCAAACCGACACAGGTGGCCGGGTAGAGAATACCAAGGTGATCGGGAGAACCCTCGTTAAGGAACTCGGCAAAATAACCCCGTAACTTCGGGAGAAGGGGTGCTCACAGGTGCAGCTTGCTGTGCTTGTGAGCCGCAGTGAAATGGCCCAGGCGACTGTTTAACAAAAACACAGGTCTCCGCTAAAGCGCAAGCTGATGTATGGGGGCTGACGCCTGCCCAGTGCTGGAAGGTTAAGAGGAGGGGTGCAAGCTCTGAATCGAAGCCCCAGTGAACGGCGGCTGTAACTATAACAGTCCTAAGGTAGCGAAATTCCTTGTCGGGTAAGTTCCGACCCGCACGAATGGCGTAACGATCTGGGCACTGTCTCAACGAGGGATCCGGCGAAATTGAAATACCAGTGAAGATGCTGGTTACCCGCGCTGGGGCAAAAAGACCCCGTGGAGCTTTACTACACCCTGATATTGGATTGAGGCTCGACCTGTGTAGGATAGGTGGGAGGCTTTGAAGCTGGGGCGTTAGCCTCGGTGGAGCCGTCGTTGAAATACCACCCTTGTTGTGTTTCGTTTCTAACCTCGTGCCGTAATCCGGCCGGGGGACAGTGTCAGGCGGGTAGTTTGACTGGGGCGGTCGCCTCCTAAAGAGTAACGGAGGCGCCCAAAGGTCCTCTCAGGCTGGATGGAAATCAGCCATAGAGTGCAAAGGCATAAGAGGGCTTGACTGTGAGACTTACAAGTCGAGCAGGTGCGAAAGCAGGGCTTAGTGATCTGATAACTCCGAGTGGAAGGGTTATCACTCAACGGATAAAAGCTACCCCGGGGATAACAGGCTGATGGTGCCCAAGAGTTCATATCGACGGCACCGTTTGGCACCTCGATGTCGGCTCGTCGCATCCTGGGGCGGAAGTACGTCCCAAGGGTTTGGCTGTTCGCCAATTAAAGCGGTACGTGAGCTGGGTTCAGAACGTCGTGAGACAGTTCGGTCTCTATCCAGCGTGGGCGAAGGGAACTTGAAAGGAGCTGCTCCTAGTACGAGAGGACCGGAGTGGACGAGCCTATGGTGTGCCTGTTGTCCTTCCAAGGGCATTGCAGGGTAGCTAAGCTCGGCAGGGATAAGCGCTGAAAGCATATAAGCGCGAAGCTCGCCTTGAGATAAGGTTCCCCACCGGGTTAACCGGGTAAGACCGCAGGGAGACTACCTGCTTGATAGGGCGCATGTGGAAGGCCAGCGATGGCTGCAGCAAAGCGCTACTAATGGTCGAGGGCTTGACCTCCACGACGCCTCATCGGCGCCCGTGGGCGGTCTTGAGATACACCCCGATGAAACTACACATTTGATGTTCAGCCATGAATTCGGACTTCGCCAAGCGGAGCCCGGTGACTGTAGCGGAGAGGCCATACCCGTTCCCATCCCGAACACGGAAGTCAAGCTCTCCAGCGCCGAAAATACTGAGGGGGCAGCTCCTCGGCAAGATAGGTCGTCGCCGGGCTCTTTGGCATCCTGGGGAGTTTTTCTCCACTCACGCCTCTAACCAGTCACCGCGCATCGGACACATACGCGCGTGCGTCGGGTATCCTGACCGCGTGAACGACGCGCAGCTTAATCCGTGCCCATGGCTTCTCGACGACGCGGGGAGCATTCAGCCCGACCGACCCCGCCGCCTGAGTCGCTGCGGAGCGGACGCCGCCCGGCCAGATCTCTCCCATCAAACCCGTGAAGGTCGCTGTCTTATTGGCGCCGAATGTGAGATTCGCGCGGCCAGAGAGGCGGCACTCGGTTCACTTGCAGCCACCATCGCGCCGCAGCAGCCGATCGGTGACCCATCACTGCTGAGCGACGGTGAGGCCGTGCCGCCATCGCCTCGTCGGCCCTGGGCACGTCTCATCGCGGTCGCCGTCCTCGCGGCGCTGCTCATCGTTGGTGGCGGCCCAGTGATCAGTGCGATCAGCCCAGTCGTGCAGTCGCTGATCGGAAGCGCCGAGAGCGAGACCCCTTCGCCGAGCAGTGAGCCATCAGCCAGCGCAGCCCCAACCGAAAGCCCACTCCCAACAGCAACGCCGACGGCCACACCTTCAGCGACCCCGACACCAACCCCGTCACCCACCCCCGCGCCGACGGCTAGCCCATCGCCAACCTCTGGATCTGGGGCGACCTATGTGGTCCGAGCGGGTGACGGGCTCTATTCGATCGCATGTTCACTCTCTATTGGGTGCGGCGATTGGAAGGTGCTCGCCGATCTCAACAACATTCCAGGCCCCGATTACGTGATCAAGCCGGGTCAGGTGCTGCAGCTCCCTTGAGGCCGAGGGCGGGGCCCTATGGTAGGCTCGCCGAACGCGATCGCGTGGTTACCCCACCTGCTCTGCATGCGTGGTGTCGCCTCGTGAGCGCGAATAAATTTTGAAGGAGTACCAATACACGTGACTGAAAACCAGGAGAACACGTCCCTTAACGAGACCCCAGCCGAGGGCGGCGAGGCGGTCGTACGAAAGGCGAAGGCGCCAGTAAAGCGGAAGAGCGTCAAGGTGCAGGCCCCCGATGAGGGCGGCGAGGCACAGATCGCCACGCAAGAGAGCAACACCCCAGTGGTGGAGACGCGAGAAGCGTCAGCGCCCACTGCAGCGCCGGCACCAGCCGCGCGCGTCTGGACTGGTCCAGAGCCAACCACCATGGAGGAGCTGCTCGCGTTCGCGGGCGCGCCGATCAAGAACCTGAAGTCGGGCGACGTGCTCGACGGGATCGTGGTGCGCGTTGATCCAGATGAAGTGCTTGTTGACATTGGCGGCAAGAGCGAAGGCGTGGTCTCAAGCCGCGAACTTCATGGTCGAAACGGCGAAGAGGGCCCAGCCCTGAACGTCGGCGACACGGTGCTCGTCTACGTCATGCAGCCGGAATCAGAAGACGGACATGTGGTCCTCTCCATTCGACGCGCCGGCCTCGAGCGCAAGTGGCGCACGATGCAGGAGCAGCTCGACGCGGGCACCATCATTGAGGCGGCCGTCATTGATCACAACAAGGGCGGACTCATTGTGGACTGTGGCATTCGCGGATTTGTGCCGATCAGCCAGATCGTGGACTTCCCACGTCGACCAGCTGGTGACGCACCGCGCGATGCGATCCAGGAGATCGCAGAGAAGCTGCAGCCGTATGTGGGCCGCAAGCTGCGCATGAAGATCCTTGAGGTGAACCGAAAGGGGAACCGCCTGATCCTCTCCGAGAAGGTTGCGCATTATGAGGAGCGACGCGAGAAGCGTGACGAGCTCTTCAGCACACTTTCTGTTGGTCAGAAGGTGAGCGGCAGCGTTCGCTCAATCGCACCGTTCGGGCTCTTCATTGACCTGGGCGGCATTGACGGCCTCATTCACAAGAGTGAGATCAGCTGGTCAAAGGTTGCGAACCCTGAAGCTGACTACAAGGTGGGCGATCCGATTGATGCCGAAGTGATCGACATCAACACGGAGCGTGGACGCATCAGCCTCTCCATTCGAAAGCTGCAGCCAGATCCGTGGCACGCAGCGATCGCGGATATCAAGATCGGCGATTTCGTTGAGGGGACGATCACCAAGCTCGTCAACTTCGGCGCGTTCGTACGCGTTCGAGACGGACTTGAGGGTCTCATTCACATCAGCGAGCTTTCGCATAATCGAGTGCTCCACCCCGGCGACGTGGTGAAGGACGAGCAGACACTCAAGTTGAAGGTGATCAGCCTCGACTCCGAGCGTCACCGACTCGGCCTCAGCCTCAAGCAGGCGGAGGAGACACCAGTGCGTGAAACCCCAGCCGAGCAGCCGAAGAAGGAGACGCGACGAGCGCGACCTGAGCGCGGCTTCTCCATGGAGGGCGCGATCCAGGAGCCAGAGGGGGGTCTCGACCTCACTCTCGCTGCCGCCTTTGCTGGCATCCGCGACAAGATGGCCGAGAGCGGTTCTGACGCTGGAGAGGCGCCCGTCGCCGATGCTCCAGCTGCGGACGCCCCGGCTGAGGCACCCGCCGCAGCACCCGCTGAGGCAGCACCGACCGAAGAGAAGGCGAGCGACGAGGCGTAACCCGTCTCGTGGTGCGGCGCCCTGCGCCGCACCACGCTCAGTCTCCTCGTGATCGGGCGGTGGTAGACTGCACATCCGTACTGCAGCGCTGCGGATGGCGCGCCTGTGCGGAGATCGGAGGAGCGCATGGCCACGGCTGACCGCTTCGATCGCTTTACCGACCGCGCCAGGAAGGTGCTGACGCTCGCCCAAGATGAGGCGCAGCGCTTCAACCACAACTACATCGGCACAGAGCACCTCCTTCTTGGCCTCGTGCGCGAAGGCGAGGGTGTGGCGGCGAAGGTCCTTGAGAACCTGAACGTTGAGCTGGCGAAGGTTCGCCAGGCGGTGGAGTTCATCATCGGCCGTGGCGAGCGCCCCGTGCTCGGTGAGATTGGGCTCACCCCGCGCGCCAAGAAGGTGATTGAGCTCGCCATTGATGAAGCGCGACGGCTGGGACATAACTACATCGGCACGGAGCACCTGCTGCTCGGACTCGTTCGTGAAGAGGGCGGAATCGCCTCTGGCGTACTCGAGTCGCTCGGGGTCAGCCTGGACAAGGTTCGTCATGAGGTCGTGCGTGTCCTCAGTCAGTCATCCGCCCCCGCTTCGCCGCAAGCGGAGCGTCGCACTGGCACTTCAAAGACACCAACCCTCGACGCGCTCGGCATTGATCTCACCGAGGCGGCGCGCGCAGGTCGGCTCGATCCCGTCATTGGCCGTGAACGCGAGATTGAGCGAGTCATCCAGATCCTTGCCCGCCGCACCAAGAACAATCCGGCACTGATCGGCGAACCTGGCGTAGGGAAGACCGCGATCGCTGAAGGCCTCGCGCAGCGCATCGTCAAGGGCGATGTCCCCGCACCACTACTGGACAAGCGTGTCGTGACGCTAGATATGGGTTCACTCGTTGCTGGCACGAAGTATCGCGGCGAGTTTGAAGAGCGACTGAAGAAGGTTCTTGAAGAGCTGCGCGCGTCGCGCGACGCGATCCTCTTTGTTGATGAGCTGCACACGCTCGTTGGTGCAGGCGCGGCAGAGGGGGCGATTGACGCCGCCAACATTCTGAAGCCGCCACTCGCGCGCGGCGAGATCCAGTGCATTGGTGCCACGACGCTGGACGAATACAGGAAGCACGTGGAGAAGGACCCTGCACTTGAACGACGATTTGCCCAGGTGATCGTTGCAGAGCCATCACAGGAGGAGACGATTGAGATCCTCAAGGGCCTGCGTCCGCGATACGAGGCGCATCACAAGGTGCGCATCACCGATGAGGCGCTGCGCGCCGCAGTTGATCTCTCCATCCGCTACATCAACGACCGCCAACTTCCGGACAAGGCGATTGACGTCATTGACGAGGCATCAAGCCGCGTGATGTTGCGTCACGCGTCGCCACCCCCCGAGCTTCGCGCCGCGCGTCGCGAGGCCGACGACCTTGAGCGCGATCACCAGGCAGCGGTCGCGGCGGGCACCTTCGATCGTGCCGGCACGCTGCGCAGTCAACTTGATGGACTGAAAGGGCGCATTGAAGAGCTCGACCGCGCCTGGCGCGCAAGCTTGACGGGGGCGGTCGCCCCGAGCGCCGCACTCTCCAGTGCTACGTCTGCTGAACCGCCAGCAACCGACGCCGCTCCGAGTGTGATCGCACTCCCAGCTCCGACCGCTGTGGATCCCGCAGTGCAGGCGCCAATCATTGATGCTGCTTCACGCGCCGCCACTCCAGTTGCAAGCGTTGCCGCCGAGACGGCGGGTGCGCTCGTGGCGCCTCAAATTGCGAACCGCCCAGACGACCGACCAGAGGTGACCGACGAAGAGGTTGCCGCGGTGGTTGCTATGTGGACGGGGATCCCAGTGATGCGACTCGCAGAGGCAGAAACGGCACGCCTCCTCAAGATGGAGGAGGTACTTGGCGGTCGAGTGATTGGCCAAGAGCAGGCGATCGGCACGCTCAGCCGCGCGGTTCGCCGCGCCCGCGCCGGACTGAAAGATCCGAAGCGCCCGATCGGCAGCTTCCTCTTCCTCGGGCCGACAGGCGTCGGAAAAACGGAGCTCGCCAAGGCGCTCGCTGAGTTCATGTTTGGCACGGAAGACGCGCTGATCAAGATTGATATGAGCGAGTTTATGGAGCGCCACAACACGAGCCGACTCGTTGGCGCGCCTCCGGGATACGTTGGCTTTGATGATGGTGGACAGCTCACAGAGGCGATCCGCCGTCGACCGTACGCTGTGGTGCTTCTTGACGAAATTGAGAAGGCGCACAGCGAAGTCTTCAACATCCTCCTGCAGATCTTGGAGGATGGCCAGCTCACGGATGCGAAGGGGCGTCGCGTCGACTTCCGCAACGTGATCTTGATCATGACCTCCAATCTTGGTGCGCGACAGATCCAGACTCCGTCGTCACTCGGCTTCCGTGCGCGCGGCGAAGGCGAGGGGGCACGCGCAGAAGAGGAGTACAGCCTGATCAGCGCGAAGGTCGACGAAGAGTTGAAGAAGGCCTTCCGCCCAGAGTTCCTGAATCGCGTGGATGCGAGCATCGTCTTCCGACCGCTCAGCCAAGAAGAGATGCGTCGCATTGTTGATCTGCTCGTCAAGCGCATCATCAGCCAGCTGCGCGAGCAGGGTCATGAGCTCACCATCACGGATGCAGCGAAGGACCACCTCATCAAGGTGGGCTACGACGTGACCTACGGTGCGCGTCCGCTCCGCCGCACCATCCAGTCACTTGTTGAAGATCCGCTCGCTGAGCGTCTCCTCCTCGGCGCCGATCCGGTCAACGCCGCATATGTGGTGGACCTTGTAGATGGCGCGATCGCAGTGATGATTCGAGAAGAGGGCGGTGCCGCCTCTGCCGCTCTGCCGGCTGAGCCAGTCGGCGCTGCAGACTGATTCGGGGCGGAGCCCCGATGGCGAAGAGTAAGAGCGTCTGGCTCTGTCAACGCTGCGCCTTTGAGGCGCCAGCATTTGAGAACCCCTGCCGTAACTGCAACGAGTGGAACTCACTCGTTGAGACCGTCAAAGAACGACCAAGCGCAAGCACACGCGCACGCGCAACCCACAGTTCAGGTGGTGGAGGCCCCGCTCGACCTCAGGCGCTAAAGCTCGCTGGCGCTGACCGCGCGCCGCGACTCCCGCTCGGCGTCCCAGAGTTTGATCGCGTGCTCGGCGGTGGCGCAGTGCCCGGATCTCTTGTACTTCTCGGCGGTGAGCCAGGGATTGGAAAGAGCACGCTCTTGCTGCAGGCTGCTGCGGGGATTGCAGCGGCGGGCGGACGTGTCCTCTACGCATCTGGCGAAGAGTCATCCGCGCAGATTGCAGATCGTGCGGAGCGCCTCGGCCTAATGGACGGCCCTGCTGCGGAGGGCGTGGAGCTCCTTGCGGAGAACGAAGTTGGCGCGATCGGTGAGGCGCTCCTCGCCTCGCACCCAACACTGCTCATTGTTGATTCAATCCAAACCGCAACGCTCGGCGGCCTTGAAGGTCCAGCGGGGAGTGTGGGCCAGGTGCGCGGCGCCGCTGACTGGCTTGCGGGGATCGCACGTGCAACGAACTGCGCCGTCATTCTGGTTGGCCACGTCACTAAAGAGGGGAGCATTGCTGGGCCGAAGACGCTTGAACACCTCGTGGACGCGGTGGTGATGCTAGATGGGGATCGCCACGGCACGCTGCGCACACTGCGTGCGGCCAAAAATCGCTTCGGCTCAACCGATGAACTTGGACTCCTCGAGATGGGAGAGCGTGGCCTCACCAGCATTGAGGATCCGGGTCGCGCCTTTATTGACGAGCGTGAGGCGCGGGCACCTGGCGCCGTGGTCGCCCCACTCCTTGAGGGGAGTCGTCCGATGCTCGTGGAGGTACAGGCACTCGTCGCGGGCGCCGCATTCGGCGCACCGCGGCGCACGGGGCGTGGCCTTGATTCCGCGCGACTCGCCCTCCTCGCCGCCGTCCTCGGCCGACGAGCGGGGATTGCCGTTGGCGATCGCGACATCTATGCGAACCTCGTCGGCGGCATCGTCCTTGATGAGCCGGCGCTTGATCTGCCGCTCGCGCTCGCACTTGCGTCCTCCCAGAGTGATCGACCGATCAGTCGCGAGACGGTGGCGGTCGGCGAGGTTGGGCTTCTTGGAGAGTTACGCCCCGTGGCGGGACTTGGGCGCAGGCTTCGCGAGGCGGCGCGCCACGGGTTTACGCGCGCGATCGTCCCCGCACCTCGTCGTGGCGTCACGCCAGAGCCCGCCCCTGATGGTCTG
>Ga0207937_1000395_pt1 | contig 15377 bp, 17 predicted proteins | sample LakMenEpi04Sep11_FD_150668 | JGI IMG/M metagenome (GOLD analysis project Ga0207937, IMG submission 150668) | Freshwater microbial communities from Lake Mendota, WI - 04SEP2011 deep hole epilimnion (SPAdes) | ecosystem: Environmental > Aquatic > Freshwater > Lentic | place: Lake Mendota, Madison...
GACTGGGATCCTGTTGATGCCGAGAGCCGGCCCTGGAAATTGCCCCAAAGCACCATCGGGGTGGGTGAACTGCGTGACCCGCTGGGAAACGCCTTTGGATTTTTGCCGCCCGCGCGTCATCGCGTGGTGGCCTACGATTTCGGAATGAAGCGCAACATCCTGCGGGGCTTGCGCCAACGCGGCTTGGCTGTGCGGGTTGTGCCCGCGGACACATCTGCCGAGGATGTTTTAGCCATGAACCCGGATGGCATTTTTTTGTCAAACGGTCCCGGCGACCCCTCGGCGCTGGGTTACATTCATAAAAATATTAAGAGCCTGCTCGGCAAGATGCCGATTTTCGGCATCTGCCTCGGACACCAGATCCTCGGCTACGCGATGGGCGGAAAGACGTTCAAGCTGAAGTTCGGCCATCGGGGCGGGAACCAACCGGTTAAAGATCTTCTCTCGGGAAAAGTGTCTATTACATCACAGAACCATGGATTCGCCGTCGATGCGGAAACCTTGCCGCCTGATGTCGAAGTAACTCACATCAATCTCAACGATAATACCGTGGAGGGACTTCGTAGCAAATCCATGCCGGTCTTCAGCGTCCAATATCACCCCGAGGCTGCGCCCGGTCCGCACGACGCGGAATACTTTTTTGATAACTTCGCCAAACTTATCGACGAGACCAAAGCCAGCTGAATGCCTTCCGACCTATGCGCCTGACCGTTTATTACCCCGAGGACAGTCCCACGACCCATGAGTTCGTGGAAACCAAGCTCACGATCGGGCGATTGGGCGACAATGATGTGCAACTTGATGAAGGATCGGTCTCCAGCCATCACGCTGAAATCATCGCCTCGAACGGCGGTGCTCTTTTACGCGACCTGGATTCAACCAACGGAACTTTTCGCAACGGCGATCAAGTGACGGGCGAAGTCCTGATTGCCGAGGGCGATGAGATTTATTTCGGCAACGTCCGGAGCGTCTTCATGGAGCCAGTCTTGTCTGCTTCGAGTGAACTGGAGCCCGAGCGCAACCATCCTGTGGTCGAGGTGTCCTCTGGCGGTGGTTGTCCGGAAAACTTTCGCTATCTCTCCCCGTTTCCGCGTGAAAAGGATGCCAAAGATTCTCTCGCGGCCGTCTCGTGGGGCTTCGCGGCGGTCGCCGTCATCGCTGCCATTTATGCATTGATGACGATTTTCGGATCCTGAGCACTCGCTGCTTCAGAAAGCGAAAGTCATCTGCGAAGGCGCAGCTGTAGGCGAGTTGGAGCGCCTAAGCTGCAAGTTGCGCTTTATCAAGGCGAAGAGATGCGCTCCCAGTTCATGCGGCAAAGTGTCTTCACAGCGTCGTGCGGTTAGGTGATTGGTGTGACGGATTGATTTTTTTGCTTTCATCGCGGGCCATTTTGCCCGATGGGGTTGGACATTAACTGTCCTATGCCAAAAAAATCAGCCCATCCAAAAACCCATCCTCGCCGCCTTCCGAGCACGCCTGTCAGCCGCCCCCCGATGGAGCGCATGTGGAGAATTCATCAGGAAGTAACCACCGGAAGCCATCCCAACTGCCGTCAGCTTTCTGAAACCCTCGAAGTCTCCTCCAAGACCGTGATGCGGGATATCGAGTTCATGAGGGACAGGCTGGGTTTGCCTATGGAATACGAACCTGTGCGGCATGGCTTTTTTTACACCGCTCCGGTGCGAGATTTTCCAGTGATGAAAGTTTCGCAAGGCGAGGTCGCTGCGCTATTGCTCGCACAGAAGTCTTTGGAGCAGTTTCGCGGGACCCCCTTCGAGCGTCCCTTGGCGACGGCCTTTCGCAAACTGAGCAATTCTTTTGGTGGTGAAATGGAGATCGCCTGGCATGAGTTGGAGCAGGCTCTTTCCGTCCGCCACACGGGCACCGGTCTGGCCGATATGGAGATTTTCGACCGTCTCTCGAAGGCTGTGATGGACGGCGCAGAGGTGTCCTTCGCCTATCACAAACTGGCCGGCGAAAAGCCCGAGGAGCGCGTCGTCCGTCCCTACCATCTCGGATGCATAGAAAACCAATGGTATCTTTTCGGGCATGACCTTGACCGTGGGGCGATTCGCACTTTTGCCCTGCCCCGCATCAAGGCCCCCGAGAGGACTGGCGGAAAGTTCCGCCGACCCAAAGATTTCTCGCTTGCGAAGGTGCTCGAAGGAAGTTTTGCCGTTTTCGAAAGCGTGGAGGCCAAGCGGGTCAAACTTCGCTTTACCGGTGTGGCTTCACGCTTGGTGGTCGAGCGGATCTGGCACTCGTCGCAAAAACTCAAGCAGGACAAAACTGCAGCTGTTTTGGAGATGCGCGTTGGCTTGTCCCCGGATTTGAAACAATGGGTGATGAGCTGGGGGATCGATGTCGAAGTGCTGGAACCACTGGAGTTGAGGAAGGCTATTGCGGATGAAGCCCGCCGCTTGTCAGCGTTTTATGCTTCCGGCCGCTCCATGCGGGGCTGAGTCTTCCGCCGATGAAAATCATACGTTACCGCGACAGGGGAGGAGACATTCACTTTGGCGAGATGGTGTCAGCCGATTCCGCCCTGCGATTGGAGGGAGATCTTGCTAAAGGCTTGCGTTGCACGGGCGAGAAAGCCGACATGGCCAAGCTTCTTGCTCCGGTTGTTCCGGCCGCGATTTTTTGTATCGGTATGAATTACCGACGACATGCCGAGGAAACAGGCGGCAAAGTTCCCCAATGGCCTGTGCTTTTTATGAAGAATCCAGCTTCGGTCCAGAATCCCGGGGACCCGATCGAGATTCCCGCTGCTTTGCCCAGCGAGCAGGTCGATTACGAATGCGAACTGGCCGTTGTGGTCGGGCGGACCTGCAAGAACGTGCCGCCGGAAAAAGCACTAGATTATGTGCTGGGTTATACCTGCGCCAATGATGTCAGTGCCCGGGACTGGCAGCTTCAGCGCAGTGGCAGCCAATGGTGCCGGGCCAAAAGCTTCGACACATTCTGCCCGCTTGGTCCCTGTATGGTCACGCCGGATGAAATCACAAATCCCCACTCCCTTGGTATCCGCACCATCCTCAATGGTGAACGGGTCCAGGATTGGAACACGAGCGACATGATTTTTGATGTCCCGCGCATTGTTGCGTTTCTCAGCGGCAGCACCACTTTGCTTGCCGGGACCGTCATTCTTACCGGCACCCCTCACGGGGTTGGCATGGCCCGAACCCCTCAAATCTGGCTTAACCCCGGAGACACTGTAACAGTGGAAATCGATAGCATTGGAGCGTTAACCAACCCCGTCCGCATCGAGAGATTGGCGTAGGTATACGGATTTGCGCTTTGCGCACTGTGGAAATCGCCAGGATGTTACCCATTGTGGCGAACAGGTTGAAAAATCAGCCAGAGCATCAGGCCCAAACCAGCACCTATCCCCACGAGGAGCGGCCAAGACCTCCGTCGCGCTGCGACTTGCCAGAACCAACGCCAGTGCATGGCCAAGTGCATCGTAATAAGCCCCAAAAATGCGTAAGATAGCCACGTGTGGATATCGCCCCACTCATGGCGATTTAGGCCAAGAGCGCTTAAGCCGCGGCCACCCCGCGAGCCCGGTGGCAATCGATAGGCCAACAGCAGGCCGGTGCCCGACATGCCACAAAAAACAAGCCAGAGCAGGCCGTTAAGTATTCTCGGGATAGTGGAATGATTCATTTGTTCTGACCCTCTATCGGTTTAAAGCTCCATGGAAAATTTTCCGCCACCTCATCCAGCTGCAGACAAATCGGCTAACATCCGATCAGCCAATAAAACATCCTCATGCGAGGCCCGCCGACGTTGATATTTGCGCCAGAGAATGTCACGCAGCTCTTCCAAATCCGCCCGTGCGGGGGTGTCGTGGTAGGTCCATTCCTCCTCGCGCTTCACTTTAGACTGCAAACGCCAGCGGCCCTGCGTTTTGATGGCACGGATTTCACGCTTCTCGCCGTCCTCCGTGCGTTGAGTCCAACCGTGCTCATTGCGCATGCTTGGATTCAGACTCGATGGGGAACAACAGGCAAGGTTATTGACGCGATTTGACCTCGCGCCTATAAACAAAACTGTTCTTTTGCATGACAAGCGTCTGGCGCAAGCCCGACGAGACCGATGAGCAGATCAAGGGAAGGCCGTGAGAACCGGCCACAGTTGCGCTGCGGTATCCGGTGACAATCCTTCATCCCGCGTCAGCGGGAGCAAAGCCAATCCGACGAGTGTCGGGTGAAGGCGAGAGGAGAGGCGAACGCTTCGGCGTTCACAAACCGGGAGTCCGAATATCTTCCTGCCCATCCTCGACGCGTGCACAGCCGAGTGACTGTGCGCGAAAAACTTCATCGCAAGAATGAAGCGTGTGAGAGTGGTCTTTGCTGCCGCAACCGCACGTTGCGCCATCAGGGTCTCTCTTGCCCATTAACAAACAAGAAAGAGAGAAAAACCTGATGAAAAAAATGTTCGCGGCACTGGTTGTGCTGCTCGTTCTTGGAGTGTCTGGGCTAAAAGCCCAGTTGATTAGCAGTTTCGATGATATTGAGTATTGGGTGGGTTCAGGAACAAACCAATCAGTTCTAGCAATCCAATGGAGCGACGGGGCAGAGCCAAAATCTCTGGCCTGGGGATACCGATGGAATGATATGGCAACGGGGTTTGATATGCTCACAGCCATTGCTGGATTGAGTGTTGTTGAGCCCCCTTTTGGTGGGTCTGCAATCGAAAGCTTCAATGGTGCTGACACAAGACTCTCTTTAGTTGTTTGGCGTTATGGCTTTGGGGATTCACTATACTCCGTCTCCTTCGGATCTGGTGAGTCTGCCCGTACCCAAGCTGATTGGGATTCCGGGTATTGGCAGTATTGGATTTACGGTGGTGACATTGAATACACCCCTTGGGGCGAAACAGAGCCGAGTTATTACCAAGTGATTGGCAGCACAAATTACAGTTCAGTAATTTGGTGGAACTCTCAAGTTGGCGCTTCTGATCGCCCCCTCATCAACAATTCTTGGGATGCTTATGTATTTCTGCCTGATTTTGAGACTCAAACAGTAGCGCAACCCACGGCGGCAGCTATCCCTGAGCCATCCACATGGGCCCTACTTGGTCTATCGTCTTTAACATTTTGTATCTGGAGAATTCGCCGTGCGACGCGCCGCGTTTAGTCTCGTCGAATTGCTGGTGGCGATTGGAGTCATCGTCGTTCTCTTGGCAGTAGCGGCTCCAGCTGTATGGGGTGCCTACAAGACATCCTCACTCGCCGTGTCGGCGAACAATATCCGTCAACTTGCCGCGGGATCGGCTGCTTACCTTGGGGACAACAATTTTGTTTTCTGGAAATACCGAGAAGGCGTGCCTAGGCAAGGAGTTCGATGGTGGTTTGGTCTGGAGCCTTCAGCGAGCTTGTCGGCATCGGAAGGCAATCGAACCTTCGATCCTTTGAAGGGGCCGCTCTCTGGCTATGTGCCTGCGGGTTTCCGGCCTGACCCAAGCTTCGGGTTCAGCGGCAAACCGTTTAAGCCTAAATACAAGTTTGGCTACATCGGATTGGGTTACAATGTGCTTCTGGGTGGTGGCTGGACCGGTTTCTCTCCCCTTGTTCGCTATTGGGAGCTGCAAAATCCGGCGGAAATCGTTGTGTTTGCCACGTCGGCGCAAGTGAACACTTTCCAACGTCCGGCCAGTTCACGGAATCCTATGGTTGAGGAGTTCTACGGAATCGACGATCGTGAAGTGACGGTTCATTTCCGTAACAACGGGCAAGCAATGGTGGCATTTGCCAACGGGTCGGCGGGATTTTTGCCGATGGATGAATCCACGCTTGACCGCCGTGCGCCGAATGCCCAAGTCGGTCGTTTTGCGCCGAAAGGAAGCACGAAGTATCTGCGTTGAAAGTTGGCCCCTCTTACGCCCCCGCCGTGTGACTGAAATACTCGAGCTCTCGCAGTGCCCGCTTTGCGGTCGTCCAAACGGGTGCCAGCTCTGTTCCGATGGTGCCGACAAGGAGCGTTGCTGGTGCTTCGATGTTGTCATTCCGCCGGAGCTCGTCTCCCAAATTCCCGAGGTTCATCGGAACCAGGTCTGCATCTGTCATGACTGCGTGACCAACTTCCGGCGGGAGCATGCTCCTCAACGGCCCGCGGCTAAACTCTCGCCCGGAGACTTTTATTTCGAAAACAACGTTATTGTCTTCACCGCTCAGTATCACATGAAAAGGGGATTCTGTTGCGGCAGCGGCTGCCGTCACTGCCCTTATGGAGGGGCGGGTTCCCAGCTCCGCTAAACAATGTGTTTGCGGTTGACTTGAACGGCGGAGGGGAAACTATCTCTTTACACCAGACACCAAAAATCCATGAGATTCGATACCATCTGCCTTCACGGCGGACAACAGCCCGACCCGACCACGCTTTCGCGCGCGGTCCCGGTTTACCGCACTAGCTCGTTCGTCTTCAAAAGCACGGAGCACGCGGCGAATCTTTTCGCGCTCAAGGAGCTGGGCAACATCTACACGCGCTTGATGAACCCCACGACCGATGTGCTGGAAAAGCGCGTCGCCTTGCTCGAAGGCGCGCCGGAAATGGGCGGTCTTGGCGTCGCCTCCGGCACGAGCGCGGTGTTTTACTCGATAATCAATCTCGCCTCGGCGGGAGACAATATCGTCAGCGCCCGCAACCTTTACGGTGGCACTTACACGCAGTTCAACGACATCCTGCCGACTCTCGGCATCACGGTGAAATTCGTCGACTCCAACGATCCGCTGAATTTTGCCAATGCCATCGACGATAGAACGCGTGCCCTTTTCGTCGAAACCGTTTCAAATCCGGCTCTCGAAGTCGTCGATCTGGAAGCCGTGGCCAAAGTAGCCCATGCGCACGGCCTGCCACTGATTGTCGATGCCACTTTCTCGACGCCCTATCTCACTAAGCCTCTGGATTTTGGAGCGGACATTGTAGTCCATTCTCTGACCAAATGGTTCGGCGGTCACGGCACCGGCATCGGTGGTGTGGTGGTGGACAGCGGGCGCTTCAAATGGGGCGCTGGCAAGCATCCACTCTACGACAATCCAGACAACAGCTATCACGGCCTCCGCTGGGGCCATGACTTGCCGGCACCATTGGCACCTCTGGCTTTCATTTTGCGCATGCGAACTGTTCCCCTTCGTAACCTCGGCGCCTGCATCGCTCCCGACAATTCATGGATATTTTTGCAAGGCATCGAGACCTTGCCGCTGCGTATGGAGAGACACTGTGCCAACGCATCGGCCCTAGCCGGGCACCTCAAAACGCACAAAGACGTAGAATGGGTTCGTTTCCCCGGGCTCAAAGGCGATCCGTATTACGATCTCAACAAGAAATATCTCCTCGGCAAAGGTGGCTCAATGGTCGTTTTCGGTATCAAGGGCGGAGCAGCGGCAGGCAAAAAATTCATCGAATCGCTCAAACTTCTCTCTCATCTCGCCAACGTGGGTGATGCAAAAAGCTTGGCAATTCATCCGGCAACCACCACGCATTCACAGCTGAACGAAGATCAGCAGCGAGCCGCAGGCATAGCGCCCGAGTTGATCCGTCTTTCTATCGGATTGGAAGACCCGGCTGATATCATCGAAGACATTGATCAAGCTTTGACTGCAGCGAAGAGCTGATCATTCCCTATGGCTAAAAGTATCGGAACAGTCGTGACGCAATTTTTGAACGTCGGAAGCGCGGATCATCCTTTCGTCACCGCGAGCGGTTTTTCATTGCCCGGATACACGCTGGCTTATGAAACTTACGGGGAGCTGAATTCTGATCGGAGCAATGCGATTTTGCTTTTTCATGCACTCAGCGGAAGCCAGCACGCTGCCGGAACCAACAAGTCAGTCGATGGAACAGATGATCGATGGACTGAAGAGATGCACCATGGTTGGTGGGATAACTTTATCGGGCCGGGGCGCGCTCTGGACACAAGCAAGTATTTCATAATTTGCGCGAATTATCTCGGCGGCTGCTACGGCACGACAGGCCCCGCCTCGATCAACCCGGCGACCGGGAAGCCCTACGGCAGCACTTTTCCCCGTATCACTGTCCACGACATCGTCCGCTCGCAACTTCCTTTGCTCGATAAATATGGGATCGTAAAACTGCATGCTCTCGTTGGCGCGTCGCTGGGCGGAATGCTCTCACTTGATTTCGCCTTTCACTATCCTGACCGCGTCTCGAATGTCATCCCGATTGCCTCGGGCTTGCGGGCGCATGGCCTGCAACAAATGCACAATCTCGAGCAAATCATCGCGATCACCCGTGACCCGGATTTTCGCCATGGAGATTACTATGGCACGCCCGGTCCGGTGCAAGGCCTGGCCTTGGCGCGGATGATCAGCCACAAGACGTTTTTTTACGCCGATGTCATCGAAGAGAGGGCGAGGGTGGATATCGTCCAACCGGAGGTCGATATTCCTTGGTATCGCGTTTCCAGCGTCCTTGAGAGCTACATGCTCTATCAGGGCCAAAAGTTCGTGAAGCGTTTCGATCCCAATAGCTACTTGCGCATCATCGATGCTTGGCAACAGTTCGATTTGTTCAAAGACGGCCAAGCCGGAGGAATTCAACCTCTCTTTGCCCGTTGCAAGAACCAGCGTTATCTCGTTTTCACAATTGATAGCGACTGTTGCTTCTATCCGGATTACCAAACAGAGATTTGTGCCGAGTTGAAGAGAGCCGATGTCCCGCACATGCGTCTCACGGTGCACTCCGAAAAAGGCCACGATTCATTCCTGCTGGAGCCTAAGCTGTACACGCCGCACCTGGCGTATGCATTGAGTCACTGACTTGGGGCCGGTCTGCTGCGAGAGACAAAGCGACCGACCAAAAGAGCCGCTGCCACCCCCAAGCCCAAGGCCAATCCGATCCACATACCTTGAGCTCCGAGCTGTAATCGGAAGGCCAGCCATGAACCGAGAGGGAGTGCGACCACCCAGTAAGCTGCGATGGTGATCAGCATCGGTCCTGTCGTGTCCCTCAGGCCGCGCAATAACCCTGTGCCGATGACCTGCACGCCATCCACCAGCTGGAAAATTCCTGCTATTACCAGCAGTGATGCCGCCAGCTGCACGACTTCGATCTCCTCGATAAAGGCACGGGCAATCGGCCGGTTGGCGAAAAGAAAAAGGACTGCAAACAATGCCATCACCGCGATACCTATTGCCCAAGATCCCGCCGCGATGGGACGCAAAAGATTTGTCCTTCCGGCCCCTTTTGCTTGAGCAATACGCACAGTCGAGGCCATGGCAACGCCCAAGGGAAACATGAAGGTGGTCGAGGCGCATGTCAGGGCAACCTGATGCGCTGCCAGCGGGATCGCCCCGAGATGCCCGATCAGAAGTGCCGCGCCGGTGAATGCGCCGATCTCCGCTACCAACTGGGTCCCGGCAGGCAGGCCCAGCCTCAATTGAGCAATCAACTCTCCGGGCAAATGTTTGGTGCGCGACAACCTCTCACGTGGTCGCATATTGCTGCTCCACACATACCAGATCAACCCTGCCACGGTCGCGACCCGACTGAACAAGGTAGCCCATCCGGCGCCGGTTAGCTCCATGGGCGGAAAGCCCAGATTCCCGTAGATGAGCACCCAGTTGAGGAAAACATTCAAGAGTACGCCCCCCAGCAAAATCCAAAAGGCGGGCCAAGGACAGGATTGGGCATCGAGGTAATTGCGTGATGCACTTATGAGAAAAGCGGGGACCATCGACCATCCAACGATCAATGTGTATGAGTGCGCCTCCTCGAGAACGCCGGGGGCTTGTCCGAAATGATGGAACCACGGATAGCTGCCGTGCAGGATCAAGGCGGCGAGCACACCGGAAAAAATGGCAATCAAGAGAGCGGCATAGAGAGCGCGGGAAATATCCGCTTTGAGTCCGGCGCCATGAGCGTGCGAGACGCGCACAGACACCCCGGTCAACAGCCCGAATCCGCCCACCGCCAAGACGAGGATGATGTTGTTGGCAAATGCGCAGGCCGCCAGTGGCAAGGTCCCCACATGGCCGATCATAAGAGTGTCAGCCACACCCATGAGCATCTGGCCGACATGCCCGGCCGTAATCGGCGCTGCAAGGCGGAGGGTTGGCGGAACCTCTTGCCATGTTTTTCGGGCGAAACTCATACGGAACAAGTATGCTGAACCATTGGTTTTTCCTCGTCGAGGTCTTGCCCATGGCTGTGTTGATTTGCATGATGCGCCCATGCACAAACCGCAGCTGCAGTTTCTGGAAAACCTCATCAACACGCCTTCTCCCTCCGGCTTCGAAGCGGATGCCCAGCGCGTGTGGGCAAAATACGTGAAGCCGCATTGCGACGAGTTCAGCAGCGATGCCTACGGTAATGCCTTCGCGCGCCTCGGCAGCCCGGACCATCGGCCGCACATCGTCCTTGCCGGGCACATCGACGAACTCGGATTCATGGTTTCGCACATCAACGAGGACGGATTCCTATTCGTCCAAGGCATCGGGGGCATAGACCGGGCGCTCTTTCGCGGTCAACGCGTGCGAGTGCACGGCAGGAAGGGGTCAATCCCCGGTGTTACCGGCTCGTTGGCGATTCATCTGCAGGAGGCGGATGATCGAAAAAAAGTGCCGGAACTTCACGAGATGTATGTCGATATCGGCGCCTCATCCAAAGCCGAAGCGGCGAAACTTGTGCGGGTAGGGGACGCTATCACGTATGCCGACGGCTTTGATCTGCTCGAAAATAACCGTGCCGCCGCGCGCGGTTGCGACAACCGCATCGGTGTTTGGTCGGCTGGCGAAGCCCTGCGGCAACTTTCGGGCAAGCCGCCTGCCGCTTGCGTGACGGCTGTCTCGACCGTGCAGGAGGAAAATGGTCTCTACGGGGCCACGATGGCTGCTTACGCGCTCAAGCCCGATGTCGCTTTGATCGTCGATGTGACACACGGCACGGACATTCCCAATTGCTCCAAACCGAAGCACGGCGATGTGTGTCTCGGCAAAGGTCCGGTGATTTCATTCGGCAGCTCGAATCACCCCGTGGTCGTGCAGCGCTTGCTCGATGTCGCCGCGAAGGAGAAGATTCCCGTTCAGGCTGAGGCGAATCCGCGCAGAACCGGCACCGATGCGGACGCATTTTTCTTGCAGCGCGGCGGCATTCCCACGGCCTCGCTGGGTTTGCCCAACCGCTACATGCATTCGCCTGTCGAAGTGATCGACCTCGACGATTTGGAAAATATGGCAAAACTTCTGGCCGCCTTCTGCCGCTCCGTCAAACGCGGGGAATCTTTCCACGTCAAACTCTAATCAAAAACACCATGAGCAACGCAGTTTCGAAATTCATCCGTCACCATTACCGCCATTTCAATGCCGCCGCACTGGTGGATGCGGCCGATGCATACACCAAGCATCTCGACAAAGGCGGCAAAATGCTTGTTTCCCTCGCAGGCGCCATGAGCACCGCGGAACTCGGACTCTCGCTCGCCGAAATGATCCGCCGCGACAAGGTGCACATCATTTCCTGCACCGGCGCCAACCTCGAGGAGGACATTTTCAATCTTGTTGCGCACGACTACTACGAGCGCGTGCCGCATTACCGCGATCTAACTCCCGCCGACGAGCAGGCGTTGCTCGACCGTCATATGAACCGCGTCACCGATACATGCATTCCCGAGATGGAAGCCATGCGACGGCTGGAAGGCGCGGTGCTTGATCAATGGATGGCAGCCGATGCCGCAGGCGAGCGCTACTTTCCGCACGAGTTTTTCTTCCGCGTGCTCAAATCCGGAGCGTTGGAAAAATATTACCAGATTGACCCGAAGGACTCGTGGATGATTGCCGCGATGGAAAAGAACATCCCGATCATCGTTCCCGGTTGGGAAGACTCAACGCTGGGCAACATGTATGCCGGCCACTGCATCTCCGGTGACGTGAAGAACGTCCACACCGTCCGCACCGGCATCGAATATATGCAGTTCCTCGCCAAGTGGTATCAAGACACGGCGCCGAAATCGTCCGTGGGTTTTTACCAGATCGGAGGCGGGATAGCCGGAGACTTCCCGATTTGTGTGGTGCCAATGCTGCACCAAGACCTCCAACTTCCCGAAATACCCGTGTGGGGCTACTTTTGCCAAATCAGCGATTCGACGACGAGTTTCGGATCATATTCCGGAGCCGTCCCGAACGAAAAAATTACATGGGGCAAACTGTCGGAGAACACGCCTAAATTCATTGTCGAGTCCGATGCCACCATCGTTGCTCCGCTCATGTTCGCTCTCATTCTGGATTGGTAAAATGATCCGCGATTTAGAAAACGGAGAGGGGAGCAAACCATGCCGCAATGTGCTGGGCGGCCATCTGCAGCCCTGCAGCTTTGCCCCGACTACAGGGTTTTTCCGGGACGGACACTGTCACACTTGCTCGCAGGACCATGGCTCCCACACCGTTTGCGCTGTAATGTCTACTGAGTTCCTCGCTTTCTCCAAGGCCGCGGGGAATGATCTTTTGACTCCTCATCCGCAATTCGATTTTCCGGGACTCAAGCCGGGTGATCGGTGGTGCCTCTGCGCTGGGCGATGGCTCGAGGCCTGCGAAGCGGGGAAAGCTCCCCAAGTGGTTCTGGAATCCACCAACGAAGCCGCCTTGGAGATCGTTCCTTTGGAATTACTCGAAAAGCATGCCGCGACTGCTTAGAACGCAGTGGCGGCGTAGCTGATCGAATTTATCGCCCAAGCCTATTTTTTCTTAACGCGGACGGCTTTGAATCGTCCGATTTCAGGCAACTTGCCGACGAGTGGGCGTACGTAATCAACAAAAGCCGCCGTCACATCATTGCCCGCTTTGTTGATAAACTTATTCGGCATGTGTCGGGTTTCTTTGGCAACTTTGCGCAGTTCCACCAATCCGTAAGCCGGCGCGTATTTTTTGCCCGCTTTGCGACCGATGGTGACTGAACCACTCTGCTTCAAACCTGCCACCGCATGACGCAGTGCCAACTTGCCAACTTCCCGAGCTTCGGTTGAGTCGGCCAAAGATGCGATACCCGGAAATGAGCGCTGCAGATAGCCGAAGGTGTCGGCTCGAACACGCGAGATTTTGGTCTTGGACTTGATGATGTCTGCCAATAGGTCGCCGAGTGCTCCGGAACCGCTCAGTTGCACGTTGCCGTGCGAATCGACTTCCTTGCTGAGTTTAGCCGCTATGGGTGTTCCTTTTTTATCGCAAATCCCTTCGGAGACAGCCACCACGCAGCGTCCAAGTTTTTTGTAAACGGCCTCTACGTCTTTCGCGAATTTGGTTTCGTCGAATGGCCGCTCAGGCAAATAAATGAGGTGCGGACCATCATCTGGATACACTCGAGCCAAAGCTGCGGCACCGGTCAGAAAGCCGGCATGACGTCCCATGATGATATTGATCTTAACTCCCGGCAGGGCGCGATTGTCTAAGTTGTCACCCATGAATGCCTCGGCGACAAAGCGAGCGCCGCTGGCAAATCCCGGTGTGTGGTCATTCTCCCGCAAGTCGTTGTCGATTGTTTTGGGGATATGGAAGCAGCGAATTTCGTGGCGGGCGGCCCGGGCCGCTTCGTTGATGATATGTGTGGTTTCAGCCGTGTCATTTCCGCCTATGTAAAAGAAGTATCGGACGTCGTATTTTTGGAGGACTTTAAAAATGGCTTGGCAGTCTGCGGGCGTGGGCTTTTTGCGCACGGATCCAAGAGCGGATGAAGGGGTTTGGGCGATTCTCTCGAGTGTTGACGCATCTTCCTTGCGCAAGTCGATGAAGTTTTCACCGAGAATTCCGGCGATACCGTGGAGCGAGCCATAGATGCCTCTGACTTGTTTGTGCTTTTTGGCTTCGATAATTGCTCCAATGAGGCTCTGGTTGATGACCATGGTGGGACCGCCGCTTTGCGCGATGACCATGTTGCCGGTAGGTGGTTTGCTTTTAGCCATAAAATAAAAGACTAAGTTTTTAACGATACAGTTTGGGGGCGTCGAGATGTACGTTCAGGGAGAGAGGCGCTCGATACACCACTTTGACTCGTCCCGCAGGTAACGGAAGCGATCATGCAGACGGTTTTCACGCCCCTGCCAGAACTCAATCTCCAAAGGCACCACTCTGAAGCCGCCCCAAAAAGAGGGCAGGGGAACATCACCTTGGGAAAACTTGCGCTTCATTTCTTCCCATTTCATTTCGAGAAGACGTCGGGAGTTAATGACGGAGCTCTGCTGGGAGACCCAAGCTCCGACGCGGCTGCCATGGGGACGGGATGCAAAATAGGCGAGAGATTCCGCGGTCGAGATGCGTTCAGCAAAACCAAGAACACCGACCTGACGCTCGAGTGGATACCATGGGAACAGCAAGCTGACATTGGGGTTGATCGAAATTTCCTGCGATTTCCGGCTTTCGTAATTGGTGAAGAACACAAACCCCCGCTCGTCGAAAGCTTTCAGAAGAACCGTCCGTGAACTCGTGCGCTTGCTGTCTGTCGTCGCCAGCACCATGGCATTGGGTTCAATCAGTCCTGCCTCGCGCGCCTCCTTGAACCACTGCCGAAACTGGACCACAGGATCCGGATCAAGATTCGTCCGCCGGAGGCCGGCTCGGGTATACTCGCGCCGTAAAGCGGCAATGTCGGGATGGCCGTCTGTGTGCATGAATTTGGCAAGATTAAGCCTGCGTACAGTAACTGCGAAATAATTTCTGCAACCGCTGAAAGTTGTTGGTTGACGCTGCGCAGCGAAAAGTCTCCGATGAATATGTAAGCGAGGGGCTTATGCCTAAAAAGAACTCGGAAACAACACGCGAGAGAATTCTTGAGGCGGCCGAGTGCATCTATGCCGCCCAAGGCTTTCATGGCATGTCTCTTCGGGACGTGACACTCATGGCGAATGTCAATTTGGCCGCCGTGAATTATCATTTTGGATCCAAAGACAAACTTGTTCTTGCTCTGGCCGAGCGACGGCTGACTCCGATCAATTCCCACCGCATTCAGCGCCTGGCTGACCTTCGTAAAAAACACGGACGCCAGCCGATTCCGGCTTCCGATTTGGTGACGGCATTAGTCGACCCTGTTTTTGTGGCGCTTCGACAAAACAAAAAAAGCCGCACCATCCTGGTCCGCCTCGTGGCGCAAATGCTCATTGACGATCATAAGCGCTTCTCGCAAATCCATCAGATTTTTTACAAAGACGTTATCGAGTGCTATCACGAGGAACTCAAACGCTCGCTACCCAAACTTTCCACGCAGCAGATTCATGCTAGATTTTTCTGCGCTTTTTCCTCAGTTCTGGGATTGAGATTGATGGCCAATTGCATGGACTGGTTTATGCAATCTTCGGCATCAAGCCGGCAGTTCGATTTACTCGAAAAAGAGATCACGTCGTATCTCATCGGCGGGTTATCGGCATAG
>Ga0207937_1000399_pt1 | contig 15288 bp, 10 predicted proteins | sample LakMenEpi04Sep11_FD_150668 | JGI IMG/M metagenome (GOLD analysis project Ga0207937, IMG submission 150668) | Freshwater microbial communities from Lake Mendota, WI - 04SEP2011 deep hole epilimnion (SPAdes) | ecosystem: Environmental > Aquatic > Freshwater > Lentic | place: Lake Mendota, Madison...
GGCGGCGGAGCTGGTGGTTTTGGTGGTGGCGGTGGCGGCGGAGGTGGCGGTGGAGGAGTTGATGCGCCAATAGAAATATTGGGCACCCTCTCCGTCAGCAACGTCGTTTCCGAGGTCGCTGACTTTCCGCCCGTATAGAAAGGAGTGATCCATTGATTTTCAGTGAAAGGGATTTCAACCTTTACCGTGACTTGCGTTGTTGCATCTGTGATCACGGCTGGAATCACTTCGACTTTCGCACCTTTGATGGCGAGAATGTTGAGCAAGTGATCCGCCGCGGCCTTGGCTTCAGCGGCGGAACCACCTGGCACAATGACATTTCTTGCAGCTTCGTAAGATACGTTTTCAGCATACTGCTTCAACATGCTGGCGCGGAAGAACTCAAAACACGCGAATGTCACCATGATGAGAATGACCATCGAAATAGCCATCTCGACCGTGGTAGCACCGGTGCACCGATTTGTTCTTCTTTTTGACGAAACTTGCATGAGTTTTAATCCTTACTCGGTTAATACCGTGGGTAACATACGAACGATATCTAAAAGAACCGTTTTTAGGCTTGCACCAGTAGAAGCGTGGAAGTGCTGACCTCCTCCGACCGAAGCTACATTTTTCATCAATGCTTGATCTGCTTCGTCTGCGAAAGTGACCGTGAAGATAACAACACCTTTTTCGGACGCAGACTTCGCGACATCCAACGGAAGGGGTGCCCCGGTAGGTGCATTGAGTTTGCCGTCCGTCATGAGAATGATCACCTTGGACGCCGATGCCCTAGCGGCACCGGTACCAAGCGAGGTGAGACCTGACTGCAAGCCACCTCCTATATTGGTAGCTCCCGTGGGAAACTTATTGGTATATTTCCCAATCCCGTCATTTACTTTACTGTAGGAATTCGAGACGCTATGATCCAGTGTCACGTCGGAAGCGTAAGTTACGAGGGAAACATACTCGTCCAGAGCAGAGAGTTCCATCTCTTTCAAGAACGCGTCCGCTCCGGCCGCAAGATCCAACCACCGCGACTTGGGAGGAGCCGGATCCCCTGGTTTCCAGGTTAGATTTGACTTCGGCGGAAATCCTGTTGCAGCCTCGTTCGATGCGTAGATCATGGATCCCGAACGATCGAGCACGAGGGCAATGTCCACGTCGACTCGCGTCGATACCGACGACTTCTCAAACTCGAAACCGGCCTTACCAAATGGTCCAGGAATCAAAGCATCAATACCGCCATTGGTAGACGAGTTGAGACGCTTGATGGAAACACGCATGGAGTTAGAAGGGCTGACTCCTGCTGTAAATTTGTATCGACCTGTCGCAGAAGAACGTTGCGATTGTCCAAAGATAAAGTCCGAGTCCGCAAGCTCTATTCCCTTGCCAGCAACGGTATTTAGCTTTGCAATCTCTCGCGCTTTCGCGATCGTTTCCTTAGGGTCTCCCGTCAACGCAAACGTACGACCTGCCGCTCGCGTTGCTGCGTCAGCGGCAATCATCGTTCGTGTACGACACAAATTCATCCAGCTCAGGTTGATCGAGAAAGCGATCAAGATCAGCAGTACGGGCAACAAAATGGCGACAAAAACAAGAATGCCGCCTCGACGTCGCAAATGATATTTTTTTTGCTTCTTCATTGGTATTCCTTCATCATGCTGCAAGAACTCACGATCGTTTTATCCTTGAAAAAGAAAGGTGACACAGGCAAATTTTCATTGGATGGTGCAGATATCGAGACAGTGATCGTTGTCCCGATGGCTGCCGTATCGAAATTCGCCGGAGTGATGGAGATTGTCGCCCCTTTGGTATTCCGAGTTTTCAGGAATTTTTCTGCAGTTAATTTAACAAGGCCCGGTGAGCTCTTTGGAAGCAGACCTGTTCGAACTGCTTCATAGGATGCGATGTCGATCGACTGCTGCAAGTGCATTGCTGCGCAGGCCTCAATGGTCCCCATCAACAGCAGTAGCAATAGCGGCAAGACAACGGCAAGCTCGACAATCGCTGCCCCTTTTCGCTGAACTGATTTCGCCGTTTGGTGAACTCGTTTGAATTGCATGATGGAAGGAAGCATTTCTACTGCCTGCACTAGGCGATGAGGATCTCAACTTAGACATTACGCTGAAACGTAGCCCACATTTCGAGCACAGACTTGAACAAAACTCCGTGTTGAATAAATAAGCCTGGGAAAGAGATGAAGTTTAAGTTGGATGTACCGACTATGCGGATTGTAGGTAACAGCATGCAGCAACCGTCCGCGAAAGCGTTTGCCATACCATCAAAGCAATGGATCTCTTCTACAGAATTGCGATCCTGACCGATGGATTGCCTTGGCAGCCCAGTTAGGTTCTTTCCAGGGAGATGGCTGCTGAAATGTGCTTTCCATTCACAATTCTGTTACAATCGAGGAAGTGCGTTTTCAGCCCGAGTCTTTTTGAGTTTCGCTTTGAGTGGGAATCTGCGATAGTTCATGTACGCTATGTTGGCCAAAAAAACAAATCCCGATTGTGGACGAACTCTCGCGATTCTTTTCGGGATCTTCGTTTGTTTGGCGATTAGTTCCACGGCACAAGATGTCCCGAAACGATTTCCCTCACAAATCAGCACCGAACATCTTCTAAACTGCATCCAGGTGACGGAAAATGTTTATTCCGGCGCTGTCCCAGATGGGCAACTCGCGTTTGAAGAATTGAAAAAGTTAGGCATCAAGACGGTTGTCAGTGTCGATGGCATGAAACCCAATGTGGAGATTGCCACCTCCTGTGGGCTAACTTATGTCCACCTTCCACATGGGTATGACGGAATCTCTTCGCAACGTTTGCAGGAGATCGCAAAAGCCTTGCTGGTACTACCGAAACCGGTCTATGTACACTGTCATCATGGAAGGCATCGAAGTCCAGCGGCGACCGCATCCGCATGCATCATGCTGAATTGGATCGATCGAGAGACGGGCTTGAAAGTTCTTTCCATGGCTGGAACGAATCCAAATTTTCGGGGGCTGGTGCAAAACGTAACGGAAAGCAAACCTGTCAATCGGAGCGCAATCCAAAAACTGCAGGTCGAGTTCAAAGCGATTTCGGAGATCGCCCCACTGACCGAACAAATGGTCGTTATGGATGAGCTTTTTGAGAAAATTGGCAAGGGGATCGAGCAGGTCGCAGCAGACAATGCCGAGCCGGAAATCAAGCCAACGCGGACGGAAAGCACGATTGCGCAAGACAGATTGAAGCTGGCCGATACGGCGTTGTTGCTGACCGAGTCGTATATTGAACTTCTGCGAACAACGAGCGATTCTCAAGCCGAGTATTTACAATTGCTCGAGCAAGGCCGAGATTTGTCAGAACAACTGGAGACAGCTTTGAGACGAAACCCGCTCCAAGCGAAGAAGTCATGGACGCGAATCAAAGAAAACTGCACCCATTGCCATCAAAAATTCCGCGACAACGCCGGTTCACTTGCTAAGTAAACCTTGGGCTCTGTCTCGACTTTGAGTTGACTCGCGTCGAGAACTGGCGTTTTTCTCTACCAGACCAAGAAAATAGCAACTGCCATTGGGGGGAAACGCACCTTTCGGCATAATTGCGGTAGAGAGCGAGGAATTTCAACATGAATCCCTCGCCATACAACCAAGACGAAAGAACCATCGTGACTGAACCGAATCCCACAGAGCCGGCATCAAAGAACTTTATCCAAATTGAGATCGAGAAAGACTTTGCCAGCAAACCGCATCTCGCGGGTCGAACCGTGGCAACGCGTTTTCCACCCGAGCCCAACGGCTACTTGCACATCGGGCACGCAAAATCGATCTGCTTGAATTTCGGCTTGGCACGCACTTATAGCGGCACCTGCAATCTGCGTTTCGATGACACCAACCCCAGCAAAGAGAATGATGAGTACGTCCAATCGATCATGAACGATGTTCGCTGGTTGGGCTTCGAATGGTCCAATCTGCACTATGCATCCGATTATTTTGCGCAGCTCTACCAATGGGCAGTCCAATTGGTTCGTGACGGCAATGCCTTTGTGTGCGACCTCACATTCGATGAGATGCGAGCCTATCGAGGTACACTCACGGAGCCAGGGAAAAATAGCCCATTCCGCGATCGCTCTGTCGCAGAGAATCTAGAGTTGTTGGAACGCATGAAGAAGGGTGAGTTTGCCGATGGCACCCGTACGTTGCGAGCGAAAATCGACATGTCCGCACCCAATATCAATTTGCGTGACCCTGTCATTTATCGCATCATGCACGCACACCATCATCGAACGGGAGACGATTGGTGCATTTACCCTATGTACGATTGGGCCCATGGTCAAAGCGATTCGATCGAAAACATCACTCATTCGATATGCACACTCGAATTCGAAAACCATCGGCCTCTTTATGATTGGTTTTGTCAGAATCTAGATATCTATCATCCTAGGCAAATGGAATTCGCACGGATGAATCTGACCTACACCGTGATGAGCAAAAGAAAACTGCTGCAGCTCGTGAATGAAAAGCACGTAGAGGGATGGGACGACCCCCGCATGCCGACCATCAGCGGCCTGCGTCGTCGCGGCTACACGCCGGAGAGTTTGCATTTATTCTGCGATCGGATTGGTGTGGCTCGATTCAATAGCACGATCGATGTCATCGTCCTGGAGAATAGCATTCGCGATCATCTCAATTCGGTTGCCTCTCGGTATATGGCCGTGCTGGATCCTATCAAAGTGGTATTGACCAACTATCCAGATACGACCGAATACCTAGATGCGGTGAACAATCCAGAAGACGAATCAGCGGGCGTTCGACAATTACCCTTTTCGAAGGAGCTATACATCGAACGTGACGACTTTATGGAAACACCGCCATCGAAGTTCTTCCGATTGAAGCCGGGTGGAGAAGTTCGATTGCGATATGCGTACATTATTCGGTGCGATGAAGTGGTGAAAGATGTTGACGGCAACATCGTTCAGCTCAATTGCACTTATGATGCTGACACGAAGAGCGGTTCGCCAAACGCTACCGAACGAAAAGTGAAGGGTACGATCCATTGGGTATCTGCACCTCAAGCCGCGAAGGTGAAAGTCCGTTTGTACGATCGGCTGTTCGTGAACGAACATCCCGAAGACGCTCCTGAGGGAAAGACATTCCTCGACAATATCAACCCGAATAGCATCAAGGTAATCGATGCCATGGTCGAGCCGGCTCTAGCGAATTTGGAGATCGGCACTCGGGTTCAATTCGAGAGAAACGGGTACTATTGTGTCGACACCAAAGACTCCAAACCGAACGCCCCAGTATTCAATCGCATCGTCACATTGAAAGACACTTGGGCCAAGATCTCTGCAAAACCGTGATGACTTGGGACCTTTTCACGAACGGAACACTTCTATCGGGGGCGTGTACAGGTCTATCCGGAGCGTGTCCTGGACTAGGCCCCCAAAAGTCGGTTGCAGGGATTGATTCGCGTTCGGGTTATAATTGTGTCATCGCGGATTTTATTTCTTCCCTTTCGGGTAGAGCAATGACACAGCGAAACGAAACTGCCATTCGGGGCCATTGTCGGGTGCTTCCAAGTACGGCGCGAACCGAGTTGAGATGGTAAGGGGTTGTTCCTTGATGGCAAACGTCCGACCGACACCTGGCCCAAACGGGATCGACCAACGTTGATCTTCAGGCAATGCCCAGTCGGCGTTAAGCTCACCCGATAAACTTGCAAAGTAACCCTTGCTAAAGTTGTAATTGAAGAACGGCTGAAGCAAAAAGGGATTGGTCTCTCCTCCAATACCCCAGATTTGGCTGACCAGTGCTCCCGCGACAATCGGCCCTTGGGTAACCAGTCCGACACCATCCACTCCAGCGCCCCACGTGCCGAATCCGAGCAAAGGATCGGATCGCGTTGGTATCAACATGTTGGGACCGATCCCCCAAACGAACTTGCCCTCTGTATTTGGGCTGAAGTAGAACTGTAGTATCGAGTCGCCCAGACCGTGCACGTTTCCGTCGATATCCACGGGCGAGTTGATTGCCGGAATAATCATGCGCGAGATCAGGTTCCAATCTTCGTTCAATTTCCAGGGAACCACAGGCTGGTACAAACCGACGTATCGAGTTCGGTTCTCAGGTCCAATGCCAAAGTCCCAGTTGTTTTGTAACGGAAACGCCGAAAGACTGGCGACTGGATTCTGAGCTTGTTTCGCCAAGTCGTCTTGTGCGTATCCCATTTCACAGATCCAAAGAGCGATGAAAAATGTCAGTGCAAATCGTCTACTCGCAAGTCTCAATGCCGACATGGACGCCAACTCCTCATTTAGTACTTTAGAACAAAATCTCTCGGGTCTGGAGATCCAGGCAATGATCTCAGCCCGCGCCGATTAGCCTGCAAGCTTTGTGGCCTGTCAGCCGCAACGCATGAGCCTCCATAAACGTAAATCGCGATCGATATGTCGCGATTCAATCTCAAGTGAAATCGGATATCAGAAGTAGGTTGCCCAATAGGACATTGAGAAAAACAGAAACGACAAAGTTGCGTGGATGTACAGGACACACGATCGACACAGATTTCCATCCATTCATTGTTCGCAAACAACCGCATCGAATGCTATCAAATCATAGCTTCAGAACCGCGAAATCGCCAAGCTTGATTACTTCGAGTAGGCAGCAAGCTTGGAGAGTTCATCTGCAGATAGTGCTCGATCGAACACCGCGACTCCACCAATCCAACCCGTAAAGCCGACGCCGCGCGAGCTGTGAATAACACGGCCGATGGTGAAGGGGCCGCCACTTTGAGAGTCCTTCGGCTTGTAAAGATCGTGTGGATACCACCAGGGATTCAATCTTAGTGCGACAAGGTCTCGAGCGACTTCTACTCCGTTCTTGATAGTGACTTCCATTTTTGTGTATCGATGCTCACGTAGCTCGACGCGTCCGTCAGCCGATTCGCGGAGCACCTTTACACTCAAGGGCTCACCTTCAGGCGGATTGTAGTACTGGTCTTTCGGGAAGGAACCGTCCTCGCCAACCTGTGCGCCGGGAACTTTGGCGAAATGTCCTTGCATGTAAGCGTTGTACGCAAACGAAATAAGTTTGTCACCTTTCGGATTGTCGAGCCATCGGTCACCGGAAATTCCGTTGAGCCAACCCGTGAGTTCGTCTCTCTCATGGTCGAAAGTCATTGCGAAACACTGCCACGATGCGTCGAGAACTTCGTTGGAAGAATCAGCAGGAATCGTGGGGGACTGAGGGACCGAGTTACTCTTGTGAAGTGCGTATTTGTTGAGAAAAGAACTCGCACCATTCTCGGACACATGCCCACAAGCGCTTCCCTCTTTGTTTAGTCCTGCAAAGAGTGCGTACTGGCGTTGTCCACGCTCGACTTTTGTAATGGTAGCAGTTTCATTTTGTTGCAAATCAGTCCCCTCATGCCAGATCCCGGCCAGAGCATGATTCCCACTCTCTCGAATCGCCCAAACGACTAGGGTCACCGATTTTCCCGCGCCTTTGATATCCAGCGGTGTGTCATGCAGTCGCGATCGGGGTACGAAAAGAAAGGGACGGAAGTCGGGATCGGTTTCTTTGACGATGCGGATCGCATTGCCGAATGGACCACGCCCGAGTTGTGGAAAATCGGCATAGGATGCATCTCGCCCCGTCCCCCAATAGTCCTTGATGTAGTTTGCGGCATCGAGTGGGTAGTCGGTGCTGGCACCGGCGGGAACGTGAGCGGTGAATCGGCCAGTGTTGGAAGTCTCCTTTTTCACAAAGTCCCAAAAGGCAATGAGGTTTGGGATGTTCATTACCGAACTCACTTTTTGCTCTCGAGTTCGGTCTTCTAAAGACTGAAGTCCTGGATTGTCTCGAATCGAAACACGACGACAGCCTACCGGCTCGGGAATCGTCCTGACCGGTCCAGAGAACGTGTTATTGACCACCTGTATCCAATCGCCACCGGAAGCAAAAGTCATCGCATGAGATGCATGCGAACCGCTGACGAACAGATTTCCTTCAACGATCACATTCCCATACGTTCCGTTCGGTTCATGTGTTGTGAAGTATAACTCCGGGTATTGCTCGTAGTCGCCTGTAACAAAAGTGCGTCGGCCGAACTTTGGGTCGGGTTGGCACTTGGTGGTGTTATTGACGAAGATATTGTTCGACAGGACAAAGTTGCGAGGCTGATTGATCCAGGAGCCGCGTCCGCCACCGCGGAAGGTGTTACCCGAAATGACAACATCCTCGCATGACTTCTCAACGCTGATGACTCGAGATCCATTGGTTCCATCCACGGTGTTACCAGTCACAGACGCATTTTTGCAGAACTCCGCAAGAAAGAAGGCCCCCATGCGCGAACCCGTGATTTGATTGCCGCTAAACACGATTCCATTGCATTTCTGAATGTGCATGGTATCGCCCAAAGCACTGAATCGGCACCCCTTCACGATGACATTCTGGCAACCGACGAAATCAAAAGCGCCCTTTCCCGGGCCGCTTCCGTGGGGAGAATACAATGCCAGATGCGTCTGAAATAAATTCGTGATCAACTTGGCATCCGATCCGGACCCCGTCGCAAATCGAATAGCGGGTCCATGAACTGAATCCGAAATGCGAATAAAGTTTGGCTGGCTTTCAATAACGAAGTATTGACGCCCCTTTCTGATATTCTTGGGCAGCTCCGTACCATAGAAGCACACGGTGTCGTAACCCCGATCGGATTCAGAACCGACACGAGATTGCGAAACCGGCAGTCCTTTCTTGTTGTCGAAGAAGACTCGATCATCATCTTCTTCGATCCGCAACTCCTTGATTACCAGGTCATGACGAAAGTACTTCTGAGCCATCGCACGATGTGCTTCGTCAAAATCCTCTGGCCAAACGATGATCTGCCAAAGGAATCCATAGTCCCACATGAACTTGCCTGTGCGTTCCAAATTGCAGTTCTCGAGGGTAATGTTCTGCGCAAAGGTCGCAGTTTCGCGATCGCTCCCTGTCTTTGCCGCTCCAAGAATAGTAACTGCCGCGCCTGCTAATCCGTTACTGGAGATGTCGCGAAACACTAGGTTACTTGTCACACCGCCGACTGACGTTGAGATAACAATCGCGCGCGTGTTTGCATTGGGAGGCCAAGTATTGCGAGAACTCGCAGGATCGAAGACATGCCCTTCAAAGTGCCCTCCTTGCCAACTGAAGTTACAGATGTCTTCACCGCCAAACAGTACAACACGAGCTTGGTCTTCAAGCGATCTTGGAAGATGAAATCTCGCTCCATGTGCAATCACGCTTAGGTTGGACTTTAGTGGAATAGTTCGTTTCCCATCCAATACGTAATCACCTGGAGGGATCGTCAAGGTCGAATGTTCTCTGGCGTCTTCGAAGATGGTACTCAGTCTCACGGTATCGTCAGCAATGGTCGCTGTTGCAAGCGTCGAGAGAAAAAGAGACAGTACAATGCAGAGCAATTGAATTTGCATGCGACTATAGTCTTTGGCCAAAAAGGGGAATCTGAAAGCCATGCGGGAAAATTCTTTATTCTAATCTAACCTTCTAAAACGCATCGTCGAGAGGAGGATTTCCTGAGTCTTCGTCGATTCCAACCGATTGTACTTGAGCCTGACTGGTGTCGTGCATCGACTCGAGAGTATGGCGATGTTATACAATGAAGCAATGGACCGAATGGCAATAAACATTCGCAAGCGAGAGAGACCATGCGCAATTTAATTCATCCCATCCTCACCGCATACCTTATCGTCTTTGGCATGAGTCTATTGGCTGCCGATCCGACAGAGGCTCCAAAGCCAACTGGCATGCGAGCTCCCCGCAACGGGAACGTTTATGTGGTTGCACACCGTGGTGCACACGACGGATTTCCAGAAAACACACTGGCCGCGTACCGTCGAGCGATTGACCTCGGATGTGACTTCGTCGAGATCGATGTGAGAACGACCCGCGATGGTGTCTTGGTGAGCATCCATAACTCAACCATCGACGCCTACACTGCGGATGGCAGGAAAGGTGTCGTTGCGGAGATGAACTTTACTGACCTTCGCAAGATCGACATCGGAAGTAGAGTGGATACCAAGTGGAGCCAAGAACGCATTCCTTCGGTATGAGAGATTTTGCAGCTCTGCAAAGGGCGAATCGGTGTCTATCTCGACGTCAAGGATGCGTCCATCGAAAGCTTGGCCACATTAGTGAAACAGTGCGACTGCGAGCTGGATACACTTTGGTACATTTCTGGATCGAGGATAGAGGAGCTCAAGAAGCATTCCTCCAAATCTTGGCCCATGCCCGACCCCGGTCCAGAGAAAAATCTAAGCACGCTGCTCATGGTTCACCGTCCACCCGTTGTTGCATCGGTTTGGCGACATTGCTCGCAACTGTTTGTAGAGACGTGCCATCTTTCCAACGCGATCGTCATCGTTGATGACCAAGGGCCTGAAACATGGAAATCACTTCTCGAATGGAAAGTAAATGGTATTCAAACCGATCATCCAGCGGAGTTGATTGCGCAGCTAAGGCAACTTCAGTCGCGTTAAACTACTTCTGCCAAATCGGCAACTGCGACTTCTGGTAACGCTTCTATGGATAGTTGCGAGGGTCTTTCAGCGACCGGCGGCTTCACGCGAAACAGTAGGACGTAAAGCGCAGGCAAATTGATCAACGTTAAAAACGTTGCGACAGACAATCCACCCATGATCGCCATTGCCATCGGCCCCCAGAATACACTCCGTGTCAACGGAATCATGGCCAAGATCGCAGTGGCAGCTGTCAAGATAACAGGCCTCGCGCGTCGAACGGACGATTCAATCACTGCATCCCACTCGCTCAACCCGTTTTCTATATCTTGCTCGATCTGATCCACCAAGATCACCGAGTTCCGCATGTCCATTCCAGCCAAAGCAATCACACCGAGCAAGGCCACGAAACCAAACGGTGCGTTGAACACATGCAATGCCGCCACCGCCCCGATCAAACCCAACGGTGCAATGCCAAAGACCAAAAACATCTTTTTGAAGGAATGCACTTGAGACATTAGCAATATCAACATAATCAAGATCATGACGGGAAACATCGAAAACAAAGCCTGGTTCGCTTTAAGACTCTCTTCGATGGCTCCACCCGTTTCGATCCGATATCCAACGGGCAAACTTGCTCGCAATTCAAGCAGAGCCTTATCCATTCGAGCACTCACGTCAGGCGCCTGGACTCCGTCAGCAACATCGCATCGAACCGACAGCGTTCTCTCTTGATTTCTCTTCCAAACGATAGGTTCTTCAAACTCATGGAGTATCGATGCAACCTGACTCAGCGGCACGACCTTTCCCGATTGGGTGACAAGGGTGATGTCGCTAATCGATTCGAGACTCAATCGCTCACTCTCGATCGCTCGTGCAACGACAGGAATCGTCTCTGTACCATCTCGAAACTGTGTTATGTTTGTTCCAGTCAAGAGAGTTTGCATCGTTTGCTCGATCTCTTGGGGTGTTAATCCCATCAATCGGGCTCTATCTTGATTGATATCCAATCTGACCGCTTTCGCAGGTTCATCCCACTCCAGGTTAACATCAATCGCCGACGGATCCTTTCGCATGACCTCGCGCACTTGCTTTGCAATGCGACGCACCTCGGCGGCATCTTCGCCGATGACTCGAAATTGGACGGGAAATCCGATGGGTGGCCCAAACTCGAGGCGCAATACTCGCATCGTCGCTTCAGTAAATCTTCCATCCAGTTCAAACGTTTGCTTTAACCTCGTTCTCATCTCTTCACGAGCGTAGACGCTGGTCGTCTGAATTACGATCTTCCCAAAGCTAGTGTTGGGTAAATCGGGATTGAGCGCCAGAAAGAATCGAGCGGAGCCAGCACCGACATAACTGGTGAAGTGATCGACGAGTGGCTTCTTCCCTGCCTGCTCAGGAACTAAATGCGGTTTGATCAATTCTTCAACTTTAGCAATCATCGCTTCGGTTGCGCCGATCGCTGCCCCTTCGTGCATGCGTACATCAACCATCAATTCGGTTCGCGATGAGAGCGGGAAAAACTGTTGTTGTAGTTTTGTGAAGCCAAAGAGAGCGGCGATAAACATTGCTAAAGTCATGAAAACCACGAACCATGGACGCGCAACACATGCTCTGACGATCCGCCGAAGGGTACGATGAAAGAGCGATTGAAAGGGAACGTGCCCGGCATGGTGTCCGTCTGCCGCGAAGTTCGGCAAAAGCAATACGCCGAGATGGGGCGTAAATGTGACCGCTACAAACCAGGACACGATCAACGTGATGCCAACCACCCAGAAGATTCCACCGGCGTACTCTCCTGCAGCGGAGCGCGCAAAGCCTACGGGAAGAAAACCTGCAACTGTGATCAACGTTCCAGACAGCATAGGAAACGCCGTGGAACGCCACGCGAATCCAGCCGCATCCATTCGGCTCCACCCTTCTTCCATCTTTACCGCCATCATCTCGACGGCGATGATGGCATCGTCCACGAGCAACCCCAATGCCAAGATGAGAGCACCTAAAGTGATGCGATCCAAATTCATTCCCATCGAGTGCATAATGACGAGAGAGATTGCCAATACCAATGGAACACTCAATGCGACAACGATCCCAGTTCGTAATCCCAAGCTGAGGAACGAGACAACCAAAACGATGATCAAAGCCTCGATAAACGATCGCAAAAACTCGCCGACCGATTCCTCGACGACAACGGGCTGAAAGGCGATCTTGCCTAGCTTCGTGCCAGCGGGTAGCTCCGATTCGAACCGCGACATGACTTGTTCAAGGGCCGTGCCCAGTCGCAAGACGTTACCCCCTTTTGCCATCACCACCCCCACGGAGACTGCAGGATTTCCGTCATGACGCAGTTTGAACAACGTCGGATCCTCGAAGCCTCTCTTGACTTCTGCGATATCCTTGAGTTGAAATACGCGGCCATTCCCTTGAATGGGTACTCGCTCGATTTGGCCGACACCGTCAAAATCTCGAGAAATCCGGACGTATACGCGATCTGATTGTGTATCAACACTGCCGGACGGCATCAGGATGTTTTGCTTTTGAACACTATCAAAAATCTGTTGCGCAGACACCCCTAACGTCGCTAGCTTGCGATGTGAGAACTCGATGTAGATACGTTCGTCTTGCTCGCCGATGATATCGACCTTCTCTACTCCGGAGATTCGCAACAATCGTTTTCGCGCATCTTCTGCTAAACGCTTGAGATCGGCATAAGTGAAATCGTCCCCTTGGATGGCATAAATGGCAGAGTAAACATCACCGTACTCGTCATTGACATACGGACCGATGACTCCTTGCGGCATCCGAGGTTGTATGTCAACAAGTTTCTTCCGGATTTGGTACCAAATATCTGCCACGTGCTTCGGAGGAGTCGAATCTTTTAGTTGAACCAGAGTTTGCGTGCGGTCGGGCAAGCAGTAGGTTTGCAAAAAGTCCAGATAAGGAGTCTCTCGAAGCTTGTCTTCCACCTCTTCAGCGACCTGTCGCTGAATCTCTTCGGAGGTGGCTCCCGGCCAATACGCCGTGACGACTCCCGTCTTGATTGTAAAGGAAGGGTCCTCCGCGCGCCCCATCTGGAGATAAGCTTGCAATCCCGCAACCCCAGAAGCGATGATGAGAAAGGTGATGAATGCTGGATGCGTCACAGACCAATGCGACAGATTTCCAAACGTGCTGGTCAGCGTTGATTTTGATTCCATAATCATTTCGCGTTCCAGACACGGACGCGAACGTTCTCATCGACTCGCTGAACGCCCGCACTAACAATCTTGTCGCCAGCTCGAAGCGACCCGCGTACGATAGCACTGTTGTCGCGATATTGAACTACTTCCACAGGGCATGCCGTTACCTCTCCTGATTCCTCAATCTTCCACACGCTCGCTCGATCACCTTGACTGGCGATCGACGTGATCGGAATGCAAAAACCTATGTCCTTATAGGCAGAAAGATGCACCGTCGCCGTCATGCCGATGGAGAGAAGCGGCGAATCGCTCAGCAATCGAAATTTTGCAGCATACATTCGAGAGACAGGGTCTGCGATCGGCGACAATTCTCGCAATTCGGATGCAATTTCCAACTTAGGATGAGACCAAAATCGAACAAGAGAACTCAATGCCCTGATATCGTTCACTCGGTTCTCCGGTATGTTCACAACCGCTTCGAGCTCAGTACCCTTGGTGACAAGAGCAACCGATTGTCCGATATTGACGACTTGCCCCGCTTCTCCAGAGATCGATACGATCAACCCATCCGCATCCGCAACGAGATGGCAGTACTCGCGTTGATTCTTCGCTAGTTCCAGCCTCTTCTCCGCCGATTCGACTTTTGCGGCAGCAACGTCGCGACTCGCGAGAGCCAAATCATATTCCGATTGACTGACCGAGGCTGACGAACGAAGTGTTCGCAATCGCTGCTCTTCGGCATTCGCCAGCGCCACTGTCGATTTCGCGGAAGCCAATTCTGATTCGGACACTCGCAACTGCAAATCGTAATCCGTCGGATCCAATCGAAACAAAATGTCACCGGCCCGAACACGATCACCAACCTCCACATGTCTCGATGCGATTTTGCCCGCAACACGGAATCCTAGTTGAGATTGATAGCGTGGCTCCAATGTGCCAGTGAAGCTGTTCGTGGAACCCTGCAACTGTGAATCGGACTCGACAGTAAAGGCTCGAACGACTAACTCTGTTCCGTTCCGTGCAAGGGTTGGTTCAAACCTGGTAGGCTCATGCTCACCGGTGTGACCGAAATTATGGTACGCGAATGCGGCACCAGCAGCAACCAATCCTAAAATTGCCGCAGACGTTGCGACTCGGCTCTTCATTACTCTCACTGGGTCACCTTGTTGCTTCTCTCTGTGTTGCTTCTCTCTGTGTTGCTTCTCTCGCTCGGCGTAATCCGGTCTCGCTCGGCGCAGATCGCATGAAAATCGGATTCGAGGGCCGGACCGATCTGAGCCATCCTCGATTCATACTCTTGCCACGTCATCATCGGTGTCCATTGAAAACCATTTAGCAACGTCAAGCAGTGGACGCGAATCGCCTGTACTGGATTAAAGACGCCCACCGACTTCAGGGACGGGCTCGAGTGTGTCAGGATCTGACTGCCATAGTTGATCGCCCAAAAGCCGAACACAAATTCTTGCGGCGAAATGGATTCGGGAATAACAAGGTCTCGATTCTCGATCGCTTGCAAAACCACCGACGACACGATTTGCATGCAACATCCCTCGCATTGACGGATTAGGTTTTGCCGTTGCTCAGAAGACTTGTCCCAGATGTTGTTGTTTCGAATCCATTGCTCCAC